>JGI24158J21664_10010609_pt1 | contig 12287 bp, 8 predicted proteins | sample Ectturendosymbi3_FD_21664 | JGI IMG/M metagenome (IMG submission 21664) | reverse complement strand
TCGCCAATCCTGTTCTTCGCTCATTGTTTTGGATCATGGGTTTTGTGGCATTGTTTGGAAATCTAGCCACAAATATTCTAACACTGAAGCAGATGGTTTTGCATGGTAAAAGCAATAGGTCCTTTCGCAAAGGCAGCAGCTTTGTTAAAGTAGCAAATAGTTGCTTTATTTTCAACCTTACCATTTCCGACTTTATAAATGGGTGTATATTTGCTAGGAGTTGTTAGCCAAGGTGTGAATTATTCAGGACATTATTGTTTTGTTGATAAAGAATGGAGATCGAGCAATGGTTGCTGGATACTTGGCACAATTGCAATTTTATCATCAGAAGCATCAGCTTTCATTATGGCTTCCATGACCACCTTCCGACTGATCACAATTTACAAACCATTCCTGGCCCGAACCGTCAATTTCAAATGGATCGTTCTCGTTGGTGTTTTATGTTGGTTGGTTTCTTTACTTTTTGCGTTTCTTCCATGGCTTCCATTGAAATCTGTCTATTTTGTGTCTGAAGTTTGGTTTCCCAACCATTTCTTCAAAACTGACACAATTTCCAAAGATGACCTCATCACCATAGCCAAGTTTCTTTATCAAGTTCCACTCTTCACGCTTGGTTCAAAGTCAAGAGCACCATTTCAGATAAGTCCATATACAATGAAATGAAAGCAGAGTTTGGGTTTTATTCTCAAACAAGAGTTTGCATGCCACGTTTCTATGCTTATACCAGTGAACGTTCCTGGGAATATTCCACCTTTCCCATAACACTCAACTTTATGCTTTTCATCTACATGGTAATCGCTTATGTGGTTGTTTGCAAGAAAGCCACTAGCATGAAAATTTCCACTTCAAAGAGTAAAGATCGAAATGAAGATATGCAAAAAAGAATTTCTAGGCTTTTGCTGACTGACTTTTTCTGTTGGATTCCAGTTTGCATTATGGCATACGTGAGGATTACAGGGGTTTGTTTACCCCCCAATGCTTACATCGCAAGCGCTGGATTTCTTCTTCCAATAAATAGTGCAATGAATCCATTGCTTTACTCTCCACTCATTGGTCAGTGCATATCACGTGCTCGAAAACGCATCACAGACAAGCTGCTTGTTATTTGTCCATGCCATGTTGATGATGCCACAACGGTTGATGACACAGGAGAGCAGATAAGAGAAAAGCCCATACCGACTGTTGGTGATCACCCATTGGAACTTGTTCAGAGGATGTAAGCAGCACCAAAGAAGAGAGGAGTGATGACAGAAAACAACTTTGTCTGAGTCCAACACCAACGGTGAACGGTTGTGATTTAACTCCCCCGACATGGACACAAACTTCCGAACAGGAATGCAGTGACTTGACGGCCAGTAACAGGCGGCCGTCAACACCGTACTCCCTCAGCATTCCCCAAAGCGTTTCACAAGGAACCCGACAAGGAAGCCGGTCATATGCTTCTCGAGGTCGACAAAACATGTGCAGACATTTACCCACTTTACACTACACTGCTATCGGATTGACGCGTGAGCGATTCGTCGCCGTTGACTTACCTTCGTGAACGCACATGCGAACTGGATTTTGGGGCGTTTTTACACTGCAAGGTCTCAAAGATTTGCTTCGTGCGCATGGCCGACGGTATTGAAAAAGATGGGGAATAGGTGAAAATGAAAAGGTGAAAGCTGATACCACTACGGAAACGTGTTTTTCGTAGGTGTTGCTGGAATCGCCGAGATGTGATTTTATTTAGTGTAGTCCGAAAAATAACAGCCAGCACAGAAAGTCGTGGAGAACTGCTGGGCGGTGACCTCATGAAAACCGCGTCGCATCGTAACCGCAGTCTTCAAGTGACTTTAATAAAATTTGAACAGCTTCTACAGGGCAGGAAATGGGAGTACGTTTTTACATTGCAAAGCCCTTTTGTTGGTTTCAATCACGACCATTAACCAGTCATTTCTCTGCAGTACAATAGTGTCAAATATGAGGATTCACAGCACTTTGTAAATAGTAATCTATGAACTAGTGATGGAGTCTCGAGACTTGGTCTCGGTCTCGAGACACGTCTCGAGACCAGTTTTTTCAAGTCTCGATCACGGTCTCGAAGGTCTCAGGTCTCGTCTCGGTCTCGAAGGATTTTGGTCTCGGTCTCGAGGTCTTCGTCTCGAGACTTTGCATGAGTTATTTTTTATGAAGTCTTGCAAGAAGCAGCTCCATAAAAAACGGATTTACAAAATAAATCTTGTTCAAAATTCAGCTGTTCAAAGTGGCCAGTGGATGTGCTTTCTTTGCTGTAATGCTGCTATGGAGAAAACAATTTGCCCTCTACCCTGTTTAAAATTTGTGCTGAATTCAATAAAAACAGTGTGTGTACCAGTGAAACCGCAGCACATAATTTCTGCAACGCTTACAACGAGACGTTGGGAGTACTTTGCTAAGGAATGTCTTTCAACTGTTTTGCAAGCAGTTTTGTTATGGAAACCATATTCAAAAGACGTGCGAGAGTGCCAACAAGTTTCTNTTATTAGAAGCCAAACAAAACGAGGTCTTTTTTTCGAAGTTCTTTTCAAAGCAGTCTCTAAAAACACGCTGGTGAGTTTTTTTGTTCTGCGTAATGCCGATTTTGTAAAATTCAGAAATGCCTCGGAACTCTCTTGAGAAAAAGTTTTGCTCATAAGAGTTCTCTACAGAGAGCAAGTAATGCGTCATGGCTGATCAGCTACTGTGACGTGCTGCTAGCCATTACAGCCTTTCTGCATTTTCTAACCGACCTGCGGTGTTGCGAATCTCTAAGTGATGGAGCTGAAACGAAAATTCGGAACAGTTGTAAAAAATCAGTTTAACGTAAAAACGTGGAAATTATCAAAAACTTCAAAATAGAAAAAATTGACAACAAAGAATAGCAAATCTAAGAAATAGATATATATATATATAGCCATAAAATCAGCAGGAAGGCGGTGCATCATTTCACTGCTAGTCAGATACAACGCTAATGTCGACTTTCGCTAATTCTGCTACACTGTAGCAGGTTGTCAAAGTCATTTTCACTGAGGGCCATATCAGCGTTATGCTTGCCCTCAAAGGGCCAGTTGTAACTGTTAAGACGGTGCAAATGTGATTTTTGTTTGCATGATCGCAAAAACCTGCAATCTGCAAACATACTGAATACATTGCTGCACATTCAAACCAGCGTGTGTATGTAACTAAATAATGTAGTCTATATTCTATTTTATCGCAGACTCGTGGCCCGCATCATAAGCACAATCGAATAATGCAAGAGTACAAAAATGCGTAGCTATAGCCGATAGCACATTACAGAATATGTGTTAGCACACAATCAACACTGAGCGGAGCAAAACACTTCAACAACGCCCCAACCACAATGCCCTTTACATCATCACACAGGGATTCGGCAGTAGGAGAGAAATGAAAGCATTCTAACATCAGATTTTGGGGTAAACAGCTAAGAGAAAAAATAAGGAACAAATAAATTGGATGGGAGTGCACACTGGCGCATAGAAGCATGCAAGTTGTTTCAATCAAATTTTCCTAGGTTCAAGTTTTCTTCCACAATCAAGTAAGTTAATGCGTAACCAGCATGACTGTGACGTTGTAATTGTTATGTTGCAGTGAAAGGAGCCTGAAAACTGAATAGAAAGAGAGAAAGTTATCACATGACACAGACCATCATTCGCCTTTATACACAGGCAAGCCCGCAACCAGAAGCGGGTAAATCGAGCAATTGCCTCCCTTGAAATTTTCACAAACGTATGCATTTGTTAGGTGCAGCAACAAGTTACATCATTTTGCCCCCCCCGAAACTATCAGTTGGTTGCGGCCCTGTAGGTATAAACCACTACTGTTCCAAAAGATCTAAGTAGGCTGAGGCTTAAAATTTAAGCTTCGCAGCCACATTTGGCCCGCGGGCCACCAGTTTGACACATGTGTGTTGCAGCATGCTGCAGCCCAACAATGCCTGTCGAAAGCATCTCCTAATACTTTCTTTTTATCAGAGAAAGAAAAAATCTTCAATACGAAGGCAATGGCTATCTGCAAAAGATCTGCCGCAGTTGTACAAAAATGACAAGTAAGACCAAAAAACAAACCGAAGTTGCTTCAGGGCTTTATTGACGCTGTGCACTTTGTGGTTGCCACGTAAAATACATCCAATCCACGGTCCCAACTGTTTCACAAATAATGACAAAAAATAAAACTTTCCCGCGGAACCAAAGCCTGACATGTGCCAATTAATTATGCTATTTATGTAGCCATTTATGCAAACATAGGCTATGCCATATATGCAAGCATAGGCTATGCAAAGAAGGCAGTAAAACTAGGAAAAGTAATGATGAAATGGGTAGCGAATAAACATACAAAGCAAAACCCATAATCGAGAATTGAAAACAAGACCCTTTTCAGTTTGTGAGCATTTGATTGTGATGTCCAAGATAGTTTATTATTCCATATAGTTATAATAATCATGATACATGATTTTCTTTCATTTGATATTGTTGCAGGCAAATGTGAGGAGTGAAACAGGAAGCATTTTTATGGTCGGCCCCGGGCGACAGGTGGAACATGCGGTCGGATGTTACCTCGCTGGTTCAAAGTGTAAACCTAATTCGTGCCAAAACGTCTATTACGCCAATAGGCCTAAATATTTTTTTCTTTGCGTCAACAGGTGAACCAAGAGCAAAATTTTTAAAACTTGTTTCGGACTGAGTGAGCACGTTTGGATGGATAAAACAAGTTGCAACTTTGCTTTTCAAATTTCAAAGTAGTGCTTTCGTATTTAAATCTCTAAATTTATCCCCTATTGGTTCTAAATATTTGGAGAATTCTAAATAAATTTCTTGTCGCATGAGGAAAAAAGAACTAGGAAAGATACAGATAACGTTACATAAAATGGCAAAGCTTTGCTAGTGAAAATGCGCGAAATATGTGGCGAAAAAATTTTAGTGTCAGTGCAGAATATTAGCTTATTGAATATTAGCTACTGTTTTGATTAGTGCTGCTATATACACTCGCCTACATCGAGTGTGCCTACAATTAATGCTGCTATATACACCCGCCTACATCGAGTTGTTTAAAATAAAAAGAAATAATTCGCCTTTTTTCCACGTTCTCAAATAACATACTTCAATACTGTGTAGCAGGCCAGAACATGGGAACTCCATCAGGGCATCACGTTCTGTACTTAGCCTACACAGGGTGGCTAGTAGTGCTTTTTAACGAACGGGACAATTTACAAATTTTTCTGAGTCTGAGTCAAAATTTGAGTAAAAAATTATTGAAGCATAGCAACGGCAAACACCTTTATCTTGGTATTTGGCAACATTTCAAATATTTTTTGCAGCATTTTTCAAGGAGTTAGCTTTAATTACCGTCAGATAAATGCGACGTCTCGAGTCTCGGTCTCGAGCTTTCAGGTCTCGGTCTCGGCTTTTATGGCAAAGTCTCGGTCTCGGTTTCGAAGTTTCAGCCAAGTCTCGGTCTGGAGGTTACGGTCTCGACTACATTACTGCTATGAACAGTAGGTAGGCTACTGCAATTCACCAAATTGTAACCGTAACCTATTCCACAAACTTTTATGCCACATTTTATGCTACTCCACGTGTTCCATTACGAACTGAGGAAATCATAGCCACATAACTGGGATACAAAGTTCAAAGTGTAGCCTATATTGAAGTCATCCACTTCCAATATCAGGCTACATATTTTACACAGAGGTTGAATCACTCTACTATACCGAATTGTAATGAAACCTATTAATCAATATTGGGGTAATAGTCCTTCAGCCCAATATCTGATGTCTTGTAACCTACCAAATAATCTTCCAGTTCGCTCAACCGAATCAATTTTGCTGATTGTTTTCCTAATTAGGTGTAGTTAGCCTACAGGCAAACTTTTAAATAAATGAATCCGTCATTTTTGCTTCAGATTAGCTTGAATAGGCTAATCTGTTCCACGGTAGAGGTTTTAGCATCAAACAAGTACAAAAAAGGTTGCACAAGACTTAGTACAAACCACCCAACCTCTTTTCCGCTCGAATCCCTTATCATCGCATTCCCAACCTACCTCTGCTCGTTGGATTCCCTGAATCGGGTATGGTGGAAAAAATGCGCTCAAGCAGCTCGGTGAGACACTCACGGTCGTGCTTGAGTGATTTATGGGATTCCCAATCCAACGCGAATCCGATAACAGTGTCGTGTGGAGGGTAATTGTTTGCTGTATGCTGCTGCATAATGATTTATACTGCAGCAATGTGCTGTACACTGCTTCATACGGCTGTATACTCCAACATACTTCTACATATCACTGCATAGTGCTTTATACTGCTACATACTTTTATATACTTCTTTACACTGCTATATCCTGCTTCAAACTGCTGCAGTGTGCTATATACTCCTCCATAGTGCTGTATGCTCCCACATACTGCTACACAACGGTATATATAGTGCATCATAATGCTTTATAGTTTATACTGCTCCACACAGCTTTATACTGCTACATACCGCCATCTTGTCCGATGTACTCCTTCATACGATTGGACTGGACTGTGTGAAAACACTCGACAGAAATGCAGGTTTCCAAGCAGACGTTTTCTTGATAAATATAGGAAGTTCACATGCAGCAACAACAAAATCAGTGACTGCCTTTCCAGACTTTATGTTACCATTAGCTTTCGTAACGTTTCGCTCGCAGCTGTTTTCTTAATCGTCTGAACTTGTGATTGTTGTTTATTTGCTGATTTTTTCATGGTAACAGCGCTGTCTGTAAAAAACTACCAAATTATCACACTCAATTATGTGTGGCATATTCCTTCAATTTCGTGTACTAGATATTTTCCAGTAAACTTGAGGCCAACCAAATAAGAGGTAGTGACGGCAACCTACGGCCCGCGGGCCGGATCCGGCCCGCAGTCCCTTTACCGAATTGTAGTAACTGTATGGCCCGCTTAGTCATATTACATTTTACGATTCTGCCCCCCTTACAACTTCTTATGTTGAATACTTACGTGTAACTACTGATGAGAATCGCAATGTACTGCAAATATACATCGTATTTGGTGCTCTCGTTATACACTATAAAAATTAGGAGTTAATCTCATTGAAACTTCCGTAAATTTCTAAGTTTACCGATAGCAAAGAGAAAGGAATTGTTGGTGGGAAATTAGTACGGCCCGCCAGAGCTTGCAGAGTTAGTTTTTGGTCCGTCACCAGGGAAAGGTTGGCGACCCCAGAAATAAGAGATAGGCCGCAACCAACTGAAATTGGGGAGAGAAAACGATTGTAACTTCTTAATATACCTAACACCTTCACGGAATTGGAGCTGGGTTCATTAAAACCAAGAGCTCTGCAGATGGAGTCGGAGCCATGTTCATGAAAAGAAAAGCTCTGGAGCTAGACCAGTTTCATTTCTATGATGCATCGCAACCTTGTTATGTACTGTTGTACAGTGCTGCATAGTGCTATGTGTTATTGCATATTGCTATATATCTGTTGGTCAACAAAACGTGTGTAGACAATTACCACTCAGGACAACTTTGTTTCAAACTATACGATGAGCTCAGGACCGGATTTGACTGATGCGAGGCCCTAGGCTAATCCACTTGTGAGGCCCCCTCACCCACTGTTGCGAGGAAAAAATGGAAAGCGTCAATCAATTTGCGAAAATCCGAAAATGAGATTACGGTCAGTAAAAAATTCTAGATCATTACTGGAGTGCCCACGATCACTGCGCTTGTTGATGCCTTCGACGCAAAAGCGTTAAATTGCATGGAATTTTTGAAATCTTACTTGGCCTGGTGGGAAAAGGATTATTACCTACCACAGGCAAGTCAACCGATATCGCCAAAAATGAAATGTTTGACAAAACACATGGTCTCCGTTTTTTTTATAAGAATAACATCTGTTTTTTTCATCTATCCGTGTTAAAAAAAACACACTGCACCTACAGTCGTAACCAAAAGTTTAAGACCAAAGTCGATTTTTGTGTGCGAAGTTTCATACTGCTTTTTATACTGTTCCGCAGTATTGCATCAGAAATCATTCGCGATTGCATCATCCTTTCTGGTGAGCGAGAGTGTGACGCACGAGACTGTTTCAAGTCATAATCAGTCAACCATTCAGCAGTGAGGTTGTTTTTTTTGTTTTTTCGTCATTATTTTCTTGCCTCATAATGGGTAAGAAACGGTCTCTCTCTGAGGCACAGGGAGGTCCGATCGTGATTCTGCGCCAGGAAGGATACACTGAACGCGCAATAAGTGAACGCCTTGCAGTCAGTAAAACAGCAGTGCATCAGGCATTGGTCAAGTTCAAGAATTGCGGATCTTATTCAGATTGTAAGAGGAGCGGTCGTCCACGGAAAACCAACCGACGAGACGCTATTTTGATAAAAAGATGTGTCGTGATGTCTCCTACGTGTTCAGCTAAAAAGATTCGAGTTGAACTGGGGGAAACTGGTTCGAGAATCAGCGGAAGAACCATCAGTGGCCGTTTAACCGACGAATTCGGCCTCAAATCACGGAAACCGGCTAGAAAACCGAAACTGAAACCTGCAATGAAGTTGAAGTGCTTGCAGTTGGCGAAAAAATACAAAGACTGGACAAGCCAGCGAGTTTTGTTTTCCGACGAAACAGCAATTCAGCAGTTTGCCTCGAGGAAGAGAACTGGAGAGGAGACCACCAGGAACTCGGTACAATGAAAGATTCACACAGCAAACCATGAAACACCCGCCGAGTGTGATCATTTGGGGAGCAATTTCAACCCAAGGAACTATTCTTCCTCGATCCCGGAACCACCATAATTGGCAAAAAATATCTGGAATTGATCAAAGAGAAGTTGGAGTTACACATGACTGTGCATAATTGCGAAATATTTATACACGACGGGGCGCCATGCCACAGGGAAAAAATCGTCACGGACTTTCTCAAGACGAAAAATATCAAATTGTTGGAATGGCCGGGAAATAGCCGGGACCTGAAATCCAATTGAGAATTTCTGGACAGTACTGAAGAATAGAGTTGCTGAGAAGCATCCAAGCAGTCTCCCATCGCTTATTAAGACTATCATGTCATCCTGGGTTCTCGACATGCCCACAGAGCTGTGGCGAAACCTCATCGAGAGCATGCCGAGACGGATCAGGGCGGTGTTAGAGGCCAAACGAGGACATACAAAGTACTGAATGTTGATATTTTTAATGTAAAATGGATAATAATATGTACATATGACGCTTATCTTTCAAAATTATAGACCGGAAACACCTGTGTACTTTCATTACCCTACGGAATAAAAAAATTATGAAATTTCTCTGTTTGGTCTTAAACTTTCAAAAAATTATGACATTTCTCCGTTTGGTCTTGAATTTTTGGCCACGACTGTGTATAGTATGTGTGGCGGCATAAAGACTTTAGAGCACAACATGAGGACCACGTTGCAACTCGCTTACCACGGCTGTAAAAATCTCACACACACAGCAAAACACGTCAAGTAAAACGCACCCCAATGGTTGTAACTGTAAGGTTCGCGATTCGCGTTTTTCTCACTTTTTCACACTGCTAAGAATCGAATGCAACTAAACTGTTGCGTGAAAAGATGAGAAGTTAAAAATCAGAACCGTCGCCAGGAAGTCTTGAATAGGGGCTTCAAATTCGCGCAAGGGGACTTGACACTCTGAAAATTTGATAAAATAATTACTGATTTATAGTGCTTCATATTTGATTTTGGAAGCGCTGAGCTAAACAATGCCCACCGTGGCGACTGGACTTGTTTAAATTTCGCTTATGCTGTCATTACTGAAATACGTATAAAGAAATAAAAAGCTACAAGCATCGAATCAAGTAAGGCTGAACATAACACAGTAAACAGTTAAAAAGTTTTTTTTCCTGCCTTCTTCATAACAAATTATCTAAGAATTCTTTTGTTTGCCTAAGCTTGTCACTTCTAATGTGCCGAATACTTAGCGTGGACAACCTCTCCTGGAACATTACGACGCTTTATTTCATTTTTAATTCGTTTGAATCTTGAAAAGGACCTTTCACCTGAGCAGTTAGTGACCATCAACCTAAGAAATAAGGCTCCGCGTGGTTGGATAAACTAAGAACCACTAATCTAAGGCATCAGACCCAAACGCGCGTTTGTCATGTTTTTGCTGTTTCCCTGTCTCGTTGGGGAAGAGTTCTGCGGTTGCCAGTTAGAAAAATGGCTTTTGCTTGCTATTCAAGCTCATCAAGATCTTCTCTGATTTTCTTAGCATGGGAGCAGTACAAATTTGCGCAAGTACTCAATAGCAATCTGATTTCTAAACGACTTCACTGACGAAAATTCAAATGGAAAAAAATCACATCTAAAAATACCAATCGAGCTTTACGCGATACAAACGCTGACAAAACTATTATATTGCTCAGTCACCTAAGAGACAACTATGCTTTTATTTAGGATGCTACTGCTAGCCCTACACATAGCTCTTATCTGCAGTACAAACTTGCTTTGATCAGGTGCAGTGACTTAACTAGAGATTTGAGCCAGGGGGAAACTTAGCTGAAGGGAACCCACTGGCTAACACTCAGAAAATAGTTGAGAAACAATCGCAAATCCGGTATTGAACGGGTATACAAAAACCTGAAATCACCGGAAAACATTTCGAAAAACGCTAAAAAACAACAATCTGCTGAAATCAAAAGAATAGCAGATACCAAAATACAAGCTGACTAGGGGCCTGGTTTTTACATTTAGCTTCGCAGGGGGACGGTTCGCACCCTGCCACTTGTCAGTTGTGCCACTGATCAGGTGCATTTCAAACATGAACAGCCTTAAGTTCTTTTGATAGACTCACACGCAGACAGCCTGCTTTGAGTCTATCGACACAGTAGTTGGCATACGGCTTGACCAAACCTTATATTGAGATTCACGGAAACTCACTGGAAGAGTCTGGCGTTATCAACACGAAAGTTGAATAAAACTAAATTTCGTGAATAATAATTAAGACATACGTTTTTGACGAAGTTTAATTTAAATGATCATATACCGGCCATTGACTCTATGCTATCAATCACTGTTGGGTCAGGAGTGTGAAAGACATGTCAAAGAACAAATTTTGATGCCGCAATTAATACATGGGTTCGTTACGGACACCAAGGTAGGTTATCGCAAAATCTTAATGTTTGTTTAACCTACCCATATTTTACCCGGTAGTCAACACAAGAAAGTATTTTTTTGTAAATATGATATTTAATTGAGAACCTTAAGCATTTCACAAACAATAATATGATAAAATTAACGCTGTCGAAAGAACACTGCCTAATTGGCTAAATAAAGTACCTTTTCAGTATACAAGGTCCGTCCGAGTAACACGGGTGTTTGAGCCATCAGTGCGAAGAACAATCGTACTTATGTCGATCGTACTGGTCATAACTACGTTCAGTTGAAGATCAAACGTACAGAACAAACGTTCATTTTTGTTGAGCAAACGAACAGAGCATCGTAGAGTTTGTAGAACGAACGAACAGAACTTCGTACAGGTGACCAAGCGCACATTTCTTCAGTTCCAACGTTGAGATCCATCTTCGAGACCACGAGGTAGTCTGAAGTCTGTGGATTTCTACCCGGCATATATTTATAGGCTAAAGGGTTCTTTCTTGTATTGCTCCCACCAGGAAAGTGCATCATTGTTTAGTTTATTCTTTATGCAGGGTTCCCACGGTCATGGAAAATCATTGAAAATCCTGGAAAAATAAATTTTCCTGGAAAGTCATGGAAAAATAAAAAAACTTTAAATACATTTGGACAGATGAAAAAGGACCAAAATTTTAAAAATTTTTCAATGTTTCAAAAAGATAATCTTACAATTTAAGTCCTTTGCTTTACCTATACCATCAGCAATAGACTCTGGTGATGTTTAGCTTTTGGGCTTTTCTGCCCAAATCTCTTCAAGTTTGTTTGTAGACTGTGCATTGCACTTTGTTTGATCATCAGCTGAATTCATCAATTTTATTTTTAAGTTTGCAGTTTAATTGGAAATCCATTTGCTATATTAAAGAGTTATTGATTAGCGAATACCACACCTCTGCATATCAATTTTGGAACTACATGAAGAATGAAAATTATGCCAAGCTTGGGGAAGTTTTCTAAATTATCTTTACGCTATCTCATGACCAAGCTGCTCTTGAGAGGGGTTTCTCGATCAACCACGAACTTATGGCGGAAAACATGAAAGAGGAGTCATTAACTGCTAGTCGTTTTGTGCATGACACAGTGAAAAGCAGTGCTGTTCATATCAGTGAAATTCGATTAACCCCCAGATTAAAA
>JGI24158J21664_10010608_pt1 | contig 12288 bp, 6 predicted proteins | sample Ectturendosymbi3_FD_21664 | JGI IMG/M metagenome (IMG submission 21664) | reverse complement strand
CTGTTCTTCACTGCAAAGCCTACTCCATGCTCTCTGCGTTCGTCGGAGGTCTTCCCCTGCCAGTAGTAAGTGAAGTCTTTCTCCTTCAGCGTGCCGGAGTCAGCTAGTCGTGTTTCCTGAAGGGCAGCTATGTCCACATTCAGTCTCTTGAGCTCATTGTTGATCACAGCCGTTTTCCTAGTGTCCGAAATATCTCAGCGAAAAAAAGCTTATCCGATTGGTGACCGAAATATCTCTGCGAAACAAATGACCGACCTCAGCGGACAAATGACCGAAATATCTCAGCAAAAAAAACCTTATCCGATTGGTCTTGCCAGGCTAACCGATTACAGGCGAAAATTCAATTAACATTTGAGCATGTAACACGGGAGAAGCCACTGCTGGTGTTATTAGTTCGATGATGTCCCACCTCGTGTTATACTGGAAAAAATTAAAGGCTTTGAGTTTCCGTTAGTAACTGCAATAAAAACAATTAGCGACGAAACGCTATTCCAATTCTTACGTTTCTTCTAAGTTTGAAGCAAACTCAAGGTTCTCTTGAACGTTTTTTAAGGACAAGGGTGCAGCAGCGAACGTAAGAAACCAAGCTTTTTTTTTATATGTTGCATCATTTTTGATAATCTCTGGTAGAAATGTGCACAAGGTTAGCAATGTTGCTTTCAAAGCAAGCAACGGTTTAGTGTTTGTAGTAAGTAATAAACGATGTAACTTCTGTCGAGGTCAAAAAGTTAGATTTGGAGGTGCCACAGCACACCATCAGAATGATTAACATCGCACAGTGCTTCAGCGCACCGCGTAGTCATGCTAAAACCATCAGCACACGTTACAAAACGTTTGAAATAAAAGTTGTCCCAGCTGTTTCATGTTTGTATCGTGAAATCAAATCGAAAAAGAGTTTTTTGAGGAACAAGATCGACTGTATCGATTGAAAATTGCATATAGCGTTCTTTTGAAAAACTACCAATGCACGTCGGTACCAGCACATCAGAAAATCCTTCCCTGTTTGAACATATCAACATTTTAGGGGTGCATGTAAATTTATGAGAAGTGCAGCACATGTGTCTTCCTACTTCAAAAAACTTGATAACCTTAAAGATTTTGGTTTTACTGGAACTTACGTGCGTGCCAGTTATTCTCTAGGCATGTGCACAAGTAATAAGTTTTGCGAAAACAAACACTGCAAAATGTTAGCAGTGGTGTTAGTCATCATTCAGATGAGATAAAATGTTCACCAAAATTTTGTTTACGCAACTTTTTTAAACGATTAAAAATAGTTTGGAAATTTTACTGGTATGAACATCAAGAACCATGTGAGATTTATGACATTTGCAAACTTCATAGTGCAATTAATACCGTTAACAGCCGTTTTGTAATGTAGAATTATACATTTGTTTCCCACGCTGTTGTATTTAAAATTTCCTTACATTGGCGTTGCTATCCTTACAGGATGTTGCACTTGTCTTCGTTGGAATTTTCATGTTGCTGGCATCAATCTACTTGATGTTCCTCTATTCTTTCAGCAAATAGCCAGTAGTGGAATGTTGTACAGTATTAGCAATTTTGCTTTATTTCTAATCAATCGTTTTTGTGAAGCTGTGTTTACACGACTCAAGCAATTGCTTCATTGTCTTTGTGTGCCGTCTCGTTGATTTTTGTAAACCGAATGTTACACGCCTTGCGCTTTTGTAAATATTACTAGGTGTACTTCACTGTTTAGTGGTGTTCGTCGTTTAATTTTGAAGATTGGTTTATTGTGTATAACGTCTTTACTCCCACACGCAACGCGCGAGCTATAAGCATACATCGCAGTGACAAGGAACACAAAAACGTGTATGAACTTGAAGGTATATACGTGGAAGTAGTGAAAAAGTATACGCTTAATGGCGTTAATACATTTACTTTATGAAACGCAAGCATAAAGGGCATACACATGATTGACGTCATCACTTTTTATAATGTAGTGCTGCGATGACTTTCCAAATGCACCGATTTGTAGCATGCATGGGGGTGATGGGAGGCTGCGAAGCACCCGGGGTTATTTAGGCTGCAGACCTCCCAAGGGCGAAGCTACTTTTCGTGTAAAAAGAACAGTTTATAGTAGTTAAGTAAACGTCTTTTGCTCTGAGTATAAAGTTTAATATGCGGTTATATGTTTCATTGAAGCAAGATGCGTTGTAGGCAAGCAAGCCAACAGAAGACAATAGTTTGTCGTTGTCACATTGAAGATTTTCTGTTTTCACATATTTAAAATATTCATGAAAGCTACAGAGGAAATGAGTCAAAATTTATGAACTAGTTCAGCATTGCAGTGGTGTCACGGGATTTAAACAGGTTGAGAACTAGGCGTGCAAATATACATTACGGAAAAGACTTTACAGTCAACGTCCCGAGTCACGCGTGAGAACGGAAATTCGTTTGCAATTTAGTAGGCATAGTTTGCTTTATGCTGGTAGACTAAAGGCATCCCACTGCTTCATACAAGATAGTGAAGAAAATCTCATGAAGGAAGATAAGTATTAGCTACGAATAATCCGTGTTTTACTGCGTTGCTATGCTTTGGAAAGCGCACGCACGAAACATTTTCGGATCATCTTGTACAATATTTTCGAATAAACGTGTTTACTGGCATTTGGTCGCGTGGAGGTGCAAATGAGAGCTTCCGCGTTCGTAGGTAAAAGACACCTGCTTAGCCTTGAGTCACTGTGAAACTCGGTACAAAATGTGCAATCCTTGAAACCTGTAGGATTGCGTTTGCAACGTGCGAAAGTTTTTTAATGGACTAAGAACAATATTTTTCAAACAGCAACTTTTGATCATAATATTTCTGAACATTAAATTTGCGTATAGATTTGCTTTATTCAAAGGTAGCTGTTATCCATAAGATAGGGTTTTTTAAGGCGTTTTAGGTACCCGATTCAGGTCCCTAAAATCAGAGAAAATCGGGTCCCTAGAATTATAGAAACCGGGTCCCTACAGATCCATACCGGGAATCTAGCATTTTCCTTAAAAAAAACTGCATAAGAATTCCCTTCATTTCCCACTTGCATGGTTCGTCGTGTCAGACAGGCTCCGCTGTTCGGACGAAATCGTTGAGCGTTGCTGCTATTGAGAGAAATTCATTTTGGGTCTTTGCCAAATGCGTGGAAACGCAAAAATCCACACCGCAAAATCGTGTTGTTCTGGTTGTGGTGTGCTCAACTACAATATTGGCTGCAAAAGGCATACTGCAGATCGTGCTACATATCATCGGTATATTTTCACAAGCACTTGTGCGGGAAACTTTTACCAGAAAATTGAGCCATTGATCCAAAGTAGAAGCTAGCAACTTTAACTGACAGAACTTTGTTGATTCATTGAAAACAGTCTTTTCCTTTGCCGGCTTAAATCTGAACACAATTGTTCAGTAAAAAAACGCCAGACAAATGCACGTTTTATGGATGATACTTTAAAAACAAGGGGCATTAAATGTTGAGACTCGGTAGTTGTTTGCCCCCACCCTAATGAAATTTCTAGCTACGCGCCTGGACCCACCACTGCTTTAAATAACTATTCAGTTTACTCTGATCACGTATCATATTTGGAATTGCATTCTGTAGCCGTCAGTTACTAGAATCTAAAAGTTACACGTTCGTAACTCTACTTTTGATTTAATGTTTTTTAAAGAACTATTGAAGTGTTTGTTTCATATAGTCTACTACTCTTGGATAAATAACTATCTGGTTATTAATACTAAGGTTTTGTGTGCTTAGTTAAGGAGCAAATACAGGGGAATCATTGTCAAGTACTGGTATGCAACTGTCATAACACACACATTAATATGCGTTTCACACAAAGTTTTCTATCAAGCTTTGTTCTTGCCTGCAACAATCAATTTTTGTAGTGGATTAGTTTTTGCGTTCGCTTTCGGTAATGTATAATGGAGTATACACCACAAATGGACCCACTTTTGCGACATATAGATACAACTTGCGGCCATGTGTGGCGAAGATCACGTAGGCTATCATTTACGGCGAAGGTTATACTTCTTTACAGCGAATTAAGACAATTGCCGGTTTATCTGCAGTATGAAGAAAAGTGCCCCAGTTGACATGTAACAGACGGTGATCAAAACAGTAAAGAAAATCTTCGTAACAAATTGAAGTGTCGCTTTCGACAGTAGCAGACAACCCACCTTTCTGCAAAGTACGGAGAGGGGTGCGCAAAATGTGGCATTATTTTTGAAGAGGAGTATGCATATTTGTGATCAGAGGGGGGTCGATTGCCCCCCCCTTAAACCTACGAAAGTAACTTTTTTCACCATGATTTTGTTCAATTTGGAAAACAGCAATCGAGATGTAAGGCCATTTTGCCGTCCTTTGTTCTGTCACAGCAGTGTTGTGAAGTATACTTCCTCTTTCTTACGGTAGTGAACCGGTAATGAGACTTGACTGCCGAGTATTACTGAAATCCTCCCCCTCAAACATACTGGCTGGATCCAACCCCTGACTCAAGCTATGCGTGATACGTTTTCAATTTTAGAAGTTCCAGTCACGCAGCAAGTTGATTTGCGACCTGTGTCAAAATAGATCAAGTTTCATTTTGGTTGTTGGTTAGTTTTCAGGCTTTAACAGAACTACTCACTTTAATCAATTTGCAGGATATTTCCATACATTTCTCAGTTGAACACAAATCAATTTGCTAAACTGCAGGAAGCTTGTTTCTTTATTGAAACATTTCACGTTCACAGATAATTGCGACAGAAATAACACTCTCTTTTAGAAGTTCTATACTTTCTTGTCCTGCAAGCTGTTTGATCTTGTACCCAAATCTATAAAAATATAAGAAACGTCGTTGAGTGCGAGTTCTTTCTCCAGGAAGCTTTACCTTCAAATCAGTACAACTTACGTTCACTAACTTTCATTACCGCATCTTCACATACAGTGAAGTACAACTAGCGAAGTAGTGAAACGCTTTACCAAAAATGACTTTCCTTGTTACAATCACTCAAAATGATGAATGCTGCCCTATGCTGACGAAAAATAGGTCTTGTGTTTGAATAACATTTTCGCTAGTTTACATATTTCACCAACGAAACAAACGCTCCAAAATATTACACACGTTTTCCTAAACCTTCACCCCTCATGGCAGGTTACCATCCACACGTTTCAGGTTGTCGCACGCTGTTCGGCTTTCTCCAGCCTGTCCATTACTACGCAAAAACGTTTCGGTCATTGTTTCAAAACGCTTTTTGGGGCAAACCCAACTGAGTCACAAACTTAGTTAGAAGTGCCCTACTCGTAAGCACAAATGGACGACCTCAACTGCCAAAACGGTCCGTTTTTTGAAGATGTAATAACGCTCTGTTTTTGGCCCAAAACTACACCAACTCTTGACACTGCGCTCTATCCACACGCTTCAATAAGTTATCTCCCCAAACTCCTGCAAGCTCAGTAATTCTAGCGAGACCCGACAATCCACTCAGGCTTCCAGTTTTCAGCAAATCGTTACCGGCAATGCGCCTCTTTATTCATGACGCAGAGATGTCTCACGCACGTCACCAGTATAACACACAGATGGGTTAGTTGGGATATCAATAATTTTTACTATTCGGATGTATATTTGTATATTAGGTAACTGGTTAACCGGATAATAACCGCTAATTGTTAAACAATTGGTTTCACGAGATTTGCGTGATAAATTCATTGTAAAATCATGACACACAGTTTTATTGTAAATACACATGCGCTGCACGAGCGTATGAAAAAAATAATGCATTTTTAACATTTACTGCTTCACCAACGCATTTCTTATGAAGCACAATGCAGACGTCACCTAACAATGCGAAAGAACTTGTGTAAATATAATAATTACGGGGTTTTGGTAGAACTTGCGTGGCCCGTATTTGGAAATAAAGAATATCCAAACTCACTGAAAAAGCGTGAAACGCATTGGCAACGATACGTTTTTATCCGGTTAACCGACAATATTAAATCCGGATATCGGATAGGAAAAAAACTCGATCAACCGTTATCCGGATAATCCAACCTAACATACAAATCTTAGTAGATTTGGTCTAACAAACCCTTGCAAAACAATAGAGTTTATCAGAAGCCGCAAAATTTACCCCACTGTATGGCATGATCAACGATAATACGGCTTGTTATTTCGTTATGTTAGTAATAGGGTTACTCTTTTATGGCGAAGGGTAGGGAATAAAGACAACTTTTCGTAAACAGCGAGTACAGCTGGATGCACACGGCATGCGTCCTGCGCGTTTTTTGGGCTCATGCGTCTGACCTCGTGACGTCACGTCCTGTTCTGATGTGTCTGGTATGGTCTGCGTTCGAGTAAAAGTGAGTCAGAGCAGAGAGTCTGATGCGTCAATATAGAAACGGGTTCCTACTCGAACGCAGACCCTGCCAGACGCATGGGAAAAGGACGTGACGTCACGAAATCAGACGCATTCGCTCAAAAAACGCATAGGACGCATGCCGTGTGCATACAGCTTACCTCTTTAAAGACTCCCGCAGCAAACCTAGTCAGAGTCCACGCGACTAACACTTGAATTGGCCGACGCGGCACATGAACAATCACCTTGGCAGGGCGCAGACGTTTGCGGTGGACCAGAACTGCTTTCAAAATGCTGCATGACTTTACTGGTCTTACCTATGCCTAGCTTGGGTCTTCCCTTGTTTAAACCCTCCAACAATACGCAGGCCTTGCAAATCGCGTTGGAGGAAATATAATTACATCTCGAGCATTTGGTCTGCACGGGTAATTTGACACCGTCTTTAACAGACATCATTTCGCCAGAATGAATAATGTCTATGATTGAGCTGGGTCTAATTGCCTCAAGATCTTTCAAGTATGTCCGCGCATGACCACGGTAAGCATTCGGTGAGTAAATACATTCTGTCGAAAAATAGTCAAGTTTTTTGTAATATGCGTACGCAACAATCTCCTTTTCGTACGTATATTTGAAGGGTTTAACCCTCGGAATGCCACTTGGGTCATCGCCAGTGACAATTGATGTGCACCGCTGTAATCTCGCCACGTCTCCGCGCAGAATGTTCATCACAATTGTTTCAGCAACATCATCAGCATTGTGGCCAGTGGCAATTTTGTTGACTTTCAGACGCATTGCCCCGCGATCAAGCGCTTGCCGGCGAAACACACCACAAAATGTGCAGTTATTCTTTCTGCCGATCTGTTTGACAATGGCATCCATTGACCACCCATAGAGGTCCTCATATGACAAGATAGTCAAAGGCAAATCGTACTGCTGTTGATTACGCTTAACCGTTTCCAGTGAATCGTCGCGATAACCAGTTATCCCCTCATCAATCGAAAGCAGGTGCAGGTCCAGTCCGTAGTTGTATTTTTCATTCAGCTTTCTCAAGACATACGCAAGGACTGTGGAATCCTTGCCACCCGAAGCACCAATTGCAACTTTTTCTCCTGATTTAAATAATTTTCCTGAGGTGATAGTATGGTGTATTTCCGTCTCAAATGCCCAGTAAAAGCATTCCTTGCATGCGGCACTTCCTGTCTTCGGACGTTTGAGAAAAGCGTTTTTTTTGGAACATATTTCGCATTTAATTGGCATTGCAAATTATCTTCGAAGTTGTAACAGCTCCTGCACTGATAGCTTGTCTACACTGAAAACGTCTGGAATAAAGAAATCTAGTTAATAACAAATCAATGACTTAGGGCAAAAATATGTGAGAATTGTTTCCACTTAAATTTCAAGACTGGTATGCTTAGTTTTTCAGACTTCTATTTAAAACAATCATTTTCGAAAAAACTGAAATAATTTCAGAATAATTGTTGAAGCTGGTTATCACTTTAAAAACAGCAATAATGTTTCATAAACATCTTCATGAAGAGGTACACAAAGCACAGCAACTACAAAGGGCAAAATAGGAAAATTTTCAAAAATGCCACTAACTTTTGTTGTGAACCATCAGTACACAAAGGACCTGAAATCAAAGGTATTAAGCATCTTCCAAAAAGATAATTTTAGTATGCATTTGTGCATGCTGATTCCACAAGTCACATTTAAGTGCAAAAAACTATTCAAGTTTGATGTCATTGTGCCTTGTAACTTTAGGCCTTTTAGCAGCAGAAGTGATGGAGAACAGAAGTGCTGTGGGTAAAATACAGTATTTCAGAAAATAATTTCAGCTTTATTTTGCACAGTTTGTAAATGAAAAACACTGCCAAAACTGTTACAAGACAAATGGAGGTTGGTTAACAATTTTGATTGATACAGAAGAGCACCATTTTAAAACTCCAGGTGAAAATGGAATAGCAAACAAATTACAGTATCAAACAACTGGATGCATACTTGAAGCTAAAGTTGTTTTCTTTTGTTAGTGATCTTATGAATTTTTGAATAATTAAAAAATGATAAAACCTATATGAATTTTCGAATAATTAAAAAATGATAAAACCTATACATCATATAGTAAAAAATAACTTTAAATACTCATCCTCAGAAACAGAAGAATCAAGTGCTGATTTGCTTCATACGCAGCAAAAGAACACACAGATGTTATACTTTACATTTGACAACCTATAGTAAACAATTTTAAATGCCTGCATTTTGAAAACCCCTCCCTGGCAACCATGCTGGATTCTGTAACAAGTGTACACATAAGAGTTTATTGAGAACTTTTAGATATAGCCACAGGACCAATGCATTCATGTCATGCCTACACTTGAGGGAAATATTGCTATGTCCCTACAACTAAATCTTTACAGCAGGAAGTATATTAGCTATATACCAGCTATGGCTTGCTTATGCAAACTTCATTGTCATTTGCTCACTCAAAACAAATTTGTTATAAAAATTGTGAAAATACATTGTATGGTTTAATCATGCATTTTTGTGACTCAAATCACGAAATAACACGAAGCAGCAAGAGGAAATACAATAACATCAAGATCACTAGTTGAGTATACAGTGATGAAAAAAGAAAAAATAAGAAATTTCACATTTCACAGCTTAGTAATCGTGTTCTAACATGTTGAATCACAAAGGGTTGGCGAAAGACCACCTTGGTCAAGTTATCAGCCAGCCCTGCTGCTAACACAAACCAAAATTTAATTGAAGACGTTTTACAGGTAGTAATAAAAGTAACAAAAAGCGTCAAATCAACGTCAGGTGAAATAAGCATAAAAATAAGTAGTGCAAATTTAAAATTGAATTTGATTGGACAGTGCTTTGAAGTTTCAAAATTGGTATGAATATGCATTGTAAATTTTGTGCTTGTAAATATTTGCAGTTAGTTATTAGCACAAAAACTTCATGAACCTACAGTAGAAAATGAGGATTGATGACATGATGGGATAGACACAAATATTTTTTCTTTAAGTGGAAACATGCCAATACAAGAACACATTCATCATTTAGTTTAAAACATTATGGCACATGCAAATAAACCATTTGATTTCATTACAAAACCTTTTTTCACAGACCTAGCTGTGTAGCACCCCGTTTTTATCTAGTTTGAAAAAGGTATATATTATCTATTTTGCAGCCAACAGCAAAAGGTTTGCTGGAACTTTTCACCTTTCAAACTGCGTCCAACTTTCTCCAGATATACAGCTGAGTTTGTGACACTAGCAGTATGGTGAACATAACTGAGGCGAAGTGTCTATGTCTGCTGTGCGAAAGGTCGTTGGTTCTGCTTTCACCATTGTTGCTTTGGCTTTACTAGTAGAGATGACACCTTTTAATGTACTTTTCAAGTTTCATGTTTAACTTTAGGGTTTAGGTTTTACGTCATGTGCCAAGAATCATATGCAAATCGAAATGGATCATCCTTGTCACATGACCAATTCAACCAATCAGGTTTGCCTTGTGGCAAAATATCCCCAGCAGTGCTTTTGTTTCTGATGGCAAAATAGACATTGCCTTTTAAAAATGGTACACAATTGTGCACCGCCTTAAAAAGGCTGTACATACTTGCTAAATTTTCACAGAAAAACCACTATCCAATAAATATGCCACTGTTGAAACAAATTTTCATTATTAGATCAATAAGCATTTTCAAACAAACACTGGGATGATCAGCAGCTACATAATCTGCTTTTTAAACCACAAACTTATAACAGCATTTCTAATGGACAAATGCTTTTAAGCAACCTTAGCAACTTTTCTCGTACTGCTTAAGGTTAAAAAACAAATGTTATTGGCCTAGGTGAATAATAGTCTTAAGGCTTCACCTTTCAATAAAGTGCTCATTCTTTATTGAGAAACCTTAACCTCAACACTAGAGAATATACATAGTTATATCACTTAACTGACCAGTTGGAGTTTACCACCACAATTGATTTGAAACTAAGCAAAGGATCAGCCTAAACCATAAACTGCATCTTAACTAAATCAAAGAACTATATAATGTATTTCTAAAATGATTTTTCATTTGTAAGACTTTTAATTAATTTTCTCCTATCAAATACTAACTTAGCACATGCAGGACCACATGCTAATAAGATTTAACTGCTTTTTACCCTGCCAATGCAAAGTATCAACTTTAAAGTGACAACTTTTACAATACAATCATGATCCAAAATTCTCAAATCAGGTAGACAGTACATAAGACACCATGTCTGAAGTAACTTTGATAACCAACTCTGATTCTGACAAGACACAAGTCATGTGACATCTGTGGGGAACATACCTTTAAAGACCAAAGGAAATCTATCACTGATTTTGTGAGGAAAGTATATCTTCCATATTTTGAAGCAAAGCTTGGGACCATGATAAGCCATGGGCACCTCATATTGTATGCAATGCATGTGCAGAAGGCTTGAGAAAAGGGACTAAATGTACATTTAAATATATTAAGTTTGGTGTATCATTGGTTTGGAAAGAACCAACTCCGAATTGCAATCGCCCTCCAAAGGAACTGGTGACAAAATTTTTGAAAGCACGGAATTCCACTGTGGTAAGCTTGTTGATAGGCTGGGGCTCCATGGCTTCTCCTGCGTTAAGAACGCTGGCCGCTTCATGAGACACTCATCAATAAACTACTTAGGTAATATGAGCCCGACTTTTCCAGCCGCACTTTTTTCAATGGATGCGAAGTTCGCGCGTAATATTTAAAGGCCTCAAAAAGGCATAAAATCACCTGTTACGACAAAATAAACGCAAGCAAATGAAAGAACAAATTCTGAACATAACATCCAAAGCAAAAAAACTTGCAAATATGTTGTACTAAGCTCATACCAATTCTTCAAAACAAGCATGTTTTTGAAAATTGGTGATAATTAAACTAAAATGCTTTCCGAGGGGGTTATGATGACAAATTTTATATCAAAATCTTCGGAATTTATCCAACTATTGATATGTAGAAAAACCGCGGGGGTTATTTGTGTTCAAACGAAATGAGAAGAAAAATCGCAAAGGTGCTCTAACACCAAAAATGCCTTTCGCTGCCAGATTCTCGTGTTGCGCGACTATCGATTTCAATTCAATATTAAAATACTTTCTGAAGGGCTATGTTTCAGAAATTTTATATCAAAATCTTCGGAATTTATCCAACTATTGATCTGTAGAAAAACCGCGGGGGTTATTTGTGTTTAAACGAAATGAGAAGAAAAATCTCAAAGGTACTCTAACACCAAAAATACCTTTCGCTACCAGATTCTCGTGTTGCGCGATGGTAGTTCTTATGTCTCCTGTAAAATGTCTTTTTTCAACTTTTCAGGTGTGCACCCTCTAGTTCGTTGCAGTGTTTCTGCAGGGAGCTCATCACCTAACACTTAATCCTTTGTTTATTTCTTACTGCGACATGATGAAATGCCTATTTCTCCACAGGTTTTTGGTTCTCTATTCATTGTCCTGTGAGCAAGTCAGCAGGGAGCAAGTATAGCTGTTTAGGTTGAACCTCCTGTCGTTTCAGGTGAGTTGCAATTGATCACATCAATGTCTTATTGTGCTTTGCCGTTTAAATAAAACTTCTAAATTTTCTCACTTCCTTTGTGAAAAGGTTTGTTGTAGGAGTGTGGTTTCTCGAAGCTCGCTTATATATTGCTTGTTGCATGCATTGCCAATTAAATTTTGTTGAGTAATTGCTGATGTTTGTTGTGTTGGATAACTATCCATTACCATGCCTTGTTATAGTAAGGAAAGTTCTTTGCTCTCTTACGCAAATACAAAGCACATTCTCCTGCTGAAGAAGAAAAGTTGCGGAAAAGCTGATATCAAGACGTTAATACTTAAATATCGTAACAGTTCGTCTGCCTATAGTACTGTTTTGTGTGAGCTCCAAGATTTGTCGAAAGACAGACTCCATAAAC
>JGI24158J21664_10010604_pt1 | contig 12290 bp, 4 predicted proteins | sample Ectturendosymbi3_FD_21664 | JGI IMG/M metagenome (IMG submission 21664) | reverse complement strand
TAGCCTAGTTTCCAGTAAAAACTTCAGCGAAATACTACCACGTAACGGTTGGCGCCCAGGGCCAGGCAAAGTGGGCCAAGGTGGCCTAAAAGTCCTCTACTTATGATGTCACTCACAAAAAACCAGCACTCCCCAAGCAAAAAATTTTTTTCGAGTGCAGATTAGAAGACTTGCCGCGTCTTTTGAGACTTGTACCAGGTCTGTAGAGCATACTGGACCAGAGAAATCCCACGCAAAGCCACGTGCGTTTAGGCGTTTTTTTTCCGAAAATCCCTGGAACCACGTGGACGCCAAAGACTTAAGAAACAGCCATTTTGTTTGTTTTTCTAGGTTCTCTAAAAATCTACAAAGTACATTTAAAAAAGAATTACCAACTGTTTTTGCAAATGAAAATGAATTTGGATGAACCTTGCAGCGAATTTATGCTTATATAGTTGTGAAAAACAACTGCAAATAGCAAACAAATAACAAATGATCAATTTGCACAAACACAAAATACAGGAGCAGTGTTGCTATTGGGCAATAATTATGGGACATCTACAACTATAGAAATTCAGTAAACCTCAGTTACTCCGGATTCAATTTGACTGATGATCTTATCTGGTTTAGGCGAAGATCCAGGTTAACTGAAGATGGTTGTTTCTAGCCCGATGTCATAAAAGTACTGGGATATTGATAAAAATTATCTAAATTGAATACATTTATGATCCGACAGCAGAATTTCGCAGCAGCAATTTATTTACAATGGTACATCAGACTAGTAAGCACCATATCCAGCTTGTTATGAACAATCTTAAGTTCATAATTTTAGATCAGTTGGCTGAAAAGAATCCTGCAATTTTGGACTGATGCAGAGATTTCTATGACTAGTCCATAGCTGCCCCTCAATTTGGAAGGTAATGCCCTCCAGACATCTTACCAAGGACAATACACCCAGGGAAAATGCTCTACACACGCACACTCACTGATCAATAGACTGAAACTGTTGTGCGGTGGCATGCCTTAAGCATTACGTTCAACACCATATGCAATGCCCGTGTGTGATGTAATAATCGTCACTATGGTTAGTTGAATGTTGCACGCAGTTGCGACCATTGTTATGATAATTACATACAGTCGTTGGTGATTGTGAGCACGCTTGTGTTGCGTCTGAAAGCTGCCAAATTTTTCCTAGAGACCAGTTAGTGCACTTAAGAATGCAACAGCGTGGAAGTGCAGAAAAATCTGGATTATGAGATGTGAAAAGAACATATTTTATCCGGCAGGATTAAGATATCTGGATAAACTGAAGATTTTTATAAAGAAAAACGTTGGAAATCATACCACCAATTTTGGCAAAGATCTGGATTAACCAGAGGTTTACTGTATTACAGACATCACAATATTTAGATGTTCATTTTTATGTATTACATGTTAACACCTTCAGTGCTGGGGTGCGATATATTCCTACTTGGAAATCAGCCCCAAACCAGCAGTTTTTGGTTGCCTTCCCAACTGCGTAGCTCCTTAGGCAATTACACTGGAGAGGTGTTCAAACCCTCAAGAGACTCAACAGTCGGCAAGTCTTCGAGTCTGCAATGAAAAAAAATTTTTGTTTTTGTTTTTTTGAGTGACGTCATAAGTGAGGTAGGTTTTTGGCCATTTGGCTCATGTTACCTGGCCTAGAGCCCAATTGTTAGACAGAAGTATTTTGCTGAAGTTTTGATTGGAAACTAGGCTAGAATCCGAGTTGTTTGAGTCTTTGATTGACTCTTTAGCATTTCTTGTTCAAAAATTATGATCTAAAATATACACGTTTATCTAATCATGGGTTTAATCAATTATTTTGTTTACTTCAGATCATAACTTTTGGAGTATAGTCTTTCAACTGTGGTTTGAGTGTTGCAAAACATCGGCCCTTATCGATAGAGCTCTACCTAAAACCCATGGTCGAACTTGGCTAGCAGCCTAGCACAACCAACTATTTAGAATAAAGTGGTAATTATCTCATTGTCAAAACACACAAGGAAATTTCCAAGTTATCATTGCTTTCAGTCACTACGCACTGATTACATCATATTCGCTATTTGTTCCTACAGACATGGTGCTGAAAATATACTTTTGCTTGTCGAACATTCAGCAAATGTCAGCCATACAACAATCAGAGCTGCTTGTTTATTCATACGTGCATACTCTTATAAAATCGATGCTGGCAATCAACTGCACAACTGCATCTGTGGAGCACTGTCTATCACCATGACAGTGTTATAACTATACATGCAAAATCACTGTGGAGAAGAACAATTGAGTTGCAATTGGTCTGATGATTTTACATTGCAATGTAAAAGTGAATTAATCAAAATCAATATGGGACTTCTGCATAGCAAATAACATTGTCAACTGCTCAATTCTAAAAAGGCTATTTTCGAAATACAATGCTTGACTGATATTTTGCTCAGGTAATGTGACCACTATTTCTGAGGCTAGCTGTCGCGCCTTTCAATATGGGAAATTCCTCAAAAATATAGCTTCAGTGGAAACAAACCCGCATTACTTGGTGCAACCCTGAGGAAGGCCTAAACGTATTTAATTTGGTTGTAACCTAGTAGGTTTACACAGCAGATAAAATATAGAGCATAACTGCAAAACAAAATGATTGGTGACTGTCCGCTCACCATCAAACGAAATATTACAAAACGTGGCAGTGTATGAACTTCTGACAGCTTTGCATGTATTGGTGTTGGCACTGCCAGATTAGGAAATATGAAAACACGTGCGTAACTCTTTATCAAGTTTGTTGCCGGCGTACAAATATATCGTACTTTGAAATCAGCCCAAAATCAACTAGCTTTCACGTGTCTTAGCAATGGCATAGCTCCTCCACCGATTGCGCTAGAAAGCTGTTCAAAACCTCAAAAGACTTGGCAAGTCTTCGAGTCTGCAATGAAAAAAGAACTTCTGTCTTTTTGTTTCTTTTCTGAGTGACGTCATAAGTGAGGTAGGTTTTGGCCATTTTAGCTCATGTTACCTGGCCTAAAGTCCAACTGATGGACGGAAGTATTTTGTTCAAGTTTCCATTGCAAACTAGGCTAGAATCTCAGTCCTTTCAGGCCTTGGTCGATTTTTTAGTGTTTCTGGTTCAAAAGTTATGGCCTAAAATAACCAAAATAATTATCTAATTATGGAATTATTTAATTATTTTGTTGTTTTCAGTCCAAAACTTTCAACCCGAAATGCCAGAAAGCTAATTAAAGGCTGAAAAGACTTGGATTCCAGCCTAGTTTCTAATACAAAACTTGAGCGAAATGCTTCCATTTAGCTGTTTGGACCCACGGCCAGGTAACCTGAGCCAAAATAGTCAAAAACCTATTCCACTTTTGACGCCACCCACTAAAAACTGAAACCCAAAACTGAAAATTTTTCAGCGTAGACTTGAAGACTTGCTGACTTTTTTGAGGGTTTGAACAACTCTAGCACAATTGGCAGGCCAGTCACGTAGTTGCTAAAAGGGCGCCAGAAACTGATTTCACCGAAAATTGTTGGCAGCGAAATTGATAACACCTTAGCTGCCGGGTGGTTGAGGCTAAAATCCAGCAGTTTGCATGTGAATATCTCTGCTGCTGATTGCGCTAGAGAGCTGTTCAAATCCTCAAGACTTGGCAAGTCTTCGCGTCTATAATGAAAAAAAATTTTTTGGTTTTGGGTTTCCGTTTTTTTTGTGAACCACATCATAAGACCTTTTTGGCCCATCTCATCTGGGCCAAGGTACAAAATTGCTAGATTAGTGTTTCTCAACCTTTTTATGACATGGACTATTTCCGAACCAGTATAAATATTCGTGGACTCACAGTAGATTAAGACTATGGGAATGATACATAGAAACACTAGTCTTAGCAAATTCAGTTCATCACCCACATCACAAACTTCAATGAGAATCTTGTTTCTGAGTTTGTTGAAATGAGGGCTTGTGGTCGTTAATGCACACCTGATGTTTTCCTCTGGTTGAAGTTGGTATCGGTACTTGGTTTTAAAAATAGTTGCATCGTTGAAAAACAGCTTCACAATGGCATGTAGTTGGAAACAAAAGAGCTTTTGTTACATGGCCATACAGATCAGAGAGATTTGGTTCCATTATCTAGACATCCACTCAAAATTGAGCCACACTCCACAGCTGTCGACTTCGCAGCTCAAACTGCTGGTCAGCATTCCAATCCACTTCACAATGAACCTGTAATCTGACACCTCAAAAGGCTTCGTACCCAGTTAAATGTTTTGATGTAATTGTGAGAAGGGATATATCAATCCATCTCGGAGAGATGTAGTAAGGCGCTCAAGAAAGATTTGACGAATGCAACGCAAATCAATTTCTACTTCTTCTGCAAATGCATTTGATGCTAAAAACGCTGATAGTCTTACATTTACAATTCGATGGATCAGCAACTGTATTTTACATTTAAACGTGATGATGTCTTGGACACACCTTATAATATTTTGCTTTTTCCCTGCGTGGAGCTGTTCAGCTGATTCATGCGTATAAAAAATCACTTAAGAGCTATTTGGCAATCCACTTGCTGTCAATGAATCTTTCAGAAAAGTTATGATTCTGTTGTTTCAATAACGCACTGATGTCATTGTGTGGACCATTCTCCCCAGCATCTTTCCTCATGAACCAACAGATGTTCAAATGAAACAAATGTCCACTGTGCTCTGCCCCCATCTTGCCACACAAAGCACCAAAAAACGAGTACATAAGGGACGGCTTTTTATGTGATTACCACCAGATGAAATGTATTTGAAAACAGTCAGATCTTCTTAAATTTCTTCTGTCTGATTTTTTCTCGGCAAAGTAGAGAACAACTACCTAAATATTTATGTTATTCTGTTTCATAAATTCATAAAGCCTTTTTAGTTCTTGTCATGGCCGAAGCACCATCAACACATACAGACACGCAGTGAGTCTGCGAAAGCTGATGGTTCTTAGTGAAGGAATCAAATTTCTTAAACATTTCTTTTCTTGTGGTATGTTTGGCAAGTGGACATCAAAAGAGAAATTGTTCAACGTAGTCACCAGTCGCACGGTGCACGAGCACCATGAACTGTGCATTGTTTCCTGAATCTGTAGTCTTGCCTAACTCTGAAATAAGATTCCACTTCGCTTCGCAGCAGCAATATTTTGTTTCAGAATAACGACTGAGAGCTCTTGGATGCACCACTTGATGGTGTTATTTGAAGAAAAACCATAGAGAACTTATTAGCTATGGTATCACAGCACATCATCCAGGCTACATTCATGGCTGCTGGTTTGACTAAGCTCTCTCCTGATGTATGAAGCGCTATTGCTCTTGCATTTTTTCCAAGCAACAGTGAAGAAGCACACACTGCTTTACTATGAGATCAAGTTTTTATGCCTGAAGTAGATGAATGATAAGTACGACTTCATGTTATCTGGTGTTTTTTCTCGTTAAAAAACTCAAGGATTTCGTCAACGTATTTTACATAGTTTTACTTGAGATGCCGATGTAGATTCTTTTGAGAGATCTGTAAGATCTGTTAGCAAGGACCTCTGAGCATAACAAAAACTGTGGCCAGATTTCAACATTTGCTATCACTGAAGTAAGTCCAAATTTCAAGTAGTTGTTGTTATACGCAAAAGCTTGCTTTTGCTGAGCAATTATAAACTGAGACGGCAAAAGCAAATTGCAGTTTAGGTAATAACTTCATGCTTTTAGCTGCTGACCAAATTACCTCAAAAGTATAAACGCCATGTGGAACAGCAAATTTTTTGACTTTTTCATGCTGCTCTTAGGTACATTTAAATTTCTGTGTGAACAAGAACGTCAATTGCATAATGATAAAGCTATTATTGCGTGAGGGTATTACAGCAGGTTCATTCCATGTCAAATGAATCAAAAAATGGAAAAGACAACCCACCATCTCAGATTTTCCTCAAATTTAATAAGCAGATAGATCTTTTCATGCTGATTCCAACAAACTAATTTAAAAAAAAAATTGGTTAAGGTTTTGCAAAGTTATGGATCATACAAAATGATTACTTTTTGTGGTCAATGAAGCGTAACAACTAGCAAGAAAATCATCAACTAACTTTAAAGCTAAATCATTCTCACTGTATTAATTTAGTTTTGTAAAAATATGATAAGAGGTTGTCTCAAGTATCTTATATTCACTTGTGAAGAAAAATTTCAAAAAATCTATGCCGTTACCCTAATTTTGGAGAAAAGAAAATGGGTAGTCATCAAAATCACTTACGCGTGATATAAAATTTGAATGTTAATAATTGACGCAATACACCATCTCCAAGTTCTCATTGAGGAGATTTTAGTCTCAAAATAATGCATTTTGAAAATAACCTTTTTTTGAATTGAGCAGTTGACGATGTTGTTTGCTGCACAAGAAGTCCCATATTGATTTCAAGTAATTCACTTTTATATCACAATGAAAACCATCAAAGCAGTTGCAGCTCAATTGTTCTTCTCCACAGTAATTTCGCATGTATAGTTATAACTCAATTGTGCAGCTGATTGCCAGCATCGATTTTATAGGTGTATGTACATCTGGATAAACAGCTCTCATTGCTCTATAGCTGACATTTGCTGAATGTTTGACAAGCTAAGTATATTTTCAGCACTACGTTCATAAGAACAAACAGCGATTTGGATGTAATCAATGCACTGTGACTGAAAGCTATGATAACTTGGAAATATTTCCTTGTGTGTTTTGACAATGAGATTCAGTCATAGTATTTGACTGGTTTGCAAGAACCTGTTTTTGGAATTTCTTTAGTCCCGAGAACTGGTTGTTGGTATGATTTGCCTCTGGAGACTGATAATGAGCAAACCTGTTGTTAGTGAGTCATGGAGTGAGAGAACCTGTTCTTCAAAAATTTGAATCCCACCACTGATGAAATCAATACCACTATCTATTCCAAATAGTCAGTTGTGCTAGGCTACTATCCCTACTAGCCAAGTTTGACTGGGGTTTAGGCAGAGTTTAATCGATAAGGCTTTTTTGGGTCGATACCGATTTTTATGATTTTCACTGCTGGTAGCCGATGCCGATATTTAGCAACACTCAAATCGCAGTTGAAAGACAATATTTCAGTGCGATGAAGATGTCTGTAACACTGAATTCTGCAAACCTTGGTCATCAAGACGGTCAATTACCACGGCACGTAGGCTACATAGATTTGTTCATAGGCAGCCATCTGCTTACTGCACAATAACCTCAGGTTACGTCATAAACTGGTTTATTGGACCATTGCGAAGTGGTCTGCATATTGCGGTGTAGTTATAAGGCATAGGACAGAAAATTTGCATCAATTAAGCAGAGATTAAGTAGCAACTTGTGTTACTGAAAACTACATGCAGAACACTAGCCTAGCGGCTTTTATACGCAAATATTGCTGATATACCATACATTGGTGGAATTTTTCCGATATGATACTTTGGCAACATCGCAAAATTCATCGGTCGATTTCTAATCTAAAGAGAAAATGTGGTTTTATGCTTGAAAGTGATATCTAAGGCTGCCTTTCAGTGACAGACCCCTTGTTTCCAAGCTAGATGCGCCACTGGTCATACATGAAGGATTTTGATGAGTACCCATTTTCTTTGCCCTAAGATTGGGGTAAGTGCATGAATTTCTTGAAAATTTTCTTCAAAAGTGAAGATGAGATATTTGAGACCTTTTGTCAAATTTTCACAACAATTAAATGAATACAGTGAGAATGATTTAGTTTCAAAGTTCGTTCACAAATTTCTTTCTTGCTAGTCGTTATGCTTCACTAGCCACCAAAAATAGTCCTTTTGTACGGTCCACAACTTTGCGAAATCTCAACCAATTTCAAATAATTTAGTTTGTTTGAATCAGCATGAAGAGTTCTATCTGCTTATTAAATTGGGGAAAGTCTAAGATGGTGGTTTGACTGGCTGGGACTGTTGGCATGGAATGACTCAGCAAACTTCTTGCCCCCTAGTCCTTGTGAACTCATCCAGAGCCTTCTGCGGACTCAGGTTGAGAAACACTGCGCTCAATGGTAGTATTTAGCTGAAGTTTTTATTGGAAATTAGGCTAAAACTTGAGTCTTTTGGTACTTTGGATTATTTGCTGGGGGTTCAGGTTAAGAAGTTATGACCTAAAAACAATAAAATTATTAATTAATCAACTAATTAGATAATTATTTTAGGCCATAACTTTTCAACCAGAAATGCTAGAAAGTCGACCAAGGTATAATAAACTTGGATTCTAGCCTAGTTTCCAACAAAAAACTACTTCCGTCTAGTGGTTGGGCACTAGGCCAGGTAACATGAGCCAAAGTGGCCAAAAAGATACCTCACTTATGATATCGCTCATGAAAAAGAGGGACCCCCATTTTTTTTCATTGCAGATTCAAAGACTTGCTGAGTCTTTGCAGGGTTTGAACAGCTCTCTAGTGCAATCCGCTAAGGAGATATGCGGTTGGTAAGACAACCAAAATATGCTTGATTTTAGGCCGATTTCCAAGTACAATCTATTTGTACGCCGGCAGCCAAGGTGTTAATGACAACCTGTCTTTACACTGATTACATTTGACATTTTTGATGCAGTCATCCTGAGTGCCATTCTGTCATGTTTGAATTGTGTACTGGCAGATTTCCATGTGCCTTATTTCTATTTTTTACTTATTTCTAATTTTCTGATTTCTACCCCTTTTGTTCCATTTGCACTAAACCGAGTTCTGTTTTGTAGTTGCACTTTAAACTGGCCTATGATATCATAGTTATGGATTGATTAGAGGTTCCAAAAAGTCATAATCATTGCTGATAGGATTCAAACACTTTCAGTAGCTTGAGCTAAATTTAGCTTGCTAAGAACACAAGCCATTCAATGTACAGTTCTATTTGGTACTGATTGACGCATTGCGTCATACACTCATATGCACAGGGTACTGAATCACGCATGTGTCATTCAATTGAATACGCCAGTTGCGGATTGATGTATGTAAACGTCAATGCGATAACTTTTTGCATGCTTGTTTTTTGGCAACAAAGTTTTCCACAAGTGGTCTTCATAACTAGACACATTAATCCTGAAAATTTCATACAAATTGACCAAAAGCTTTTTGAGTTATGAAGTTTGGTAGCAAACCATCTTGCTAGGCCGAGGCTAGAAGACTACCAAAAAACTTAGGTGCGAACAGTAGTTTTGTAACACACAATAACATTTTTGTAGTAATTTGATCACAATGAAAATTTACAATTTAATCTTCTCCATACGTGCCCGTACAATCCTTGAAAATTTCAGGTAATATGAACAAGAACTTTTTCACTTATGCCGTTTGGTATCTAGCAAGTTTTTTAGGCTTAGGCTACAACACTTTTTGCAAAACACTTTGTGTGTATAAGGATAACTTGTTTTAGTTGTATTTGTGCATAGAATATTTCCACATATATTATTCATACCTATTCTTATCATCTCTGAAAATTTGAAGTAATTCTAATGAAAAGCTTCGGAGTTAGGTACTTTCGTTTCGTAACTACAGATGCGCGTAGCCTAGAAAACTTTATCCCATTCAGAAGTGTTGAGAAATAGTTCTGTGAAGCACCACAACTTTTCCAAAACTAAAGTTTTTGCAACCAAAACTTCCAAGAATTATCTTTGGATTGTTATGTATTTTGCATGAAAATTTGATATCAATGCATGAAGAACTTTGCAAGTAAATAATCTTTGAATCGAGCAACCAGACTCTGTTCCCAGTACATCAGACTTAAATGTTTGTGCGTGTGGCTGGCAACACACTAATTTGGGTTCAGTAGCTGTTGAGTAGAGTGCAATAACTTTTAACATGCTTGGTCTTTTGCAACCAAGTTTTAGATCAATCTTCTTGTGAAAATGCATCTTACCTGAAAATTTGAGATCAATCGGTCAAGCATTTTTTGAGTTATTTTTGAGTATAGCTGTTGGATGAAAACAACCTAAAAACTGTCCCACACCAGCTGAATAATCATGTGGAATTCACACCGCACCGAATGTGTTAAAAGAGTCGGTTGACTTTTGACCCAACAATGCATTTTGGTTGGATACAGCTGATCCAGATTATTACGCCTAAATGACTACGGTGTTGAATTTGTCCCAGCCACAACAACCTACCTAAAAATTCAAGAAAAGAATACCACCAAAATATCACAATAATATTGTACAAGAACACACTTGATGATTTCAATAGTAATGGCAACTCTTCCCAAAAATTTTCACAATGACAACTCTTCCCAAAAATTTTTACCAAAACTGCTGCATCTCTCCTCCCAAGAACAGATAATAACCAGAGTGCAAGCTGACTAACATCAAAACAATAATCACTAAGCAGTGATAAAGGGCTTTAATTCCAGCTGAATTCAGGACAACAATCATTGGTTAATGGAAATAACTGTCTGCACAATAAACCAACCAATGTTAGGGTGCAATGAATTTGGGACATATGACATTGAAAGGTTAAGCTTTTTATTTTTCTAATATTTGTTGCTATGGTACACTAAAAACGTTTCCAAGAGGTTTTGGAAGACACCCTACCCTGCCCATGGTTTCTAACTAAACAATTTAACAAACATTTTTGACACAGTGAAAATATGTGTTATGGAATTGTAATGCGGAACATTTGTGTTTAACAAAAAATTGATGAAACTGAGTAGTTCTGTATCCTACCAATAAAATGCAAACCATGAAACTAATTTCTCATACTTACTTTTGAAAATCACGCATCAGCCTTCGTCTAGCAGGCGTTGACATCTTGGCAATGAAAAACACACACAAACTACTTCCACCAAATACTCAAACAAGAAAGATTCTACAGTTACTATAAGGCAGTTCACTGTCACAACACAGCTGTGGAAGCAACATGTAGTATATTACACATCACCAAAAAAGTTAGTCATAAAACAGTTTTATTGCAGCACACACACATGGTAATAAATAAAATCAACAGAAATGACTGTCCTTCTAGGGCTAGAACATGAATCACAAGAGTTGAAATTTTGACAAATTTACTGAAAAAATAACAAAAAAGAATTCACCAAGTATTTATCAGCAGTTACCCAGTTTATATTAGACAATCAGGCTTTTGTGATAACTACCTACTAGACGTAGCCTAGCTCTTTAACAAGTAAAAGCCAGCTACAGTAGTGAATGTCTAGTTTGATTTAATGTGCAGATTTCATATATATGCTGCTAGACATAAGTTTTTATGTACCTGCTTGCTTTGCAGATTCGTTTCTTTAATTGAAAATAATGAGCATCGGACACTTGCAAGCAATGAAAAACAATGGTAATTGAATGTGATCTGTTGTATGTTACAAGCAGCTTATCAACAGACTTGTCATTGTCATGCATTTTTTCAAAAACTACGTAACATGTTAATAATGTTTTACCACAATTCTAGCTTCAAGTCAATAAGCTAGACATTTCAAATTTGGTGATGTTGCCAACAAATTCAAGATGAACAATATAAACAGAATGGTAACAAGTGTTCATTACTTTGTTGGAAATGAATATTATTTGAAATCAATTATTTTTAGTAAGCTTCATGTTGATGCATTATTGCCATGCCAGTTGACACAAACTATATTGAGAAAGGTTGGTTGTCAGAGTATCAAATATAAGAGGTAGTTGAAAGAAAACACCCAATATGAGAGGTTTGGGAATGCAGCACATCGAAACTGCCAAATATAAGAGGTAGTTGAGAAGAAACACCGAATATCAAAGGTTTTGGAATTAAAATATCAAGACTACCAAATATTAGAGGTAGAGAGGAAACACCAAATATGAGAGGTTTTGAAATGCAGCAAGTTGAAACTGCCAAATAGGAGGCATTGAGAAGAAAATGTTAAATATGCAAAACAAAATTTGCCAAATATAATCAGGTAGTTAAGAATTGCCAAATTTAAGAATATAATGCCAAGCTACGTTTTTTCGGTCATTTTCTGGTCATAGACCAAATTTTTTAAATGGCTGAAAAAACAAGCCAATTCAGTCACAGTGCCTGAAAATATACACTGTTACAGCAAGTTTAGATGCTACCAGGGGACTGCTTGTTTTCGCTGAGACATTTCGGTCATTTGTCTCACACTTGTATCAAAACTTGCGGCAACAGTGTTCATTAGCATGATTTTCAGACATTCTGACCAAAATGACTTAATTTTTTTCAGTCATTTCAAAAACATTTGTCTATGACTGAAAAATGACCAAAAAGAACAGCCATGGGGCAAATGATCAAAAGGTTTCAGTGAACAATATGTCTTAGCAAAAAAAAAAAAAAAAAA
>JGI24158J21664_10010600_pt1 | contig 12295 bp, 9 predicted proteins | sample Ectturendosymbi3_FD_21664 | JGI IMG/M metagenome (IMG submission 21664) | reverse complement strand
GTTCCAGGGTTAAGTCTCGCAGTGGGAGGACCAGCTCTCATTACGCGCACAGAAGCATGGCCAATTACGATTCAGTCCATCCAGAGCACACATAAAAAAAAAACTCTCGATACAAGCAAGTTAAGGAGCACAGTGAATATTCACAAGTCCTGAGATGCCAATTCATAATGTAAATGGTTTACAAGCACCAAACATTTATTCCTACAAGTATGAAGCTGAAAAATAACCTGGTAACAGAGTGAAGGCCGCTTCTTCATTGTAGACCATTTGTGACAGTTAAATATTAGTACTCTATACCAGAAACAATCACGAGCTAAGAAACGTCAATTTGAAAAGCGCATGGTTTACCCCATTATATTCAAGCAAGCACTTATGTATCGTCTTGACATGTTTTCTAAAAAATACTGCAGTCAGTACTAGGATCAATTAAAACACAAACAACGTTGCTAAAATATGTACTTAAATTTCTGCTTCAGATTTGGCAGTTTTTATTTGAAATGCATAACAGAGCAGGAAGTTCCATAATTTACTCTTCAGGTCCGCCCTGTTCAAAGTCGTTCGATGCAGACAATTTCACCAGAAACAAACAAAAAAGCATTATTTTTGTTTGGCACTTATCCTAACTCACCGATTATACCCGAATGCCGGAACTACACCTGCTGCCAGTACCGAGCCAACTGTCAGGCACGTCACGTCATTCGACTATTGGCAATCGGTGCATTGCCGCATCAAAGCNGACGTTAGTCAGTCCCGCAATATGTCCGGCCAGCACTGGCCCGGTTCANTTGCGGGGATACTGTTGATCTGGGGCATTACAATTCTGGAAACAGCNAGGGACGTATTATGATTTTTCNGAAATCCGAACTGTTGTTTGTTCAGTAGTTNGAACCTTGAGAAAAAAAAGATAAAACAGTGTACCTGCAGCTATACCCGTACACCACGTTTTTTGATGCCCCGCTGTTGCGCATACCTTGACTCACCCGGCAAATTTGGTTTTCGGGCCTACATCGGGTTTCAAAACAAATATCCGGCTCGGGCTGGGTTTGGTCTTCAAAATTAGGCCTGTTTACAACTCTCTCGGGAGCGCTTTATTAAGTTGACCATGCACCAGGCGCAACACTTAATCCTGCGTGGTGTTTGCTGTTTTTTTGTAGCGCCTGGAAAGCCAGTGGTGTTGCAATCCATGTTTCATTATTTCATCTTTACTGTGTTTGCTCGTTAGACTTACAGTAAAAACCGGGGTCTTACTTTTTTCAGATATTTTCAGCATTGGCCTTATCCATTATTGCTACTTTGACTTCTGGCGCAATGGTTGGAGTAGAAATAACAGGAGCGATACTTGCCAAATTTTTTGCATTCGAGGAAATTGAGGTACAGCAGACCTTTAGCCTTATTGTAGAGCAGTGCTACGCAAACCTTTTCACATAGCAGGTTTTACTCAGAATCTTCTTGGAGACCTGCTACAAGATATTGATGGAAAATGACAGTTACGAAATTTGAAATATATTTCTGAGAAATTAATAAAGTGTAAATAACCCTTTTAAGTTGTTGCTTATAGGAAACCTAATACTCAACACACGTTGGTAAAAGCATTTTCTCAATGAGGGATGTGAGATCGCATTCCAAATATTGTAAATTTGCTTTGAATACAATAACATTAATACATGATTACATTAACATTTTGAAGGAAAGTTTCTCTCAACCTTTTTTGTCTCACGCACCACTTTCTTTTAGAAACGTACGACTCGCCATAATTTACTTCATGACAGTGGTGTAAAAGCTGGGGGTGCAGGGGATGCAAGCGCCTTCCCAAAAGTTTTGATTTGTTGAAAATACGGACAAAATCCTGAAAATTTGGAAACAGGTGGTTTGACAGCTTGGTGCTATTTGTAAAAACGTCTGAATAAATTAATTTGTAGGGAGAAACTTTACCGCACAAAAATTTTGCGAGCAAGTTTGGGGAAATTTGGGCAAAATTCCGTCGCACCCCAAAACTTTTCTTGATCCTACACTTATGCTTCATGATTATATTTAATGTGAAGAGAAGAGCTAAAACAAAAGCATAAAAATATTAGCCACGCCTGGCGTTTCATTTTAACTCTTTCAAGGGCACGAGAACATAATAAACATTACTTATAGATCTGCAGTAAATCAAAAAGTTTTACAACCACTGGCATATACAGCCATGAGAAAGACAAATGTTAAGGTATTGCATGCCCTTATTTGGTGGAACTGCGCGCTGAAAAACATGTGCTGCTGTGGTCGTCCCAGTGAAGCTCTTAAGATACACACTTGATTATAGGTTCAGTTACTTTCGACTTTCAGTGGAGCTAGGAGTTGCTTTGCGTGGCCTGCCCCTCAGAGTTTAATTCGATTCACATGTGATCCCCAAACTTTTTGTTTAATATCAGGGAAATTTGAACTGCGCTTTGTTTTAAGAAAATAGTGTGCTCCGTAGAAACATAGTTAGCTCCCTTATGCGTTCCCCGGTTGAAAATATCTGATGAATTCGGTTCCAGCACTGTCCCTCTGCATATTTCTTTAAGAAAGGTAATAACGGAATGGGTAGCTGGTATTGCATTCTTTTTAATTAGGTTCTCTTAATTGGTAGCTTCACTCTTTGTGGATTTCATTTAATTCTATTTTACAATTCATGTACTTCGCAGAGCTGATGATGCCTTCCCAGCAGGCGAAATATATACTCTGATAAGATCGTAGTGTCCACTGTCTAATGCTTGGCTGTGAAGGGAATTCTTTCGATAGGCAGGAATGTAGGTTCCTCTTCTGCCGTCGATCACAATGTGATTGGTGCGATGTTGCCCTGTTGAATCAAACACCGCCAGTTACAACAACAGGTTGAAGTAAAAAGTTAATGCAAAGTGTTTTAAGAATGGTAAGTGGAAATAATCGACGTGAAGTTGGGAGATCCTGCGATGCAGTTCGTATTTGGCAGAGCTCCATATGAACCAGTTTTGACTGAGCAACGTTTCCTGACATTTCCTGCGAAAGCCTAGGTGTGGGACGAGAATTTTAGGATATTTTTCCAAAGTAGTATATTTTTCCTTGTAATTTAGGCAGGGCATGCTTGTTCTAAAACCATCATGCGATTTTTAAGTCCACAAACACTAACGTTATGAAAATCCTATGTGTGAATATTGAAAACAAATTCGCACTGTTTATAACTCATTACTGCACACGCTCCTTGGTTCCTGCTGTATATAGTGAGGCATTTTAGCCTGCAGTATAGATGAACGGAGTGTAATTTTGCTAAAAATTGTTCTTCCCTGTCCGCAAAACAACTCCAACTCCGCTCTAACTCCTTTGCATAGGCGTAGCCACTAGCCAAGGGGGCCATGGACCCTCAAATTTCTATCACATCTTGTCATTTTCTGTTTTGAAAGGGGCTTTTCCAAGCAAAAAACTGTTGCTCGCTTAAAGTCAAAAGATTTGCTCCCAAAAAATGATTGGGCTGGCTAGGCTAGTGTTCCATTACTAAACATTTGACGTGTGACTTTGACCCAGGTAGTACATATTTCAAACTGGGCAGAACCCCATTAAATAGAATGAATATCATGCAATATCAAAGCATTTTACATAGGTAGTTGACGAAAAACTTCTTCGGTTGTAAATGCCACTATTCGTCATAATCTCCTCAGTTAAATTGGTTGAACTGCTGTTCTGGAGTTCGTGAATTCCAGGTCCTCTTTAACTTGTGCCTGCTGAGTCTACGCTAAAGTCTATATGTTCTACATGCCTTCCCAATATTTGCCGGAGAAAGCCTTTCCCTTCTTTACGTTGTTACGATCATAATTAGTGATGTCATTGATAGGATAAGCCCGTAAGCCCATTTCAAGTTCTTACTAAGCCATACATCTCTCATTTATTCGACTCAAATTTTCGCGTTTCTGTTAATTTCTCTTAATATTGTGTTGTCCATTTCTAAGACATTTTTGTACTTTAGAGATACGTGGCAGCTTTTCACTCGGTTTTGGCCATCATTGGTTTTACTGAGATGGTCGTTGCCGTCACGCACTGCGTGTACTGCTATATTATCATCTGCGGGCCTTCCTCGAAAAAAGGAGCAGCGATGGTGAGCATGTGTGCTTATGAGCAGCCGACAAGCTTTCATGCCCGTCGGGTGTACCATTGTAGAAATAAACCAAATAACTAGTTTGGAAATATTCCAATGGGTCCAAATAGCTGAAAGTGACTTATTTACAGAGACCAACTCACTTCCTCTTACGTTTTTGTTGGGTGGTGACGCAATGGTTGTCTTTGAACAATCGTATGGTTAAATGGAAAAGTTAGATTTGCAACCACCTCGGGCGGGTCGCGCAGGCATAGGCTCTGAGACATCGCGGAAAAAGCAGCAGTCAACACTACAACAGTAAAGGCCTATTCAATATGCCTGAAGATACCGTTGCTTATAAAGTATTACATGACGTTTTTGCATTTCTAAAATCATCACGCGATTCAGTTGCGACGAATGTGAAAAACTGAAACTTATTGTTCAGCAAATATTTTGGAACAGCAATACGATTGACTAAAGTTGTTTTTCCGCAAAAATTTCAAAACTCAAAAGCAACTTCTGTTTTAAATTATTTGCAATTTAAGCCATAAATTAAGTGAATTATGATCCGGTTTAAAGTTTTAAATCCACTTCAGTGTAGCGAATCAGTCCTTAACTTCATTTGATAAATTCCGACAGTGAGCACTGCTTGCAGTAGTAGTTGTTACGACATCACTGGTTTCGTATTGTCATCCATAATTTTGCTGCTTGTTTTAAAACGGCAAATCCGCCATGCAGAGGTAATTGGTGTAAACTGCCATACGCAAGGAAAGATCAGTGTGAAACGCCAATACTCGAACTTGGTTAAAAAATTGAAAACTACTGAGAATATGAGGAAAACAGACCACCACAACCAATTCAGTCAATTACATTCACAAAAAAGAGGTAGGTAACAATATTCTCTCAGACCTATTGCACCTTGGAAAGTTCAAATGTAACATTGGTGGTAGATGTGGCACCGTTTGGAAACCCTTGAAATTGATCATAATACAGAAATAATTGGTTCTCTGCTTTCTGGATTTTTCCCATTGATTTGAAATTTTGCTTTCTGACCATTTCATTTAAATATAGCGTGGTTGTTGTTTTTTACGTTTTTTCGTTGTGCAACTAAACCTGAAAATATTGACTTTTTAATCTCCTAGTATTCTGCAAAAAATTTCATAACATTTTTTTCATCGACAAGTTGGTGAACTTCACGCTAACGTCATATCCCTTGAACTGAATCATTGTTTCGAAGACATGGTTAAAAAATAGAATATTAGAGTAGAATATCATGTTTCAAAATTTTATTACAGTATTTTGTATCACGTACCTTATAACTACAGTTCTTGAGTTTATTTAATTAAGCAATCCTGTGAGCGGTTCACTCAAACAATTTATGTTACGGCAGGTTTTGCAAGTATTGCCCGGACAACCAATCGTTCAATCTATGGCTCATCCGTTGTACATCACAACTGCTTCAGGACTTTATAAATACCCAGGTAAATACAAAAATATGCTTTTATTAAGTACCAGAGGATATTGATGGCTTAAAGCAATGTCTTCTCATTGACCTCCCATGCGTGCATTTATTTCACCGCGCTCACACAGAATCGATGGGCAAGATTTTTGACTTATTTTGTGACGTTCAATATCAGAAAGAAACGCTTTCTTTGACAAGTGCGAGAAAAAACTGCGACTAAGTTCATGCATTAAAATTTATAGATATGATTATCAGCAACAAACATTTTCCTTAACCGTTAAACACCCACGCGAGCCACAATTACGACTAGAACATATTCGGCCATAACTTGTCAACCGATAGACCTATAGAGTGAGATTCCAAACCTCTAAAGATAAAGAGCCATTCAAAACCTCTAAAGAGGTTAAGAACTGACACATCAATTAATTAAACAATCCCTAATTAGATTAATAAAGTAATTAATTATCGTTTTTGGCTATAACGTCCCAACCGCTAGGGTTAGATGACCAATCAAGGCTCTAAACATGTGGATTTTCGCCTAGATAATTTTAAAACGATAAACTTGAATTTCTTTCTCAGGCCCTGATGACTTCATCAAAATCCTTTGACCCGCAGTCTTGACGTCACACCAAAAAAAGTTCAAACCCAAAAGTTTCAAAATTTTTAAAATAGAAACAAGAAGAATGTCCGCATCTTCAGAGGGTTAGCTCTCTTGCTCATATGTTTAAGTTTAAACACGTTAGACTTAAGAAGAAGGTGATGAAATGAAGGGAAAAAAGTACCTTCCTTGTAGTGAGCCAAGGTACAATCTACAACAGTGAAAATGTTTGATGATTACGTTCGTTCCGATTTTATTTTATTGAAACAACATAGCGCCTTTTTCGATTTGAAGCGATTTCTCAACATCATCAACTAAAACCACAACATCAGCAGCAACAGCAGCTACAAAAGCAAGAACAACAACAACCACAACAACAAGAATTCAATCATATGTTTCAAGCTGGAAGCGTAGAGACTATGGATGTTCCTGCACAATATGGTAAAATTCCACCAGGGCAGGTCCAAACCGAAAGAGCTGCAACTTCAAGTGTGAAGAAAATGTCAATGCCATGAAGTCAAAATGATGTCAGTGAGGCTTTTTCACACGCAAACGAATAGAACAAGAAGTAAAATCTGAAACTATTGCATTGATAATATTTCAAGGAATTTTACTTTGAATGCGAGTAACCACTGAAGGCATTTCTGAACAGGGTGACTCAGCGTAACTTACATTTACAATATACTGTCGAATATGAAGGACAAGATAGTAGTACAAAAAACTGATTTTGGAACAAGTCGCCGTGTATATTTTTTATTTTAATCCTCCATCACTATCTATCAAAGTCGGCACTGGCGTATTTTCTTAAACTGCGTTTTCATCTTTTTGAAAATGAACAGTTCGTACCGGTAATTTATAGAGGCAAATCAAATCATAAGAAGAGTTTCACAAAATATTGCCGCATTGATTTGACTGAAAGCTTTTGTGCTCTTATTCATTGCTGCTTGCTTGAAAGGAAAAAATGCAATAAGCTGGTGCTGTTTGTCAACGCATATTGCGACTACATCACCATGGCGTAAAAACTACTATAGTTTAAAAAGGTTTCATCCACCTTTTTTTACCCTGTTCAATATGGGTTACAAGTGGAAAGGTATCTAAAAACAGATATAAATATTAAAGTCATTACACTCTTGTTTGTAACGAAAAACACCGAAAATCATGGCATATATTTGGTGCTAAATGACTTTGACATATCGAAGACGCTTACAACCCAACGTGAAATGATAAGAAGCCTTGGTGTGTTTTGAAAAAACTGCCACAAAGTCATATGGGTAGTAGTTTGACCTCAAGTATTGGTGAAGAACGAAGTTTCATTTGAACATCAGCTTTATTAGAGAAGAAATTGTCGGTAGTGGAATGTGTTGACGAATGCATTATAACACTTTTACCAGTAGCACAAACTTGAGCGGTTTCAAACTATACCTTTGAAATAAATCTTTTGTTGAAACCCTGAAATTCACTGAACGAGTGCAGACATGATGTTCCAAAACTTTGTTTTATCATTATGCAATCTATTGACTTCGCCATTTCAGATATGATCACAAAATTTAAACAGCATGTGTAGAAACTAATCAAAATTTTTTATTTTGTATTTGTTTAGCCTTTCATTCATGGAAATGACGTTAATGTAAATAGAAAAAGCGTTTTGTGTGTTAGAGAAGGACTCCTCAACATTTATTTGCTAGTGACATCTTCTAATTTCTGCGGATTTACACATTTGACAGTTACTATCAGTACAAAATACCTCCAAGCTACTGCGATTGCTACCTGGCAGAAACATGGTCCACATGACCATGGAGATGGTTGTAATCGCAGCTTCACTCTTACTACCGGACACGGCAAACGGAGCAGCTAACAACATCCCACACGGATACGTCCTGGCACTCCTTCTCTTCAATATCTCTGATCTGTCATATATCGTCTCCAGAAAGTATGCATACACTTATGACCTAGCAATCATGTATGCTGATGGAGACTGGCAGGCAGTGGAAGGGGTGCTGAGCAAATACATAGCAACCGTAGGTGAATACCTCCAGACCTGGAAGCTGAAGCTCAGCACTACAAAAACGGTGGGGTCACCCTTCCACCTCAACAACAAGGAAGCTAAACGTGAGCTGAAAGGCAACTTTAACAACGAAATCCTGTCCTTCTGCTCAGTCCCGTCACCACGTGGGGGCTTTTGTGGTCTTAGTCCCCGAAAACCAAGCTCCAAGCCCCCTCAAATTGAAATCTTTATTATAAATCGGTCATTATAAATCGGTGGAGTTTTCATCAAATTTAAAATTGTCAAGCCCCCCTTAACAAACGTAAAGACCCCAATATTGAAAACTTTCTGGCGACGGTTCTGCTTCTGCTCCGAACCCAAATACCTCGGAGTAACGTCAGACAGGTCGCTCACGTATCGCCGACACCTCGAGTTACTTCGCAAAAAGTTGACATCACGCGTCGCACTCTTGAGGTGGCTCGCTGACTCGAGCTGGGTGCTTGAGCAACAACGTTGCGAACAGTCACCTTATCCCTGGTCCATTCAACAGCAAAGTATCCTGTATGGTGCCGCAGTGCTCACACCCGCCTTAACGTCCCTGCCACCAACGACGCTTTGCGAATTGTGACGGGATGCCTGCGTCCTACACCAGCGGACAACCTTCCTATCCTCGCAGGGTAGATGATGAAATGGATGCCGATTTTGCGCATTTGACCTAAGGTAACCTCGCGCGATGAAAACGCTGGAAACACTGCTTATTTCTGCGACAAGGTAGGGTCGGAGGGAAGTTTGTGCTGTACTCGACTGATTCCGTTATAAACCTAAAGTTTTATACTTTAAACCTAACGCCCATACGTAAAGCAAAACGGAAAATATGAAGAGAAAAGTGTGGACACTTGTGCAGCAACTACTACCAAAACGAAAGTCGTAAAGCTGAGAGCCGAACCGAAAAGCCTTGGCATACGAGCCCTTAAACCAATCTGTTAGGCTACGAGGTCGCTGCCGTCTGACTGATAACTCAGCATTTTATCCGAGCCGCGTCATGCCAGGCGGATCCGTAGTTACTACCTTTACGCAGAAACGAGCAGTGTTTCCAGCTTTTTCATCGCGCGATGTTACCTAAGGTCAAATGCGCAAAATCGGCATCCATTTCATCATCTACCTCCTCGCAGGCATCCAACCTGCCGAGCTTTCGTCGCAAAGCAGCCACATTGCTTCTAGCGCGCGGTAACATGGAGCCTGGACATCTACTTTACTCAGCGCTTCCCTGTCCATCGAGTGGGAATGCACTGCGTCTCAAATCGAGACACCCATTTGTCTCCTCCGTACAACAGCTCATCAGTTCATCAGATAACATCAATATACGTGCAGCGCGCTGGGCGGATCACCGATGGAATGCGGAGTGATTACACAACCCTACGAGACTCCGTACTTTCATCCCCGTCACCGGTACCCAACCTCCTGGAAAAACCCTTCCGAGAACAGTGTGGGTTCTGCTTAATCGCCTTCGCACTGGTGTAGGAAGTTTCCGCTCTTGCTTGCACAAATGGAGTATAGCCCTTCTGCGGCCTGTGAGTGTGACGCAGAAGAACAACCGGTCGACCACGCTGTCCTCGAATGTCCAATCCATCAACCTCCACATGGACTGCATAGCCTGACGGTACTGGATGATAAGACAGTTGAATGGCTGCTCAACACTTGTCCCGAGCTCTTGTGCGGCCAAGGAGTGGAATGAAAGAACTGGTTCAAACGACGACGAGAACAAAATATTCATTTTAGTTCATTTATTGGCCATTTCAATCTTAACTGTGCAATGTACATCAGCTCTTTGTCTCAGTGCAGTTTAATTGTCGCTAAGGCTTGAACGGTAAATTGTTGTGATTGATGTGAAAGTTGAAAACAGGAGACAAGCGAGAATACATTGACACAATTGGCCGGAGTGCAATAACTGCTAAATTATTTAATGCTAGAAGTTCTGTTGCAACACAAAAAAGGTAATATTTATCGTGAAAAATGTAGGCAGCAAACTGGAATTAAGATAGATAGAAATATTTTTTCTAAAATCAAGGAGGTACTCGATGCTTTGTTCTGCAAACAGTTTTCTAAAAAATCGTTGCATGGTATTTGTCCCACATGTTTTTTTCACAATTGCAACCACATTTTCAAAAACTGACGCCGACTACAAAGATAAGTTTTTCTAGCTTTTTAAAAGCACCTATCGACGTTCAATTGTCTTCTTGTGTAGCTTTTGTGATTAGTAGTGTAAGATTTTCTGGTACGTTTGACCACTAGCCTGCGCTGTTCCGTGGGAACGCACAAGTAAACCTGATTCTCATTGGTAGAAGAGTAGGAAGTGTGGCTCCTTACTGTTACGTAATAAACAGTGTGACGAATCTCGTAGCTGTAACAGATAACGTGGTCGGCCTCGTGAGGAAAGTGCAGTTGTTTTAGCTGTGGTTTTAACGTTTTGTTGTGTACATCGCCTGACAGAAGTCACAGCGTTTCGAAACTTCGCGTTAGTGTGCTCGACTGTGTTCTCAGTAACGAATAGAGCTTCATTCGGTGCAAGGACATTTGTGATCGACGTGTCTAGTTCGGAGAAGCAGGCGAGGCGCGGAGTTCAAATTTATAAAGTACTGTAGTCAACGCCGGGACGATCGCCCGAGTAAATCTACAATTTTGCTGGTGTTTCCCACGACGAGTATTGCACACGCCTAATAAATGCCGCTATCGCCTTGACATGAACAAGATCTGCAAAACGCCATACGACTTAAACTGACCAACTTGCAACTTGCTTTGGAAAAGCTTGCAGATAGACACCATCGCAAGGTTCGCATTAACTCGAATCAGCTGTTTCTTTGGAAATGAATAACATTTATTCTACAAATGCATTTGATTCGTTTTGTTCTAACTAGATTACCCGTTTATATTTCATTAGCACTGAAGTATTTTCAAAACAAACTACTATTTTCACACAACGCAAAAATTACTCTATAGGAAGGGAGGCGATTTTCAAGAAAAGTTCCTGTAGGAGGGCAATTGTACAAAAAGGTTGAAGACCACTGTCTCTTCTGGGCGATAGAGGCGAATTTCTCTAACGCACGGAAAGTCTTTGCGTAGATTCCGTGCCAGGAAATGCCACTCTGCGTAGTCACGTTTTGTCGCAGCCGAGCGGTCACTGAACAGACTTTGTTGTCACCGAGCAGATTTTATTGGATACCTGTTGCAGAGGAAGTTCTCCGCTAACCAGCCTTCTTGAAAATGTGTGTCCACAACGATAGTTCACATATTAGGCTTGCATACCTCCGGAAACTCAGCAAAAATGTTCTTGTCCATTTGGGAAACAGCACTGTTTATTACCCTTCACATGTTTCTCACAGCAAACTAAAAACCATACCAAATGGATTAAAATTTTTGTCTAAATCATTTTAAAGTCTTTGCCAAAAATTCGTCATAAATCAATATCTTTTATTTCTCTTATAAGGACTCTTTCTTAGCTTGAATATTTAAAATTTGGCTTAGTTTAAGAATTATTTTGCACAGCATATGCTGCAATTGGTTTGATGTCAAAGAAGCTTTACATAAGTGACTAGGTGGACGCGTTTTCTGAAGCAGCTGTAAAGAATTTAGTCTGCACTAACAGAGCGAAAAACCACCGTAACGGAAATTTTGCACGCTCCATAAATCTTTATTCGAGGCTTCAACCAGGCGTATAGAGCAAAGCATTTGGCATTTTGCTAATCTTGTCTGGGTCCTTTGTTTGCTTGAAGTTTTAGATTTTCGAAAAAAAACTCAGCAGATTTTAAAGATTCCATATTGTGTTCCATACAATGGACTATTTTCTGCGAATAGCTACACATTGCAAATTGCAACTTGCTAGTCGTTCGACTGCTGGCTTGCATAATTTGCGACAAAACAAGCCAAGTGATTTTCTGTAGCCTACAAATCTGATGACAAAGATAAAAATTACTGAATCTNTAGAGTGACTTAGAGTAGACATAAGTTCGTCAAATAAACGCATCTTNTCGAAAAAANGCCGAAGTNCATTTACGTCTTCAGATTGGATAGCAATCAATTCTAACAAGAATCTAGACAACATTTTAAACAAATGTTAATCATATAGGTCGGTTAATAAAAGTTGCATTTTTAGACATAAAATAAAAGTCGTGTTGAACCTTGGAA
>JGI24158J21664_10010598_pt1 | contig 12296 bp, 6 predicted proteins | sample Ectturendosymbi3_FD_21664 | JGI IMG/M metagenome (IMG submission 21664) | reverse complement strand
GTGGCACAAACAGTCACAATTGGTGAGCAAAAGGTCTGCCCGGAGTCGGAGTCGTTAAAATTTTCTACGACTCCGACTCCTCAGGTTGAAAATCCTTCCGAATCCGACTCCTCGACTCCGACTCCACAGCCCTGCTTTAAAATAGACTCAGCCGTAATAATGAAAATAGGTTATTTCGACTCACGAAAATAGACACTTCAGCTTATTTCAACCAACGGTGCACGGTTTGGGTGTGCGTGAAAATTTGAACAGCTGGAAAACTTTTGCATCTCGCTGAGGGACAACGTCTTCGAAAAAAGATTTTCAGTGAGCTACAGCAATTTTACTACAAGCCAACACGATAACAAAATAGGCGTTTGCTTGTTACAACTGAGAAACTTCGCAAGAAGCTAACATCACACGTCGCACTCCTGAGGCGGCTTGCTGGCTCCGGTTGGGGCGCTGGAGCAACAACGTTGCGAACAGCCACCCCAGTCCTGGTCCATTCGACTGCAGAGTACTGCGCTCCTGTTTGGTGCCGCAGTGCTCATATCCGCCTCATAGACCCCAATGTCAACGACGCCTTGCGAAGTGTGACTGGATGCCTGCGTCCTACACCAGTGGACAACCTTCCAATCCTCGCAGGCATCCAACCTGCTGAGCTTCGTCTCAGTAGAGCCACACTATCTCTAGGACGCCGTGCCATGGAGCCTGGACATCTGCTCCACTCAGAGCTCACCCGTCCACCGAGTGCTGTTGCACAGCGCTTCAAATCGAGACACCCATTTGTACCCGGGGCATAGCAACTCATTAGCTTCTCTGACAACAGCACACGTGCGGCGCAGTGGGCGGATCATCAATGGAACGCGGAGTGGGCGGACAACCCCACATCGGTACACACACACACGGAATGACCCTCCCAAGAAGAGCCTGGGTCCGGCTTAACCGCCTCCGCACCGGTGTCGGACGTTTCCGCTCCTGCCTGTACAAATGGGATTTGTGGGATTCATCGTAATTTTTTTTGGAAAGCACATTTATAAAACATCTGTGTCAGACCAAGAGCGTGCGCAAGGGGGGGGGGTTGAGGTTAACGCCCCCAACCCCTTGAGAGCTTGATATTTTACGAAAACTTTATTACCTGCGCAAAGGAGACTTATTGTTTTCGCATACTTTTTACTTGTTAATTTGTCGACTTAATGCAAATACCACGGAATGAATTTGCATGAAATTTCAAGGCACATTGTAAATGGGCCAAAACGTAATAATGAGGTTTTGGTGGGAATCAGGGTTATCATCTGCATCCAGAAACCATCTCACCATTTTTTGCAGACGTTTCGTCCATTACGCATGTTTAAGACTGTGTTCGACGATAGTTCACTTAATCGGAAACAGTTGTCTTTATTTTGTCTGCTATGGCTGAGCAGTGCATGCGCTGACCGCGCTGGCTACATTACCAATTTCTGTAGCATGATAAGACTGTTGCATGAACTCAAAAACAGCAGTTGTTAACATAGAAGCATTCGGGCATTTGATTATGTCTCAGCAGGAAAAAGGAAAACTAAAAGTTTTCTGGACTTCTACACATAACAAAAATCGAAAGTTTTTTTGCATACTTGATGCGCATTCTCAGTTCTTGTGTAGTTTAGCAAGATTAGATCTTGCAAACCGGGGTGTGCGTCAGCCAGTCCAGCCGCACACCTGTGCTCCACTGCTCGTATTCGACAAGACATCAGTGCAGCCTCATTTTGCAGTTATAAATTGCTCTGACGCATTGACGAGCGTGTTTTACTCCCCTGTTTTAACGCGCAGTCTGATATTTTTGCAGTTATGAACTGCTGTATCGTAGCGTTGAGTGTATTTTCCTCCGATATCCTAACCTGGAGCGCTGATAGTTTATATTCAGTTTAATGACACATAAATTAAGGGGAGTGCGTGTAGACGAATATGCATATTATGTTAACAAACTTCGCCAAAACGCTGGTTTGGAAACATGAATACGACGTCAAATTGTGACGTCACAAACAGCGCACACTAAATGCAAATGACAACCATATGCTGCTGAATGAACCCCCCATGAAAATTTTCTGCGTACGCTACTGTGTCGGACTAACTGGGTGCTAGGCAGGCCCGTCGCCAGGATTTAGCAGCAGGGGAAGCCAAAAACCAGGAGGGGCCAAAAACCAGAAAGGGGGAGCACATTTTTTAAATACTGTATTGGATGTATGCAGCAACCAGGGGCCCAAACGTGAAATGGGGGGACACAGACTTCAAATGTGGGGGCCGGGCACCACTGTCACCCCGCTGGCGACGGCCCTGGTGCTAGGGAAGCTGTGAAAACTGGGGAAAATTACTCGATTGGAAAAATACAGGCCAAATAAGGACTACAACGAAAATTCCTGGTTACAAGTGCGGCAGTGCACACACGCCCAAATTACCATGGTTACTCAGATGGATGACAGCTCTTTTTCAACTTATCTCTGCAGATATTCCTCAGCCTGAGGCTATAAGTTTTTACGTAAATTTATGTCAAATGCAATCAGGTTGTCCTTCAGTTTTCCCAATTTTGCAGTCATGAATGCAACCTTTGTTCAAAATAGAAGAACAACCTAAAAGAAGATATCACAAAAGGCCTGAAGATATTTTTGAAAATGTCTAAACAAGCCTGTTACGGGCCAAAAAGAAGAATAAACCCAACGAAGACCGGCGGACTGCCTTCATGCCACACAAACAAAATCCTACCAAGACTTTCTGCTTCACGAAAGCCTGCCCGTTACATTTAGCAAAGCTGGTGCAACGTACCCAGTTATCTCTCTTATTCTCTTTTGTCGATACAAGGAAATACGCGGAACCATTTTCAATTTTGCGATTAAGTAGCTGCATGCTGTAGCGAAAATAGGACTCTATTCCTGCATGTCATGACTGCAACTGAACGCTTCGACTCAAATTTTTGACGAGCTTTGAGAGTTAACATACCAGCTGCTCTTTTAGCTGCGATGCCACTTTGACTTGTACTTTTTTGCCAATCTGCGAACCTGTGTGTACATAAGTTACGCGTCTTGTCGGCGTCGCTACTGCTTCGCTTCCTATTACCGAGACGCGATCACACTAGGAACACGAGTGGCGTCTGAGAACGTCTCTGGTCCTGCAGCTACAGTTTAGCAAAGCTTGAGGAATCATACAGAACGAACCAAACAATCGAAGCAGAACAGTGCAGAAAGTGCTGTTTGTTCAAGAACCAGCTGTTTGAAAGTCACGACATTATAATAGACGAATCACAAGACAAGCGCAACTTTTTCCAGGATGTGGTTGGGCCTGCGACACACATTTTCACTCTATTAGCATAAGTGTCGACCTTCTCAGAATCTGTGCTCTCCAACAATATATTGTGTTGAGCAATATTACAGTGCATTGATGCTAGCTGAGTGAGAAGAAAGTTGATTGCATTCAAAGATGAAATTTCTCATTGACAAGAGTTAAGATAAGTGAAATCTACAAACACCTTGTTTGCAAACATATGTGGTAACAAGTTCAGCTTGACCTTCTGCGAACTTGATTACACCACCTAACAGAAACACAATTCTTAGGAAGAGAACGTCTTTTGCTCGTCACTGACCACACACATTCATTCAGGCGCATGCACAACTTGCATACTGCTTGAAGAAATCTCATTAATAATCTAAATGCCCTTGCAGCAAATTGTTCAAAGTCTTTTGTACTTTGCAGTCCTCTTTGCTGGTTTCATTCATTCCACACCTTTTTTTATTTTTACCGTCTGTGCTAAAAAGTGCATGCCAGTGTTACTGAATAAGAAAAACTCCGGAATGTGTATTACAATTCACAAATCTACCAAGATTCAAAATTTTTGACTTGCATCACAGCATCTTAGTTTTGTCTTCTTCGTATGGATGGTTCTGAATGTTGTTTGTTTCTACAATTATTTTATCAAAACTGCAGCCCTGTTTTCAGACATAGTATGTCAGTAAAAGTTTAGTTTTGGCGAAATTATTGTGCAAGACACTTGTTAGTTGAATGATGAAAGCAGCAATGGGGTCTGAACAGATATTGAATGCGTAAACTTCTGGTTTAAGGTCTATTGATATATTGTTGAAAATTTTGTTTCCGGGTTTTTTCAAACACTTTATGCGGTTTAATGTGCACCAAAAAGTTCACAAACCGAAAACTGAGATGATATTAATCTCGAGTAGCAGCTCAACAAAACAATCAACTTAAGCAGAGCCAGGAGTTACAACAAAAAACTTCAAATTTAAATAATTTCCGCAACTGTATTTCAGGTCTCTGCTTAAATTTTAACAAAATTGCTGCTGCAAAGCACTGCAATTATAAAGAAAATAATTTTATGCACTTTCAAATTACCTTCGTAAACAGAGCAAATGAAGTCAAGTGGTAAGCGTTGCATGTTTGCAACGACGATGTTCCGCTCTCTGGCGCCACCTCAACGCCATCCGTCGCAAAAGCATTTTTCGATACATCTAAATAACCACACCTAGCACCGATATCGATGCGGGCTTCGGGCTGAAAAAACAACTTTGGTTCAGTGACAAGTATAACTCCGGACAAATAGGAATATTTGTTTAGTTAGACCATTTGGTGTAAAAAAAACATGTCAAAAATTAAAACACATAAAACCACTAGTACCACGTACTGTTTTAACGATGAATATTCCCTAATTACTCTACTTAAAAGAACTATCGTTTTTTTCTTTAGGCAAGAGGGGAGTTACAAATATATTTCACACTATTAGTAAATTAGCGCGCTTTTTTGACAAAACTTTTAAGGTCTTCACCTGACTATATCTTCTTCGTGCCGAATCGATCTCGGCCGTGATGTTCCAACTGATTTTTACTGGGTTTCGAAGATTTTTTACCCTCAGAAGCTTCGTACCGACACCAATCCTGACAGATACCACGTTACCTAGAGATGAAGTCACGTATTCGCCGATGAAAATCGTTAACAGCTACGACAAGCGATTTTTGAAAACGACAACTGCGTCATTAACTACTAAACTGAATGAAAACATTCATACAAATAGCTACGTTTTTCTGCAATGGAGAATGTTTAAATTGCAACATCTTTTGTCGAAAAAACAAGTATGTAGCAAGAAGGTTATAAATCTAAATGCTATAATCTAGAAAATTGATGGTTTACGCAGATTCAAGATATGGCCAAGGACCCAGAATCAAAGTTTTTCAAAGAATTCAAAGCTTTCATAATTTTCAGTTTCAGAATTTTTAACAAAATTAAACATATAAACAGGTGAAAAAGAAAGAGTGGAAATAACTTCAGCAATACTTTACACGCAGCTACTGAAATTGAATCATAGAAAATATATTTCATGGAAGTGGCTCCAAGATAAGAGAAGAAACTTTCAATTTGCTGCAAGAAGTTTTTAAGTTTTTGATAAGCTTTTCTTAACAAGAGCAATTGATTACGAGTATCTTTCAGGTTTTAAACACTGTGTTGGGTTCACCATCCGAAACCGTCCGTTCTGTAGCTCAGTTTATTGCGTTTAAGATGGCAACCAGTCGAAGCAAGGTAAAAATGCTTTCAGAATTTCAAAGATTTTTAAGTAACATTGCAGGCAAGCCCGTAAATAAGGGGAGCGCAGGGGAGGCTTCGCCCCCCTATAAAAATGTGTTGGACATAATTGAAAAGTGTAAACTCGGATTGTATGCATAACCGTTGTTTTCTTACATGCGATCGATGTAAAATTTGGGACCCCCTCGGAAAACTCTTCGCCACCCCCGCTGGTGTTCCAAGCTGGTTGCGGGCCTGATTGCAGGTGCAAGGATTTTTAATAAAGCCAGCGTTCCCAGTTTCTTGTAAATTCCTTGAAAGATTTATCAACGGTTTTGTTCAGTTTCATTAAATTCTCTTTTACTGTTTCGGAATGTCATGGTTGGTCTGCGGCGCCCATCTCCGCGTTTTTCAAGTCTTCGGCATGACCAGACCGAGAATCGAACTCATCCCACCAGCCTTTGTGGCGGGTGCACAACCAACCGCATTCCTTGGCAGGCGTTTGTGTTTATTTAATATATACAACCTTTGATGTAGAAAAGAGTGATTATCGATCAAGGCGTTTTTCTAATTTGCATTCATGGTATGTTGTTAAAGTAATAAGTACTCTACATGCCTTCAAAAGTAGAAAAATTAGCTTTTTATAGGTTAACGTACTTTGTGAAACAAAAGCTTGCAAAAACACCATTTTTGTCACAACGCATTAAGTAAAGTGTTATCCATAGAAAGAACGAGCCCAGCAAACCTGTAATCTTCTGCGGTCCGTTGTTTGGAACAGGTGGAAAAAAACGTGTGTCCCGTAGTAGCACTGCAAGAACACGAACTTGCTCGGTAGAATTGCTCGGAAACGCTCTGGAAAATCTTGCTTCTCTATCAAATGCCTCGCCCGGTATCTTGAGAAACGGAAATCGTTCGCTAGATCCTGGTAAATCTACTCCGACCACTCCGTCAGGAGGCGGGTGTAAGCACTGCAACACCGCTGCCACACTCCGGGTATTAAGAGTCCGAAAGCCTGTAGAAGGAAATGTGCCATTGTTTCAGTAACATGAATTACATGTCTGTCTTCTAATTTGAATAAGATTTCAGGACTGAGGATGAGTAGCGCTACGTGAAATCGAATTCCTATTAAAGATTTTGCTGACAGATTCACTTGTGTCACGTTTGTGGAGACCAGGGGTGTAGTGGGGCGGGAACGCGTGGGAGCGGCATTCCCACAAATTTTCGGGTGTGGGAACGCGTTCCCATACCTTTTCATAGTAACCTGGTTTGAAGATGTGTGTTTTTACTCAGATTTCCTGTGTGCAGATCCTGACATCATATAAATAAATAAATGACAAGCTATCTCCTGCGTAGCACCCTAGCAGAATTGTGTAATTACCGAAAATGTTTAACTTTTGGCTGCGTTCCCACACAACCTTTTTCACTTTCTCACACTTCTTTTCTTGAAAATGGCTAGTTTTTGGGTCCGTTCCCACACTTCTTTTTTAGCACTACAACCCTGGTGAACTAGTTACTAGTTTGTTTTTATAAAAAGAACAAGCAACTGAAAGAGTAAGGAGGGTGCTATCTACAATGGCCTCACGCTGTTTTTGTTAAAATTCCACCCCTGACCTTTCATCGCCGTCACATTTTGCCAAACCCCACTAAAAATCCAGCTTCATTATCCGGTCCGCCGGAACGATTCGAAATTCTCTGCCTGGCCTTAAGTGTTCTTAGTAAATTTTGTGTTTGATTTTCTTACTAATGAAGGCAATAGATGCAGTAACTGAATTCAGAGTTGTGGACTTAAATTTGGCAAGGAGTTTCTGCGTCATTTCCAAATATGCAGATTCAGCAAAACACAGAAATTAGATATGTTAAGTTGCTCACATCCAACACGATATAAATAGGTTTCAACTGAGTTGCTCGAAAGATAATTCAACCGAATCTGCCCGCACTCATTGTCGTAGCCATGGGGGGTGGCAAGGTGGCCATGTCCCCCAAATTTCTAGTATATCTTGTCATTTTGTGCTTTGAGAGGCGGTGTCCCAAACAAAATACTGTTGCTCACTTAAAGTCAAAATATTTGGCCCCTTCCCAAAATTTGGGCTGGCCCACACCGGCAACTCTGTAGGGTAAACGTACAGAAGTCCTTTTTCAGTCAAACTCTGTAGGTCTAAGGTTTGGACAAGCATAACAACTGTTAATTTTGCCAATTTTTGTTTCTAATCCTCCATTCATTTTTTAATTTTTTTTAAAGATATATGATGCAAAAAACAAACGTTTACGGAGGCCAGTGGATTACTGCACACAATATCGTACGGTAGAGTTTTGTGTTCAACCGAGACAAAGCACAATAAAGATTCCATTGTGACATGCCTTTGGAGAGTTATGGATGCGACCACGTCATAGTATGGGTGATATTCAATAACTTACCAGTAACGCAGTTCATGATAGCCTTGGAAAACACATATTCACTGAAAGTTGGTCATTAAAAACGGCATTACCAAACCCAAAAAGGGAAATACACTTCGCGGTGGAGCAGCATGTACAACTTTCAATAAATCTTGAACACATTTTCAAACGACCAAGCAGTGTTTACATTCTGAATAATACAACAACCGTGACAACAAAGTTTACCTACGTATATCAATAGTTAAGAGCTTTCAGGATCCTGTGTAATCTGCTGATTTGCATAAAATATTTTCATAGTGGAAATTCATCAGCAATTTCTTCGCTCCAATCTTTGTTTTCTGAAAGTACTGCAACCTACAGCTGTAGGTTAATGAAGCAGACGAACAGATTTTATGTTTAAGTGAACAGAGATGATGTACGTATCTCCTGTTTAACAGCTAGGTGCTTTATTGTAATCTTAAAAAAAAATTACCTTTGCGAGTGATGTAAAATTGGTGACACCAATTTTTTTTCACATCCGGGTCGTTATGCGCGCGCTTGGTTGTGAAACTGAAATAACGGTTGTGGCAATTAACATGTGTCTCGAACTAAAACAAGGTTTTTAAATTCCTTTGATTTCTGGCAAATTTTTTGCTAGAAGTAAAGTGAGAAATAAAAAAATCCTATAAAATTTTTTCCAACGCTTTCACACGTATTCCTCAACAAACGTTCGTAACTCCAACATTTTTGTTGCTTTCACCCAATCCCGTTATCGGTGGCAAACTAACAAGTTACCGGGACTCCGGAACATAACCGCTGCCGATCCGCGGCATGTAAAACACTCAATGTAAAATTCTTTTTTTCAAGCTGCAGTTAGGCTGCTTTTTATAGTTTCATTTGCATGCTCTTCTAGATCATGGGTCCTCAACCTGGGGAGCAGTGTTTTTAAGCCATTTTTAGGTGTCAAAATGACACCCTAAAATTTTGCAATGACACCCTAAATTCTGAAAGCCAAGATATGGTTTTGCCTTGTATTGAAGTACAACGATTTTCGGGAAAATTATTTTTCCTGCACGTTGCTGTTGCAACCGATGGCTGCAATGTTATAGGCCGACACAATTTTCTGGCGCAGAAGTTGGAAGCGAAATTTGTAAGCATGGCATCTGTGCATTGTCATGAGCACCGCTTCGCTTCGGCCTGTTACTATACTGCCGCAGATTTGTGCAATATGGTGTACGAAACTGCGAAAGCACTTTAATGCAATTATGGAAGTGTTTTACTGTTTCACCGTTGCGATCGGCTTGCCTGGCGATGCATGCATAACACAGTGGTTGTCGAGTGAGGCAAAAGTGAGAGCAAGGAGTGAGATTTTGGCTATTTGGGTCGCGCTGAAGCAGATGTCGGAAAATAAAAATGATGGTTTTACTGCGACTTATGAACACAAAAAATTAACATGTTGCTTTCCTTTTGTCAACATGGCCACCATACATGATAGAACTGAGCAAAGTTTTTCAGGCGAGATATTTGAACTTTGCACAGATGAAAGCTTCCGTAGAACTATGCATCAATAAGCTCTCTGATGCCGCTGCTAAATCCGAGCTTAAAGCTAGTTTCAATAAGTTTGATAGCGAATTAAGGAAACTTAGAACGCCGGATGGTTTGGCTGACTCGTGTGTGACAAGTGGCATAGCGTTTTGGAAAGGCACCAAAAATTGCCAAATTGATCATCCCCATACACAAAAAGGATGACAGGAACCACCAGGGTATCGTTTTGCGTAGCCTCCCAAGAAGAGTGTATGCCAAGATGCCACGAAAATAATTGAACCAAACCTGGATGATAGCCAGTCCGGTTATCATCGCGGCGCTACCACTATACAAAACAAATTTCCACTCTCCAGCAAATTTTCGAGAAATCCTGGGTGCATGCCAAAGATTTATACACGTGTTTTGTCGACCTCTGGAGAGTATATGGCCAGGTTCCTCGTGAAAAGCTCTGGGGGGTATTGTGGGAGTACGGTGTTGATGGGCAGCGACAGATTTAGGCAGCGCGGGGCCCTAATCCATCTTAGTTTTTAGGTCCCCGCGTAGGTGTGACTTATCTAGCCGTTTGTCTGAAAAGAGTGAAAATATGCCCCTCGTATGTGTAGTGCTCCCTCAAAAATCTATCTTTTGTTGTGCCGACTATGGTTCTACGATTACCGTAGAACAGAGGTATCCAAACTACGGCCCGCGAGCCAAATCCGGCCAGCGAAGAGATTTTGTCAATGATGAACAAATAATATATTTACGGAGAATTTTTCCTGATTTGGCAAAATGGAACATATCCCGAAACATTCACATTACGTAAGATGACCAGCCCTCGGACTGTTGTGTAATAGCTTATGTGGCCGTCGGACAAAAACTTTGGAGACTCCTGATACAGAGCTTCAACAAGCGATCTCTATTTGCGGGAAATCTAGTTAAAAACAAACAGCCAAGCATAGAATCCAATACTGACAATATTTTCCATCCGAGTTCTGCAGTTTCTGGCGGCCTTGCGTTGTTGCGAGCTTTTTGTCAGTAGAAAATTGTACTTAATACCGTTTTTTTTGTAACCGCTTTCATACAGACGGCCTGCATCTCTCTCACGCACCGATGTACAATATTGTCGTGTTGTTACTGTACTGATAAGAGTCTAGAGTAGACATTTGCATTTCCGTTTGTTTCAAGGTAAATTGTGAAGTTATGCCTTTGAAGTTATTTTTTGGTTGATATTGAGTCGTCATAGGAAAGAGTTGCGCAGGGCCCTTAAAATCGCGGGATCCTAGGCCATGGCCTATTTGGCCTATGCATAAATCCGGCACTGTTGATGGGTGCCTCTTTCTGGCCATCAAGTAACTGTATTTCTGCTCAGAAGATTGTGTCCGTGTAGACGGAGTTAAATCACAACTCTTCAGCGTTGGTGCTGGACTCCGACAATGGTGTGTGCTGTCACACTCCTCTTCATAGTCTACATCAGGGTTCTCCAACTACGGCTCGCGCGANAGATCTGACCGGTGAAGCCATTCCACTCGGTCGCAAAACACATTTTGCCAATAATGAAAAAGTAATAATTTACGANAAATCTATTGATTTGGTAGATTGTAATATATCCCGTAAAAATAACATTACGCTAGATGTCTGGCCCTCGAACTGTTGTGCAATAACTTATATGGTCCACTCCCAAAAAATTGAGAGCCCTGGTCTATACGAATTGGATAGAACAGCTATGTCCAACCCAAATGGCTTACTGAGCCAAAAATTATGTCACTATCTTAACCCGGGCTGCACATTGAATGACATATTAATGAGTTCCGAACATTCAATGGCTTACTTTGATCTTAGCAATTTAAGTTTAACTTAAGCTAATATACTGAAAGCGTCCGAATCCTAACTGCAATGGTAACAGATGTGACAAAGTGTCACTGAGAACCACCTGCATCAAAAATGTCAAATTCAAGATTATCAAAATAAGGACAGGCTGCCAGTATGTAGGAGACATTTACTACAGCGGAAACCTAAACTGGGCCGCAGAAAACTTTCGACTGGGCCACATGCGGGCTGCAGGTTGGACATAGCTGGAATAAACAGTCACAGACGAGGGTGTTGGGAACTACAGGAAGAACTGTTTGCCTTTGCGGACGATTTGGCACTGCATGCGTGGATCTTCTCAACGGGGACTTCAGCACGCATTTGATTGGTTTTCTGCAACGGGCCGACCAAGCAGGAATGAAAATCAGCACTAAAAATATTGAGGCATTGTGTCTCTCCAGACGCCCAAGGCAGTGTATTCTGCAAGTGAGCAGAAATACACTGCAGCAGGTGCAGACGTTCAAATACCTTGGAATGGTATTCACGAGTGGTGGAAGTCAGAACAAAGATATTGATACACGGATTGGTAAAGCAAACGCAGTTCTGTTTGAGCTTTGTCGCTCTGTGGTCACAAACGGGAGATTCAAAAACCGCAAAGCTTTCAGTTTTTAAATCGGTTTTTGTTCCGATGCTCGTCTATGGTCATGAATTTTAGGTGACGACTGAAATAATACTGTCAAAAGAACAAACGGTAGAGATGGGATATTTTCGAAGAGTTCTCGGTGTGACATTTCGTGACAAAAAGCACAGGTCTAAAATCAGTAAACCTCGGGGCGTTAAGCCACTTTCGAATCGAGAAAACTCAGCTATGTTAGTTCAGCCATGTGTCCAGAATGTCCCAGGAAAGAATGGTGAAATCAGTACTTCAGGCTACAGCCTACACCTACGTGAAAGTGACTCAGAGGTCGTCCAAAGACCAGGTGGCGTGACTAGATCTCCGACCTTGCTTGGTCCCGTCTTGGTGTGAAGCCAGCAGGACTATCTGAGATTGCTGTTGATCGTGAGGTATTTCGGGCCCT
>JGI24158J21664_10010594_pt1 | contig 12297 bp, 4 predicted proteins | sample Ectturendosymbi3_FD_21664 | JGI IMG/M metagenome (IMG submission 21664) | reverse complement strand
TCAAAGCGAAACGACATCACGGTTTTCAATGTGAATATGCAGTCAAGTCTTACGAACGGCAGATGGGTGCAGAATGCAACGAGATCTCTTTCAATGTAAAATAAACACGTTCGCTATCGCTTACGTCATGACACAGACAGTTAAACAGTCACTTGTGTCGCGAAACATCGAGAAAAAAGAGAAAAGCAAATAAATGTCAGTAGAGGTTTGGACACGAAACGACAAGTGATATCACAGCTGACTACCGTGCAGCTGTGTTGCACTGGAGTGCGAAGGCATTTCGCATCAACGAAAATATATATTCTAGTATGCAAAACAAAGTAGCTGAACAAGTGCAGCGCAACACACTATGAACAAAATGAATTTCATTTGTAAGCGTCAACAAACGTATGCTGGTTATAAAATTCCGTAGAAAGATGTGTTGTGCTGTTCTAGAACAACCTCACAACGATCTCTTCACATAAAATTTCACCTGGTCAGAAATTCAGCTTTTGGTTAGCTGCTACATAAAGGAAATTTAGCCGATCCGCACACAATTATAAACATGGAATGAAACACGAAACTAAAACGATGTAATCCACGCAGACGCACGAATTTTAAATTTTTCAACGGCATGTCAGGCCGTTTTTTGATAGTCGTCACGTAATTTTTGCAACGAACATGTTTCAGAATTCGGTCGGTAAGCTAAAAGAGCAGCCACCAGCGCGATCTCGTTATGCACTTATACGCTGATGACAAGCTGAGGATCAGAACTCGCAAGTTTGCTCAACTCGCCCGCAGCTCAAATTAAAGTTCACGGCTTCAACTGTGAAGCAAGCTCGGCAAGCTTCTCGAGAAAAGCCTGGCGCTCAGCTCTGCTCTCCCGCGTCCATGCCAGGGGAAGGTGAGTCGACACCGCCTTCCGATCTGCAACAAACAAGTTTCAATTGTTTCCGCAATCAGCTCTATCCGATTTGGAGATCTTTTATCAATAGTATAACACGTCACGGGTTATAGCAAAGAAGTTTAGATGGAGTACATTTCATTTATTCGATTAACAAGCGTTGAAGGCAATGAAAGCTGCACGAGACACGCATGTCAGGTAACAATGTACGTTAATTATGAAGAAGTGACTTTTCTGATTTACTTTAGCACCTTCGGTTACACGGCATCACTGGGACCTTTTAGGGTGGCGCGTACCTGACAGTGGCATTGACCATGCAGCACAAAGTTCTGCCGCAGATGCAACAACGATCGATGCAAGAACGTGAACAACAACTGCCTTGTGATCGCCTGACAGCGAAGGAACAAGGTGAGGTCACCGCACTGAGAATTAATGCCAATTGTATTGTTTTTCCTGACACGGTGTGGCGCAAGCGAAACTCATCCTTTTCATAACGGACAGACTCACATCAGTAAGTCCCGGCACTCCGGCACTGCTGTTTATGGCAGGACATCTGTTTCTGCTGGCGATGATCGACGCAAGACATTTTTATCATGTCATACAAAAGAAGCTAGGAGGTCATGGTGCGATGAATGCAGTTTCTCACGAGAACCAGCAAGTGAGGCAGCAGTAGAACGCTGCCAGTATTACGGGCCATGCGCGGTTTAGAAAAACATTTGAATCGATCGAGGTTTTGAGAAATTCTTGGATTTGGGGCAAATGGCGGTTTTCGATAATTAATTGTAATAACCGCGTACCATTATAACACCTGGTGTTTTTTTGCGTGCAACGAATCAACCGCGCGTTCAACCGGTGATACGCGAATTGTCGATGTGCGCTTTTGATATTTGCTCTAGCATGAGTTTCTTTTCAGTGGATGCTACAATGCAAAAGATATTTATCTGGAGAAGTTGCAGTTGTCTTCTTTGAACAGGCCTGCTTACCAAGAAAAAATTTTCCACTTTCAACTTTCAGTGCTGCATCGGAAGCAGCAAGCCAGACTATGGTGTCGGCGCCCTCCTCCGCTGTTCTCAGCTTGTTTTTCATCTTATTGTAAAAGTCAGGCATCGACGTTCTCACAGCTGGTGTGTCGGCCCAGCCCGGGTGCATGGCCGAGAAGTGGACGGTCGGTTCTTGTCCAGCCCATTCTTCTGTGAGGATTACCTGAGTAAATGTGAAGATTACATGAGTAAACGCAACATTATTGCTCGCGACGGTGAACTACACACCTAGGTCAACATTGGACACAACCAGTAGACGGAAAAAGCAGCATTAGCGACCACCTTAACAACCACAGATTGCCTAAAACTCAGCACGCGTTCCATAAAAAACAACTGACAACGCTCCTTGTTACGTCACAGTTTCAACCAACAGCGCTTGTAACCAAATCCGAAAACAGTATTGTTCGCAGTGAAAATTGTGCGTAAGTAGCATAACAGTAGTTAGTAAAGCCGGCTGTCTCTTAATTTCAGTTAAGAACTCTTATCCAACACGGCGCCCTTTAATCTTTGAAACCACTGATGGAGCAAAAATGCAATTCGAACAGCAAGATCTTCAGCAATCATTCGCGAAACGCTCAGACACTATTGATTATGCCGCTTTTATGAACAAGACTACCAAAGCGAGCGAGAATAATCTCGTGCCAACATGTAGTTACACGTCAGAATTATTTCATAAAGCTTCAGAGTGTTTATTTCAGAAACACCAACGAGAACCAAAATACTCGTTGGCGAACAGCTGGAGCACCGAAGTGTTGTAAGTCTGTGCGTCAATTTATCAACTTTGAAAACAAGCAAACATCCCTTGCCAGACGACCAGAAAATACGTATTGGCTCCCCGTCCTTGCCTAAAATGAAGTTTCTACGCTGCTTTTTACAGCACATAACAATGGCTTCTTTGCCAACAGCCAATGTGGAACACAGATGAACCAGCAAACCTAATATAAGATTTGCATGCGATTGTCATTTTCGATCGATGCGAATTACATGCTTGATTTTGCGAACTGCATTCATGAAGGAAGTCCCGACAGTTCATTGTTCACATCATAACGTGATCATTACTTTTTTTCAATTGAGAGCGAACGCTCCTATGAACTTCGCTTGCTGGCACGGCCAGTCGTTACAGGACTCACTTGGTGCCTCTTCTGTTGGGCGTACGACATCGTGCCGTCAAAGGTACCCTTCAGCATCTGCAGGTCATCCAGGTTCAGTTTCTGAGTGTACATTCCCCCCGAACTGACGGTTATCTGCAATTTACGCCGTAAACCTCCGTGAGTTTTTTCCAACGGCAGATAGCACGCGAAGAATCACTCTTCAGGTGATGGCAACGAATGAACGACGAAATTATTCCTGTCTGGGCGCTGGGCGAGTCAACTCGCATTCACTGCACGAGGCTGCATTGTTTACATGTGATCACAGTCTTTGTTACGTTTGTGACAACAGCGTGACGTTTCTCAAATATAGCAATCCAGAAAGCGCGCGCTCGCTAAATGCGCAATGAACAAAACATCATGAAATCCGGTTGCATAAAACCTGTTTTCAATCTTTATTGCTTACTCGATAGTCTAATCTAGGGGTCTCAAACTCAAATTGCTCCGAGGGCCAATCAGGACTAATAAAGTAACCAGAGGGTCGCATTATGATGCTGACACAAACATGGCGGTATCTGAACCTTACTAGAAACAGCTTTTACATCTTAATTCCTACGAAAGGTATAGGGAGTTATAGGCAAATCATTTCTAGTCGTCTCTGTCTTAGCTTAAAAGGAACTTGTTCATTCGTTGGCCGAGCACGTTTAAACACCGGTGAATAAACTGAATAAATTAAATGTTAATTACCCAAAAATTCCTAAAAACCATCGCGGGCAGCACAAAACGCCCTCGCGAGCCACATAGGCCTGCGTGTTGAGACCCCTGGTCTAATCTAAACCGTAATGGAGTCTCGGTTACGTCTCGAAGATCGCAGGTCTCGGTCACCAGCCGTTTATCTCAAGATTTGCAATGCTGTATCCACATGGCGTGGAAAGTTATGCCACCGACTCTCTTCCAACATAATGACAAAGCTCTAGACGTTTAGTTGCAGCAATGCGCCCAGCGTAGGGTTTCAGTCATAAGAATTTGCGACTGGTCACTCTGACAAAAACGGAGCTAAGCTTGTAAATGTTGCCAGGAAAGCAAATAAGGAAATAGTAAGGTAAATCAGAAACCGATTTAACTGCGACAATTACCACTCTGGGTTTTTCGGATTTTTTCAGCAAAGGTAACAGCTGTGTCGTCAAAATATACGTTCCGATTGTGTTCGTGGCAAAGTTCGTTTCCAAGTTCCCTTCGTTCACAGTTGTTAGTTCATTAACCATGCACCCAGCATTGTTCACCAGAACGTCAAGTTTCGTATGCTCAGCTATAAAGTTCTCGACAAAGCGGTAGACAGCTGAAGGGCTTGACATATCCAGCAAATGAACATGGACATTCTGCGTGACATCAAAAATAGTTTTCAGCCAGGTAAAGTAATATTTCTCGTAAAATAACGGGCGAACTACTAACAAACAGTCGGCAGAATAATAATCCGTTCGGCCGCCACAGTAAACAAAGCCGCGCTACGATCTCCAACAACTGCTTTTGCAAGATTTTAACAAGAACGAGTTCATCAATGGCTCGGCTGTTGGCACTCACTGAATTATTTTCCTAATTGCTAACGTCTTCAAAACTAAAGTATGATGAAGCTGCATTATCTTCCTAATTGCCAACATCTTTAAAACAAAAGTTTTGACAAAACTTTGTCTTGTACAAGCAAGCGGTTTACATCACATACACGGGTATAAGATCAACGTTTGACTGGTGAGTGTAAAACTTTAAGAGCACAGTCAGCAATCGAAGAAGATATTTAAGTCCTTAAAAACTGTAGGCCAAAAACATTAACAATTTCTGTTTAAAATGCTGCCCAGCCACGTTTTGTCGCTGTAGAAATTTTTGTCCAAGTTTATAAAACGTTTTTATCGTATGAGATCATTTACCTCATTTGTGCTTTGATTAATTATGTCCTTTTTCGCTGCCTCCGCCCTCTCTTGGTTTCTACATACCATGTGGATTTCTCCACCTTTCTTTGCAAGTTCCACTGCTGCACACTTGCCAATGCCACTGTTGGCCCCAGTTATCATATAGACCTTGCCATTTAGGCGAACATCCAGATCGGATTCGTTGAAAGACTTCGCTGCTGAAAGATACCCGTTTCTGAAATAAATATAAGGAAATGATCGACATAGAGTGGAAATAGACCGAGTGATTCTATTTTTCGCAAACCATGGCATGTGCCATTTAAACCTGCCTGCAGTACTTTATCTAAAAAGATATGAGAAGCAAGCAAATTTTTCTCACAAGTCACAACCCATGATGCTATTTTTTGGGCAACAACGAAGCAAAAAATAATGTGAATGTGAAAGAAAATGCTAAACAATGCTATTGAGATCAAAGTTATTCATTTCGTCTTTTTTGTTTTGCCTGAAAAGTGAAACGATTATTTAAAATAGTTATAGCAAAGAAGGAAGATTGATGGCAAAACGCCTTTATGCAATTGTAACAAAACTAATCAAAACTATAACAGCAACTAACGTGTAGCATAGAGTTGTGGATTGTCTGCATGCTCATAAGTGCATTCTACGAAAATGTTGTAGGTAAAGCATTTGCACTTTACGCAACAATGCAAGTTCTCACTACAACTTTTCATTCATTGTTAGGTAACTAATTTTTACGTAAAAGTGGAGCACCTCCAGACGTGGAAACTAAAGCTCAGCACTACAAAAACGGTGTCGGCAGCCTTCCATCTTAACAACAAGGAAGCTAAACGTGAGCTAAAAGTCAACTACAGTAACGAAATCCTGCTCTTCTGCCCCGAGCCCAAATACTTAGGAATAACGCTGGAGAGGCCGTTCACGTATCGCTGACACCATGAGTCACTTAGCAAGAATTTGACATCACGCGTCGCGCGCTAGCTCCGGTTGGGGTGCTGGAGCAACAACGCTGCGAATAGCCACCCTTGCACTGGTGCATTCCACAGCAGAACACTGCGCTTCTGTCTGCTGTCGTTTTGCTCACATCCGCTTATTGACCAGCCATCACCGACGCCTTGCCAATTGTGATGCCTGCGTCCCACACTAGCAGACAACCTTCCCATCCTCACAGGTATCCAACCTGCTGAGCTTCATCGCAATGGAGCCATACTGTCTCTGGAACGTCGTGCCATGGAGCCTGGACACCTGCTCCACTCAGCGCTCACCTGTCCACCGAGTGCGAATACACGGAGCCTCAAGCCGAGACACCCATTTGTACCCACCGCACAACAACTCATCAGTTTATTTGACAACAACATATGTGCGGCGCACTGGGCGGATCACCAATGGAGTGCAGAGTTGGCGGACAACCCTACAAAACTTCCCACTTTCCTCCCGGACATCGGCACCCACCCCTTCAGAATGACCCTCCCAAGAACAGCGTGGGTCCGACTTAAGCGCCTCCGCATAAAAATAATCTATTTGAATAAGGACCGAGGATGCGTAATGTTACATAAAACCGATTTCCTATTAAAAATTTGCTGATCGATTCCTTTCTTACACCCAACGTGGAGAGTACTTAATTTGAATAAATATTGACATGCGCAAGTTTGAATCACCGCAAAAAGATGAAAGCAGAGCGCAGTCAACTGATTCCTCGAAAGCATACAGAGACACTGGTGCTTTTAAGTGCAATATCTTAACAGTCACAACGTCCAATGAAAAGAGCCCGAGTTAACATCTTTAGTTTGTGAAATAGGTGTTGACCTAAATATACAAAGCAAGCAAGCTCACGTTCACCTGCAATGGGAATTGTAATCGAAGACACGTGCGTCNGTTTTTGACCAACGAATAGTCAGTGAGTTTTCTAGGCTGTCTACAAATTTNAATAGCTTATTCCATCGCTCGTGCTCTAATGACAGNTTATCGTGAAAAGCCGCTACTAACTGGAGGGTTGAAACTCAAGGTTTGGCGCTTNTATATTATTCCCCTGGTGAGAGAAAAANTACAGACAGAGTGACGATTCTGCAGTCGTGGTTGGGGATAGAGCAGCGTTTCCCAAAGTGGGTTCCATAGGCAAAGCTAAAGGGTTCCACGAGCTACAGTTTCCAGTTCTAAGAATAAACTGCTGTCATGTCCTTCAACCCTTTGGGTGTGTGGCAGCCGCTATATCGCTTGATCTAGCTTGCTTTATGGTTACTTTTATTGTGCATAATTTCGTTTACAGTACGAAACCTCAATAACGGCAATTTGGGTGAAAAAAAGCGTTTATGCTTACTTGGCAGATCTGGCGGGGGTTCCTTGTTCACTTAAAATAACCTTGCAGTGTTCAACGGACAAAAACGCTTGGGAACCACTGGGTTAGAGTAACCCTAATCTTACATGTGTGCGCTACTGAAATTCACAGAAAACTTTGCACCCGTGCTTTATATGAAACAAAATTAATTAATTTGTCACATACTTTACCAAGTGCAGTACTAACAAAGCACAATGACATCAAGCTAGAAGTAGTTTTCTGCATCTAAGAATTGCTTGTTGTGTCATAAGCTTAGCATATGCAAATATGATTGTAAGCACTGTAAACGAAAGGACAAAAACACATTTTGTAGCAATCATTGTAGTTCCAAGCAATTGCACATCCTATGTTAACAAATAGAATACAAATGCATCAGAAAAATTCTATTTTCAACCTAGGTCACATAAAAATATTTGTATTAAAATGTTGTACACTGTACATTGATGATTGCTTTAACTGTTATTGACATTTATTAGAATTTATATATGTGAATAATTAACACTTTAAATGATTGCTTATCACGTTCTCAAGAGAGTACAAAGTGAGCATACTGAACTTACTTCTGTTAGGATTATATTGCTACAGGTTGCACCTTGGTGAAAAGGAGAGTTAAAATTCTTGTAAAAACAAGAAGTCCGCATTAAAAGTAATTTTAAATATCAGAAAAGGCTTATATAACAAAAACCACTCAAATTAAGGTTAACTAATTGAAAATTTGACATACTTATCTTCAAAATGATGAAACAGCTCATTTCATTTGTTTGAGAAATAAGGTGTAAGTAAAACTTTTTTATACTTAGCCCCAGCCAAAAGGAACCAATATTTTAAAAGGGGTTTCTTTAGCTCAAGGTTCACAGGCACCAGATCACCCGCACAGACCATGTGGGTTGCAGGCAGGCTTGTTCTGACAAAAGCATAAACATGATTACTGTTTTCACATTGATGACTATCCTAATTTTTATTAATGATAACATAATTGAAGACAAATTCAGCGAGTTTTTATTTCAGAAGCGTATATGAAACTGGTATCTCTTTGCATGAATCTGTACCAAGAAGTAGCTCTCAATATCAAGAAGGTTGGTGACCCTTGCTTTAGCTGTTCAACAAATTTGAAATTTGCTTGTTGAGCATAAAATGAGATTCTCCATGAAGTATCTGTAACTCAAAAAAATCTAAGAACTTGCATTAAATATTGAGATTAAATGTCACGGGAATTACCAATTAATGTGATTGCACAAATACTTAAATTTGTAAGAAGAAACATTTCAACAACGGCATTACTAAAAGTTGTTTCTCACTGTTAGAATTAGAATTTGCACCACAATTAAGATTTGGGGCGCAATAGCTCAGTGGTAAAGTGTCCGCCTCTCAATTGGAAGGTTGGGTGTTCGATCTACACCCACTGAGTGATTCGCCGTAGCGCTCCTTGGACAAGAGCATTCACCTCAACTGTGCCCCAGCAAGAAGCACAATTCAGGCTTCGGCCTGCCGCCAATTGCCATTAACAAAAAAAGATTAAGATTTCTCATTTCAGCTGATTTTCATATGCTACACAATTTGACACACAACCAACAGAAGTTACATACTTAGAGCTCAAAATGAGCTTTTCATTATGTTAGTGCTTGTCTTGTAAATAAGGCTATGCATTTCATAAACAAACATATCTGACCAACAATATTACTTCATAAAAAATATCAACATGTTTGCAGTGTTAGGTATGAAAGATACACATTCACCTATAATAATTGTCTTGGAATGATTCTTTAGTTTTTTATAGCATGCAAACTTTGTTTAATAATTTTGCATGTATTTTTCACTTTTTTCAGATTGAACATCTTAACCTGTGCAAAGCTTTCAAAAGTTTAACCATCAGAGCATTTGATGTCTTTCCCTTTTCTTTTTATCTTACTAAGAAAAACACAGGTTATATTTAAAAAAGAGTTCGAGATATAACTATACATATTTTACCATGTGGTTGATAGCATCAATGTCTTATGTATCACATTACTTCTCTCTAAATACACGGGCAGTGGTTAAGAACAGAATTTTAAAGCCACATGTGAACAGCCTGTTTTGCACGAACTACTTGAATTAACCTGGCAGTGAACGTGTTAATACAAAGACACTGACTAATAGAACAGAATGTTATTTTGTTTGCTGCTTTAGACAAAAAATACTTACTTGGTGAATTCTCTCAATCCTTTGACAAAGAATACACCTTTTGTATAGAATGACATATTGACAAAAACAGCTACTGCAAATCAATATTAGTGTTGTCACTTTTTTGTCCTACTTTACAAAAAATAATGATATTAAACATAACAGCATGCCAAGGTCATTAAAATTTTAAAATAAAAAAAGCAAATTCTATAAACTGTTTACACAGTTTTTTCAGAAAAAGAATCTGCATATGTATAATAAATATTGAACCTACAAATACCTCTTCTAATAGTTTGTTCTTACAAATTACTGCAAACATGAGTTGGTCATTTTATCCTCAGCTATCATGAAAATGCCAATGAAGGTAAGCTGCACTTTGCATCCAGTCACTCTGTTTATTACTGCAACAGAAGTTAAATTATCCGTTGAGACTAGCTTTTCAGAATACAATACAGTAAATACTGACACAGCACTGCAATTCTGAAAATCAGGCATTAGTTACTGGTAGTGTTTCATTGATACATATGCTTTATTCCTTGTATCTATTAATGGTGACTAAACCATATTTGATTCCGTCAGCTCAACAGCACTGCTTGGGTTGCTCCATCCTCTAGTCTTCACAGAAGACTATTGACTTTATGGGTTGACTTGCTTTTTGCGCATTTTTTGACTTGAACTTCTGGATAACGACTTTAATTTACACCTGAGCATCACTGCAATTACTGTGTTCTAGGAAAATAGTGACAACCACTGTCGGCGTACTACAGAAGTTCTTAACACTTCGTTGTAATTACCAGCAATGTTCACTTGATATACTTATGCACTATTCTAACTAATATCCTTGACTGTGTTTAACTTCAATATTGTTGGCTTTATAGTGCTGCAAGAGTGGCAAAAGCACATGGCTAATAATGTTGATACCAACATAGCCTGGTTTTTGTTTTTTACGTAAAATAGGTTAGACCACAAAATTTGAATTTACCAACAGTGTTACGTGCTTACCTTAACTCATTGTAACATTACATCACATCCTTTACCTCAATCTGCAAAAAATTTTGTGTCTAACTTTGCTTTCTTTTAATTCTGGGATGTTACAGTTTTACTCAATATAGATTTTTATCATTTAAACTTCACTAATAACATACATACATATATACAAAAGCTAACATGGCTAGTATAACACAGCCACCATTCAAAATACTGAAATATGTTAAGCAACATTTTGTGGCGCAACAAAACTTTAATGTAATATTTATTCTTCATTATTTAAATTGTGAACATCAGCATGCTGAAAAATGTGCAAGAGCTCATTGCCTAGGGCAGGGCTTTTCAACCTTTTTTTACTCATGGCCCACTAAATTAGTAAGAAATGGCGTTGGCCCATTAACATTCAATGAAAAACATCAAGTTTCATGCAATTTTGAGTTTATGGTAGAAATTGAGTTTATGGTAGAAAATCTCTGTGGCATATTGAAAACAGCATCATGGCCCATAGGTTGATAACATCCGGCCCAGGGCAATGGTTGGCAACCTACAACCCATGAGCCGGATTCGGCCTGCCAAGCAAAATTATACAGCCTGCACCCTTTTATAAATTGTAGTAACTGTATGGCCCACCCTAGTGGAATTACATTTTATGAATTTGCCCTCTTTGCAACTTCTTGTATTGCATACCTATTATAAACTACTTATGAGAAACTGCACTGTGCCATAAAGGTACTACACTATATGTCATATTATGGGCTTTTGTTAAATAAACTGTGAAAATCAGGAGTTAATCTGTTTGAAATTCCATAAATTCCCAAGTATTAGGAATTGTTGGTGGAAAATAAATATGGCCACCATATCTTTCAGAGTTTGTTTTTGGCCACGACTAAGAAAAGGTTGCCAAGCCTTGGCCTAGAGCTTTACGTAGTTAATATGACATTAAAAAAACACTTGTGAAAACACTTTGACAGGATGCAGGAAACACCCAAACTTTCAATTATTTATGTACTGTACTCTGGAAGCCTTTTTTGAATTGCTAAAGGGATTCCATCAACATTCAATGACCATCTTTTCTTTAATTTAATTTTGAAACACACTAAGTCCATAATCGCTGATTTATCAGTATAAGTACGCAATACCTACACAACTTGCAGATTAATAAAAACAGACACAACACAACATTTTACAAAAGGCACTGGAGGCAGAACCACAGGGTAGGGTTACAGACACTTTCTCTACACTATTGTTTGCTAACCCATAACACAGGAGTCGGGAACCTATGACTCCCGAGCCAGATGTTGCTCTTTTGATGACAGCATCTGGCTCGCTTCGTATTTTCTTAACACAATTGTCACTAATGAAACTTTTCCTGAATTTTCCATCTACCAGACTACAAAGCCATCAGCAACACCATGCAGCACCAGATGTCGCATAAACAGTAAGAAGCATGTTATTAACACTTTGGCACCCGGGTGGTTTTGGGGATTTTCGGAAAAAAAACGCCTAAACGTACATGGCTTTGCACGGGAATTTATCCGGTCCAGTATGCTCTACAGATCTGGTAAAAGTCTCAAACGATGCAGCAAGTCTTCTAGTCTGCACTCAAAAAAATTTTTTTTCCTTGGGGTTGCGGGTTTTTTGTGAGTGACCGTAAGTGGAGGGCTTTTAGGCCACCTTGGCCCACTTTGCCTAGCCCTGGGCGCCGACAGTTAGGTGGTAGTATTTCGCTGAATTTTTTACTGGAAACTAGGCTACAATCCGAGTCTTTTGATACTTTGGATGACCTGCTAAGGTTTCGGTTTCAAAAGTTATGATGTAAGTTAGTAAAAATATTTGACTAATTAGATAATTAATTAATTTGTTTATTTTAGATCATAACTTTTGAACC
>JGI24158J21664_10010593_pt1 | contig 12297 bp, 9 predicted proteins | sample Ectturendosymbi3_FD_21664 | JGI IMG/M metagenome (IMG submission 21664) | reverse complement strand
GTATGTGAACGACCATATATACTCGCTTATTAGCCACATCCGCAGATAAGCCGCAGCAGAAATTTTGTCCATATACTGAGAATCAAGGGTAATTCACGAATAAGCTGCAGGTCAATTGACCTTTTCACCGGTGAAGACCCTGTGCGATCAAACAACCACTAAACATTGATTTTTACAGGCAAATGTAATGAAAGTCAATTATATTGTTCAAAATCTAAGAAATTTTTTTTGTCGGAAGAAGGAAGTTCGTCTATAAGTATGGTAGATTGTCGTAGGTGTCATCTTCATCTTCTTCATCTGTGTCATGGGTGTCGTCGCGAATGAACATGCGAAAACTTTGTCCCTCTGGGTATGTTGCGCGTATAAGCTGCAGGCAAAATACAGGCCATATTCCAGGTAAAAAAAGTGCGGCTAATAAGCGAGTATATATGGTATTCCCTCAACTACATCTGAATTGAGTGCTAATTAATTGTCAGCAATGACTTTCACATATGTTAGCATTCCGAATTCTGGGTTGAAATATGGAGGAGTTTTGCAACAATGAAAACCAAGTGTTTTTTCAGTAGCAGTGAGCTCAAACATGCAGTAAAATGCTGATTTGTAAAAAACTGATTTCAAATTAACGGACCCCAGCTCTTCTTGTGGCCTCAGAACAAATTACTTACTTTGAATGTTGGTGTGTGTAGTGTAGAGTGGTGTGAGCTCACATTTTCCCATTTTCTCAAGAGTTATAGTTGTTAGACCATGCTAACAATCGTGCTGCATTTAAGATCTGGTTACTTCTGTATATGCTACCTTTTTGTTTTACCTGCTCCATAATGCAGAACATTCTGTGTCGGTGTTTTCTCCTTTCACACTTCATTGTGTACCAACCATAGTTAAGTGCTAGCAGTTTACATTTGTTTATGGAGCAATTTTTCTTTGAATCAAGTTATGTTAAACTTTAGTAAAAAATGTCGTATTTTGATCATAAATTGGAAGGTTACTATAGATGATCACATTGTTATATCTTGTACCTTATGCATTACCGCATTCAAACATTTCTGAAAGTTTGGGTAATGAGTGACAAATTTTGGAAGCTTGTTAACTGAAGATATGAAAAAAGCAACATGCTTTTGGTATATAAGTTCTGATTTTTGAGGTTAATAGTTAATATACTTTCTTCTAGTTCTGTGGACTGGTCAAGGTAATTTCTTAACTCTAAATTCTGATGAAGAGACAATTGGTCGCAACAGCGGAATTTTTTGGGCGCTGTTGCAGTGCAGCTTGTTGATAGGCAATGTGTATGTGTTCTTTTCTTGGAAAGGAGTCACGACAATAGAAGGTATGGCAAGAAAAAATAGTTTGGTGATATAGATGCTTTTCTGTAGACTTGAGGGCATGTTGTTGCTTAGGAGTTTGATGTCCAAGACTTTCAGCTATGCTAGTTGGAATCGGATAAACTTATAAAGCCTAGTTTGCATCTAACCATGGTCATCCAAACGTTGCGAACAGTCACTGGTAGTCCTTGTGTCATAAAATATAGACGGAGCTTGATCAAGTGACAGCTTTGGCCGTCTTTCGCCCAACCTGTGCTGTTTGTTTAAGATTTGTCAATTGAAATGCGTTATTTGTTGTGTACTTGCAGGCAAACATGACTTGACTTGTGTAATTTTGTAGTTATGTGCTTCACCCTACTGTGAGGTCAATTTTGTCACATATCAGAAATCCACAGTTATTGAATGGTTTTGAGAGATCATTGTACGGTGAATAAATCTTACCCGAAAACTACTTCGGGATTCGCGTATTCTTAGCAAAGTGTTCATGAATGAGTAGTTTAGCAAGGTCTAATAAGTTACCGTAAATTTTAATTTGTGGTCTGCAATATGAAGTTTGTCATTTCATTGGTAAACTTAGTTTATGTAGCGATGTCCCGCAACCGAACTCAATATGTACCAACTATGGTGAAAAGCTCACTGTATTTGCTGTTTTTTTTGCGTTCGTCCCTCCAGAAACAGAAATACACGGTCACTGGTTTGGAGAAAGTCAAAAGCGTTGTGTTGGAATGTTGCGAAAAATAGACTTGCTTACGCAGCTAATTTATTTTGTTTAGAATTGCTGTATAAACTTTGCATATCTTGATACTTGCAAACTTGCTAAAAAAAATTTTCTTCGTTACGTCGCTTAGTGTATCGTCGCACAGGGGAGTTTAACGGGCTCATAGTTTTTGTTTTGATATTCTGAAGCGCATGATTTAAGTTGGGAGATCTTTTCTCATTTCAAAGTGCTAAAAAGAATTATTAATCTTTTTTCGTTTTTCTCTCACTCTTCTTTTTTTGAGCTAATTGTTCAAACCACTAAATTTGCCTTCGACATTTCACTTAAAAATATTTTGATCATTTTTTTGCAGTTATAGGTATTGTAAAATTTCTATCAAATTGTATTTGAAGACTCTAATCTCAAACTATGATAAAAGCACTGGATGAAATCATTTTCAGACCCGTTTACACTAACTTCTATCTCACCATCTGCATCAAAATTTCAAAGATGGCCCAGTTTACATTCTCAAACTACATTCATGTACATCTTGATTTACGTGGAACTCGAAATTAAGTTTCACTTTCATCAAAGTATGTAGTAGAAAGGCAGCCTGCGATTCAGCTATGCAAATAATTTAATTTTTTTTTGTTATAAGGTTGTATTCGATATTATGGATTCGAAATAAAGATTACGGAATATTCCTGAACCTCTAAATGCACATCCCTAAGCGTAATAAGTTTGATTGTAATCTCTTGTCACAATTTGGTCGCAAACAGTAGAGGAGACAGAAAAGTTGGGAGCGAAAAGAATGCTTAAAATTTTATTCCTTATGAAGCTACGCTAGCTGGTGTGAAAACTCGTTGTGGCCGACATGTTTTCGACATGGTAGTAAGTTAGCTAGACCAGGAGCGTCGTGTGCTGCACTGACGACAAGACAACACTTCGCAATGCTCTACATGCGTTTAGTTATTTATTTAGGAAAGTTTAACTCGTGTTTGCAGGTTAATCGTCGTTGTCTGTTAAATCACAGTAATAACCTGCACTTGATAAAAACTTCGGAGTCTTGCAAAGTCGTTTTGAAAACAACATCAAAAACACAGTAAATTAAAAAAGACACTTTCTTGAATATTTCAAAAACAATTTATTTCATTAAACATATAACAAATAACTGGTTTAATAGGCAATTACAGACAAAAAAGGACCAAAGCACCATCCACCCTGTTCCTTAAAGAAAGAGAAAGACTTGCTAAGAGCAGCATAGAGCCTCTACGTCTTAGGTGCAGTGATTGCAGCGTGTCGACCAACGCAGCAGGCACTCACTCGTCCAGCAACAACTCCACGTCGATGACGCTGTTCATATTGTTTACTCAGGGGCGCACCCGCAGAAATCACCACGCATTTTCATCGACGGCTCACCGCTTTAAGTCGTAGACAAGTTCTCTTACCTTGAGTCCGTTGTTAACTCTTGCAGTAGTCAACAAGTCAGGAACAGATCGGACAATTTCTTGCGGCTTAGCTCTCGAGTTTGGAACAGTCACCACCTTACTATCGAACCCAACGTCTACTCCGCTTGCGTCCTGTGCAGTGCTTTCCAAAATATTTTCAGAGACCGAAACGGCCTCAAATTACAGCAAAAACTCGGTTTACTACCGCCACCGAAATACAATAAAACCTCGCTTTGCGACCTTCTCGGTATTCAGATAAAATAGCTGCGGTCTCTCAATGTCTCAGCGGCCAGCAAGGTCAAACCTTTATAAAACCGCTTGAGTATCAAGCGTGACATGGTTGGTTTCCAGACCTCTTCGCAATCCTGGAAACAGTTCCCACGACAGGTGGCAAGCTATCCTGAGTGATGAAAGTTCAACTTCGGTCAAAACCTATGTTTAAAAATAGATAAGTGCCGAGCTCATCGTCGTCAACGGCGGGATAGGCTATAGTGATAGATTGCTGCATGTCCGGAATGACACAAGGCATGCATGATTCCAAGGTATTCTCACATCTGTTCAGACAAGGAGCGATTCCGTTTCTTTCACCAAGCACTGCTTGTTGACTTTCCCTGGCTTGTGTATAGTGACGTTGAGGAATGTTGCTTCTGCAAGTTTTGTTTATTACTTGCACCAGAATAAGCTGGAGGTTCCACGCCGAGCTCACTGGTGACATGTGCATTGTCAGGTGCTCAAAAATCCTGCAATGGTCCCAAGTTCTTCAAGAGTCACCCCTCAAAGCAGCATCACCAATTGGCCGTTGAGAAAGCATCGCTGTTTCTCGATCCGCCGAAAAATTGTACTTTCTTCTTGAGCGAACTGAGGTTGATTATTCCAGTCAACGCCCCAGTTGAGCATCTCAACCACCAGCGATTGTTTTATTTGTTTCGGAGGAGTTCTTTCAGCTGCAACCTTTGGACTGCCCTTTGATGGAGCAGCACGCCTTGTATGTCAAGCGGAGGCATTTTGTAACCTGTCTGACAGTGGACGAAACACTGTCGAAAACTCGTTTGGACCATTGTCCGAATATTCATATGTTTGCAAAAATCATTCTACCAACACCTTCAGTGTCAGCGGAACGCTCTAACTGCTAAAAAGTTACTTGAAATCGCTGCGGAGAAATACGCTTGAGTGAAGTTGCTCTCATGTCTTTGAATCAAGACATTAAGGTCAACTACGAAGACATTGAAAAATTCTTGACCAGCAAAGCACGCCGTTAACTGACAGTTTGGTGTTTGATGCCATTGAAATTGTGTAAATAAACTAATCAGCATTTTGTGTCGTGTACGCCACGACTGTTTACTGGCTGCATACTACTGTTCCACACATTATCGAAACAACGTCTTAAGCTTTTACAAATCTTAACTAGCAGCAATGATTTACATGATGTTGTTTACTCTCAAGCCAGACTTACGCTGCAGTAATTTCAGATATGCAGAGTCAGTGAACTTCAGCTGTCAGTACGTGCGAAGTTGAAATCATTATCCGCATTCATTAGATAAAAGCTGCGCAAATCTTGTAAGTAAAAAACGGTAAAATGAATGAAAGATTTGAAAGAGCACATGTAATGAATATTAAATCGGGGATAAATTGCACTGCAAATAACACTTTTGACTGACCAATAAAAACTTGCAGCAAGATCACTGCGGTTCAATTTGCAATGCACTGATGATGATAACAGGAGTTATCGAAACGTTTGAAATGTGTCGTCGATGTCGTTTTTTTCTGGCCGTGATTTTCATTATAAAACTGCAAACCTTGCAACCTCAATCCTGCCCGGACGTGACGAGATGTTTTAGTTTTCGCGCCACTACGTCACTGCCGAAACAGCCCTTCGCGTTTTTCATTTTTCACAGCGATTTTCTCCTGACTGACCAATAAGAACTTGCAGCATGATCACTGCAGTTCAATTTGTAATGCATTGATGATGATAACAGGAGTTGCCGAAACGTTTGCAAAATGTCGTTGATATCGTTTTCAATAGCCGTGATTTCCATTACAAGGCCATTGAGCACTTCCGCTTTTCATGTACTGTAACTGCACTGCTTTCACAACAAATGCGGTGCAAGTCGTTNAACGTTACGAAAACAACTCACATAATCTACAACCGCTGCAAACATTTGTAGAGTTTGCCAGATGCGAAAGGGTTATGACAACCCGGGCAGAGTTTCATTTTAGCTGGGTTTATACTTTCTCTGCCATGCTCAGCTTCTTGCGGATCTGAGCATCTGATTCACCGAGAGAGACCGGTTGCGACCCAGCACTCCCTGCGCAACTATGTAGATCATCTAGCAGCTCTTTCCCACAGGCTATACGATTCGATGTAATTTGCCTTGCTGTGCACCTTATCCCCCAGTCAAGGGGCAACGACTCGATAACCTTCCGTTTTTTTCGGTGCCCTGGCGTTTTTTCAATTGCTGTGGTTTCTTTCTCGTCTTTGAAATTCTTAATTTTCGTCAAATACACTCAACTCTTTGAAAACACATATGGCCGACAACTCTGGCTGGTATAAATTTAAAAATACTCCACTGCGCGCCGTGACAGTGCCTAAAGCAGTGTTTCTAAACCAGCAGGCCATGGTACAGTTTTCGAGTTGGCCACGGAGTCGGGTGAAAAATCCAATATCCAACAGTAAAAACTGGTTGTGTTGAGCAGCATGTTTCAAACTGAAGGAATAAACCGCTGCTTTAGAATATAATATAGAATATTGTTTATTTATGCATGTTGCAGCAAAAATATATGTTAACAAGATAGTGGACCACGCAATTTTTAGCAAATGCTGTTTGGCCACTTAAGAAAAAAGTTTGGAAACATTGGCGTAAAGGATTGCGTGCACATGGAAGAAAGCAGCGTAGCATACCAGCCTGGGAACGCAACTGCGTTGGCGGTCGTCGGTGGTTGGCAGTATGTACTACGTGCTGGCTGAGAAGCGGGCTGTCATGACATTCTCCGGTTGTGTCCCTGCTGCAAGGTCTTATTATGATGAATCGAAGCAAGAAAAATGATGAAAGACATACCTTTCGAATTGTTTATCAGCATTTCTGTAAAAATGTATCAGATTTTCGTTGTGTTACGGTTTTTAAGCATTTACATTTTTTAGATAAAGAAAGGGTCCCGCTCTACATCGGTCTAACTGCTATATGTGGTTTGGGAACCGCCTTGCTGTTCACGCTGCGAAGCCGTCCAAACAACACAAACGACAAAGCAGGATCAAGCGAGTCGGGCAGCAGCGCTCTGCTTGACGAAGCTGACCAGCACGACTCGCACGAAGCTCCCGATAGGTTCGTCTACAGCAGGGGCCTCAAACACGCGGCCCGCGATGCTTTTTAGAAATTTTCAAATAATTAACATTTACGTTACTTAGTTTATTCACCGGTGTTTAAAAGTTCTCGGTTAGCGAGTGGACAAGTTCTTTTTAAACGAACGTAGAAACGCCTAGAAATGGTTTGTCTATAACTCACGATACCTTTCGAAGGAAATAAGATGTAAAAGCTGTTTCTAGTAAGGTTCAGGTACCGCCATTGTTGCGTCAGCGTCATGATGCGACCCTCGAGTTACTTATAAGTCCTCATTTAGCCCTCGGAGCAAGTTGAGACGGAGAACCCTGGTTTACAATGCGAGTCGTTTTTTCTTTGTATTTCCATAGTCTTTGCCGATGTCTCCCTCCCTCCCTCCCTCCCGCCACAGCCACACCGTGGCACGAGCAATGTAATGTTATAAACCGCAGCAGCAAAGAAAGCTACTTGATCAACGCGATTGTAGGTCTCGTGCACTCCTACCTTCGCTGCCCAATTCACTTTGCGGTTGGGGTATCGATAGTGCCAAGTGGTATGTGATGGCGTACAACCAATTTTCGGAAGAAGTCTATTCACAGCAATCAGTGGTCACCATAGATGTCACCCGCAATAGGCATCGTCAGCTGTGTCACTCAGAAGATTGTGTGTGCGGTACGTTTATGTCGTTGTAAACTTGGCTTCATTTCCAGTTGCACTTTTCTTATTCAGTGTCATTCCGACTTCAAAGTCTAGCGGAGCCTGGAAAGCATTTGGTGAGTTGAAGTGTCTTGTGTTTAGAATTTCCATTTGAGGCTCTTGTGTTGTTTTCTATTCCGTGTTCTTTACGTTTTCAGTGACATCCCTTAATTTGTTTAAATCCACTGACATGATCCTGCTGAGCATAACATTCTTCTACACCGGCTTGGAGCTGACATTCTTCAGCAGCGTCTATTCCACCAGTGTTGGAGCGACGAAAGGGTTCGGGTCAGATTCCGACAAATTCGTTGGATTGACTGGAATTTTGATCGGAGTAGGAGAAATTTTCGGTAAAGTTCCATTCGATAAAATGTATCATGTTGATACACTGCGTAGATTCATGTTGTTGCAAACTGCGCGAGTCATGTGGTGGTCTCGGATCACTGCACAGCGGTTACGTTGCCCCCAAAACATCTTTTTCTATTCAGTATGAATAGCACTCAGCTCAAGACCTGTTTCATTATTCTCATGTGACTGGGTAATGCCTTACAGGCCGCATCTGCTCTTAACTTTTCAAGAGGACCTGTAACATTTTTGAAAACAAGACACAAAAGCCAGTCATTTTATTTCAAAGGGAAACATGTCGGGTGTTTCGAAAACAGCAGCAAATGTCCGTTGTTAGAATCCGATGCCTACAGGTTTTGCGCGTGGCAGGTCAAGCTGCTATCCCCACAAAAACCCCAATATTTTACAGGTCATACGTCAGCAGACATGTTCTTGCGCAGGAACGTACGCTGGCCACGCCCATATATTGGCCACGCCCATCGCAATGCTGCTGATGGGCACAGAAGGTGTTCAAGCCTTGACTTGCATAAGCGCTGCAGACAACACGTCATATCGTGGGTTTAATGTCCCACAATCCTGGCCTTCCGTGCGTCCTTAGAAACATTTGCGGATTTTGGAATCGTTTTGAAGAACAAAAAAGCCTGTCGTTAATTGCCGGTGCGTCATCTGCTCCTCTGATTCCATACAACCTGTGGACCAGTCTTCCCAAATTTCTGGTGTTGCTGTTTGCTTTCCTGTTTACAGTTGGCATATACTGATTGTCTCCCTTTGTTGAGTAATAATGTATGACGTTTGAGATTAACTGTTTCGCGCTTCGTTCAGTTCTGCTGACAACGATGATGAGAGTTGTTTTGGAAACAGTCGACGTGGTTTATTCAGGGGCGCTACGCTTTTGCTTTGCTGCGACATTCCAAGGTTGGCATCAAGTTTCACTGCTGGCATCAGTTTGATCGCAATGGATGACTGGGCATGCTGCTGTCTGTCGATCAACGCGGCCCAGACTTTATTCTGCTGACGTGCTGACATGCCTCATTCCGCAAATTTTGCAAATACATAAGTCCAATCAGTGAATCTGATTGACTCTGATCAATGAGAGGGCGAAGGTGTCACTCTCTCGCGGCTGCTTGAAGCAGGCAGGGCTCGAATTTTGCGTTACGAGCGAACAACGGCAGCTTTATCGACCCATGACACAAAGCGAGGCGTCTACTCCTTAAACTCGTAGCAGAAAGGTAGAGCAGTCAAGCGAACTGACAAACTCACTGACTGAACACCCCCGCAAGAACATGTGAGGTTTTAAATATACGGGAAGTAATGGCAACAGAGAAACGCATTCAACAACGAGTTATAAGCAGTAAGTCACGTGACACGCGTGAACGGTTTGTGCGCAGCAGGAGGAGCCTGTCATGAATGCGTTGATACCAGTCCCCACGCACTTGTCCACATAGTTGGGCCACTGGCCTCAACAACTGTGTTTCCTGTTGCTGGAACCCCATCCTTGGCCATTTGCCAAAGCTGTTGCAACTTATAAAGGGTTTCTGCGAACGCCTAGAGGCAAAGGAAGTAAACAGCCAATTTTTGTATTTCCAGTGAGAGAAGATGTATTTGTAGATCTGACATTGTTGTCTGCTGTTTGCAGCTACATATCGCTGTTCTACTAAGATTCCAGTATCTCTTCAGTTTCCAAATTTCGTGAAACTGTGTACCGAAGACTACTTGTAGCTTTGTCGTGATGGACGTTAGTCATGAAATACATGTTAAATATTTGGAGCTAGCCACCGTTTAACATTCAGTAAGACACAGTGCATTACTGCCAGTGGTCATGCAGCATCACTACAGACCGTAATATCGACCCGCGAGCACAGGGTACCCTTCTGCATCTGCGATCTATGCTGATGAACGGACCACAACCCATTCGACCCATGCAGAGCGGGCACAATGAGTGGGTTCTGACTGACGAGATTTGAAAAATGCTTTTCTTGTAAAATGACACAAGTTTCGAAAGTGAACAACCTTAGCAGGTGCTGTGTCAGGTGGCAAGTGTTTGTTGCCATTAAATCACTGCGGGTTCAACAAATAATTCCTTCTCCCACATTTTTGATGACGGCAAATGCGATGAGGGCCCAGAATTTCACAATCCGTTTTAGGATGGTTCGTGTCGGATAACTTCGTTTCCACCATCCAACCCTGTTCCTTCCAGTAATTTCACGTAACTTATTTGACAGCAGTGATGCTGGGAGCTATAAAATCAGCTTCAAAGTTTTTGGACAAAGAAGTTGCAGAGGCACATAAATCCACTTATTTCGATATTCCGTTAGATTAACGTAATCGCCGTTTCAAAAGTCATTGCACAATTCATAGCAATTTTCACCGATGCATTCATCATCGCCAGCAGTTTTCGCGCAAGCTCGCGATCCATTTTCCCCCATCATCTCTGTCATTACGCGAGTCAAGGGTCGGCCATCTACTGTTGTATTCCAACAGTTCTTTTGCCGTTTTGCTTCACGTTGAGTTTTTCCAACGTCACAGACTCCTGTGACTTGCAATCGCCTGTTTCACTTTGAAGGTACTTCGTTCTTTAGTTGAAGACAATGTTGAAGACAACAACAAAGTCGAAACGCTTCGGAAACAAAAATCAAAGTTTGACTTCTAGTCTTTCTGCCGCTTCGCTGAGTTCATTCTGTTAATTGTAATTTAAGTTTTAATTAAATTATGATACATTTGTAAATGTTTGAATATACTGTAGTTAATAAACATTTTTTTGAGTGTAACTGGGTTGGAGTGGTATTCAATGTGGGCTTGTTCCACAGTTTGTGTGAAAACCACTGCCTCGTTGAATCATGGGAAACTGCTGTAGTGCTTGGCGCTTGGCAGAAGCTTCGTACATGTGTCAAAAACAGATCAAAGAGTTTTATGTGTTACTGTGGCTCCTAATCTGATACGATCATCACTTTCTAGGTTTGGCACAGCAAGCAGCTTTGTCGCAGTCACTTCATTGTCCTGCATGTTTACTTCCGCCTCATAATGCATCTTTCTAGTTACTGTTTAACCTATAATGATGCAGCATGAATGCTTATCCTGAGCTTGCAATGCACGGCTTATGTTGATTGCCAGTCTTCATTTCATCGGAATGTGTGGATTTTTCCGAGTTAAGTGAAGGTGGTCACATCACATGCACCTCTGCTATCCGACCTTGGTTGTGCTGTGGTTACTTATGGTGTTGTCGTGACACATATTCTGATAATGGTGTTATATACAGTAATATTAAAAGCTCTAAGTTTGTAAGCTTTGACGATGTGTGGTGTTACGTGAAATCGCTTTCCTAATAAAAATGTGCTGGTTGATTCACACTTTTCACCTGTCTATACAGTAATGAAGTTATTTGAGATTGAGATCAATTCGTACCAAAAACAAACCGCCCGACATCTGTCAAATCAGGAATCTCGGATTCACCCGTTAAATTTGCACCAGTCAACTGGATTATTTTGTATTCCCATCTAATACAGCACTTCTCTTTGGGTTTGACTTACTTTCTTCCACGAAACAGAATTTTACAGAAGTATTTCAGAGATCATGTTAAAGACACTGCATGAAAATTTTTGTCTCCGTTGTATAAACGCCATGTTTTCTGCTTTGCAGGTGGGGCCTTGTTTGGGATATTCGGGAAGAAGACGATCAGATACGGGCGCGACCCTGTCGTTCTACTCGGCTGCGTCGTGCACCTCATAACTTTCTACCTAATATTCCTCAACATACCTGACCCAGCTCCCATCCAGGACAGCACAGACAAGATGGCTTACATAGCACCGAAGTATGTGTCTGTTAAGCTTGTGTGTTTCGCAGTTTAAGGAGATTTTTGCAAGAAGCAAAGTTTAGGTGTTTGGCGCAGGATATTTCTCTTGCTTGGTTCTTCCATATATGTCAAACCATGGGGTGAAGACCCCGTTGCAGAATTTCACTGATGTTTCTGGGTCGCCACCATGCTGGTGGTTGTACCACGTCACGTGAGATATAGAAATGAGTTACCGTAGGTCGGAGCTGGATCAGGTGTAGAGACCACTAATAATCTGCAAGTCCTGACCATATTGTTTGTCAACCATCCAGTGCCTATCTGGCTTGGATGTGGGCGTGAGTAGGTCAGAAATACTTTACCATGCAGTGTGGGAACATTCAAACCGTGTCAGCTTCAGTCAAACATTTTTCGTACTTATCACCATTTGACTATCAATAATTATTGCTATGACTACTGAAGATGTATTAGATCTTTCAAATACGGTTTTGCGTTGCGAACCGTGTAAATTCTACAATTTAACCCAATTGCAATGCTTATGTAACAAAACTAGTGGTCTATTCCTAGTACATTTTAATACCAGAAGTCTGGTTAAAAATTCAAATAAGATTACCGACTGGTTAGACATTTCATCTATCTTTCCAGATGTCATTGCCATAAGTGAAACAAAACTTTCTGGTAATAAACATAC
>JGI24158J21664_10010591_pt1 | contig 12300 bp, 10 predicted proteins | sample Ectturendosymbi3_FD_21664 | JGI IMG/M metagenome (IMG submission 21664) | reverse complement strand
TTTCTGCCATCAGTTTGTGAAACCAGTGAATTCATCAAGTAAATAGACAATGCTATGCTCTAACAACTCATCGAAGACTTAACCTTTTTATATCGAATGATGTAGAATACAAAAAGCACAATTTTGGCTTTTTCAGTTCTTCATTTTAAGTAGGTTATGCAGAGCATTGCAATACTAGCAGTGGAAACAAACATTTGATACCTCATATTGATGCATGAAAGCAGAGTAAAGATGTAAGCAAACTTTGTGATGCAGCCTACAGCTCACCAATAAGCCAGTGGTTTATAAACTTTTTGAGCGCTATCCAAATCTGAGTTTGGTGAACACCTCGCGACCCAAGCCTCAAACAGCGTATGGAAACACGAAAAAAAGTAATGATTGCATGGATTATTTTCGCCAATAAGTTGCTAAGTTCGTTTTCAATGTCAGCAATTTACTATTTTCTCAAGTGTCTACGCTACAAACAAACGCATACAAGCAGTGGTAGTATTGTCCACTCACTATGAAACAATTGGGTCGGCCATAGCTCAGTGGTCCGCCTCTCAATTGGAAGGTTGAGTATTCGATCCACGACCACTGAGTGAATCGCCGCAGCGCTCCACGGGCAAGAGTGTTCACGTCAGCCGCCTCGGCAAGAACCATATTTCAGGCTTCGGCCTGCCGCCAACTGTCGTCACCAAGAATCAAATAAAAAAGGACGACGAACAGGTCTCCACCTGAACCTGTCGCCCTCCCTCATTAACGCCGGTAAATACTTGCCACATAGCCAAGCTGCCACTTTCTGCGGGTAAGACGGCCGTCGCACAACAGCACTATATCGTCCACGGCAAGATTCTTCTGCACACCTTGCCACCTTTGACGAACTGGCAGTGTTTGCAAGTATGCCTTCCTCTAGCTTCGCCAAAACTGGCCAGTCACGTATTGCAACTGTTTCCATCGTTTTCGAGCGCAGCTGTCCACTAAACAAAAACGCCGGCAGGAAGTTTGCGTCATCATGGTCGGCCAATAACAGATGGTTAGGAGTTTAACCCTAGCCTAGGACTAACAAACGGGTCATTCGACCCTTTTGCGATATTCTTTTAAAATTTTAATAAAAAGAGTTTCCAGCTAGGAACCTCAGACGTTTTGACTTACTATTTTTGTGTCTTGAACAAACCACCAAGTCGACAAAAACTTTATTTTCAAAACCAGTGTTTCGCAATGGAAAAACGGTGAATTACCACACGGGTCAATTGACCCCTAAACTGAGAATGTTTAGCTTCGAAACAACTTTTGCACACAGTGCCAGAACACGTTCCACAAATAAACTTTGAAAAGTTGCAACATTTCATTCTTGTTTTGTTTGACTAGCATATTCATAAAATGGTTCTTTTATGGAGTGACATGTCCTCACCAGCTCCTTGAATGCGTTTCGGATGCAATACTATGGGGACTCTACGACCCTTATAATTTCTCTCTGCTGAGCGCAGCTTTTTCTGCTAGTACCGTAATAAAATTGTTTTTTTAGTTGTTACTTGCAAATTTTTGCAAATGGACATGGGGTCGGAGGTGGCAGGGGGGCCTTGGCCCACTGGTTTTTAAAATTTGACATTTTCCTATTAAATTTTTAGCAAAAAAGTCCTTTTCTTAGTTTCGAGGGGGCAAATAAAATTTTAACCATTTTGGCCCTTTCTGGAAAAATCCTCTGTTGCCCCCACTGGAAAAAAATCCTTCCGACGCCCATGCAGATGGTGTATGCATGGAGTACCACAATGTCCAACGGGTTGCAAAATACAGCAAGTGGTAATCTTCGGTATGCTGCCTTAGTAGAGTATGCATTGAGCATTTCATCAGCTCTATCCACACCAACCTTACTTGGATGGTAGTCCGGTAGTTTTTGGAAAGACAGATCTTCCTTATGTCTCCCACAAATTTATTTAAAACCCCACGAAGAAGACACAGGCCAAAGAACGCTTGTAACACTTCTTTTCTGAGAGAGTATTCGCTATCCTCATGTCGACGAGCACAGTAAGTACCCAAATTTCGCAAATATTCTTGCACAGTATTTTGCTCTGTATCAAGCTCTTCGTCAACCTCACAAATGCTTGAGCTCATCAAAACCTTTTTCATCGGAGTCTTTATCAACTTGAAGACCAGTGAGCACTTCTTGTGCACTGTATCTTTCACTTTCTGCAATCCAGGACATAGCAGATAACTGTACAGCAAAAACTGCAGCAGACCTTTGGCCAAACATTATCACAAAAAAACGCGAATCTGCATTTGAGATGAACAGCTACAGGATGCCTGCGAAAACAGCTACAAGATCACTACCGAGCGCTTAACTACGAAAATCCCGATACGCACAGACTAGGTCTTCTATAAAGTTGCTGGAAGTCTTCGGGTAGCCTCTTGAACGAGGTGATCCACAATCCTGAATTTTTGATGCATGCGTTCAATGATAACCTCATTGTATTCCACATAGCTTTTGGTGTTCACAAGCCAAATGACGGTAAGTGCTCCGCAATATAACGTTTGAGCAGTTTGCATCCGCAGTTCCACAGCACATGGTAGTGAAATCAAACAAGAGCATTGCCATTGCGCATGCGCAAAACGTAGCAGCTAAAGCACTATGTGATGTCACCACAGCATAGGCGTAGCCAGGGGGGCCAGAGGGGCCATGGCCCCCTCCAAATGTTTTGAAAATATAGTCATTTTGTGCTTTGAGATGCGTTTTTCCAAAAAAAATATTGTTATTCGCCTAAAATCAAGCATTTTGCCCCCCCAAAATTTTTGGCTCCTCCCAAATTTTTGGGCTGGCCACGCCACTGCACCACAGACAAGCGTCACATTGCCTCAACTAACTTCTATGAAAGAAATGCTATGGCTACTGTGATATTTCCGAAAAATCCGATCATGTTAAACGCAAGGGTTCAACTGACCCCGTCGGTAATCCTTGAAGAAAAATATCGCGGTAGTCCTAGGGTTAATCGCTCCTGATACTCAGCGTTCAAGGCGATCGGAGTGAGTGGTCTGAATTCAGAATGTGCTCCACCTACGTCAGAAGCCTCGTGAACGATTCGACCATCAGCCTTTTTCTCTGGTAAAATTAGGGAAAAGGAATATTCTTAACAGATCGTATTGCGCGTCCCTCACGTGGCACGCCAAAAGCGGATTAACCTGCCAACGCAAGCTGCGCTGGCGTGGTTGTCGTTGCAGCACATCTTGTTTCCATTCAATCAAGGAAAACCGCAGTTCCGCAAGACCAAAAGATTTCGTGCGGTTGTTACTGTATGACGTGCCCACCTTACCTCGACGCGAGGAAAACCTTAGAAATGCATTAGTAAAAGAGTGGACAATCAATTCGTGAGCAACCTCCGAATGAACTGCTCGAGATGCAAGGCAAGCAAAGATACAGCTGTATAGTTTGACGTTGGTTCTACCTTGACGGATTACAAATGGACCAAAAAAAACAACACCCGTAAAATAGGAAGGAGCTTGTTCGGTGTTAGTCTTTCATCAGGTAAATCAGACATCATTTGCGAACCAAATTTCGTAATCCAGCGTCAGCAAAACACACATACTGTACTTTGCTGACTCTCACGGCACTTTCAACAATCCAATACATTTGCCGCAATTGTGTCCAAGTGCTCACCATGCCGCAGTGTCCAATCTTCCGATGTTGGTCCTTGGTGATAAAGAGAGTGACGTAATGATCACTCGGTCAAACGATGGAGTGTCTTCTGGTAAATACCTGGGTTCCATTGGAAAGGCGCCTGCCGACACGTAAAACCCCACCTACAAGCAGTGGCGTAACGAGGTTAGATGGCGCCTGGGGCAAGAAGCATGTTTGGCGCCCCCATGTTCGAAACTGAGGTCTTTCGGAAGCAACTGTATTGTATTGAAGAAAGTACTAGTGACACTGTTGGGACTTTTCGGCACCCCCATAGTGATCCAGCGCGCGGCGAATTGTGCCCCTCTTTCCCCACTCGTTACGCCCCTGCCTACAAGCACAAGATTCAGTTACCCAGCTGTCCACTTTTACGGCGCCTTTCTGAGAACTTGACATGAGCAACGAAACCTCATTGAAAAAATATTGGAACTGCACCACTTGATTATCTCGACGGCTGACGCCTCCAACTCATCCCCGGTCAAGCTTGCTGCCTTTGTTGGAAAGAATCGTTTATAAACGCAGGATCCTGTCTACCGCGGTTTTGAGACGATCCCATGACGAAAATCGAGCAAAGCGATTCAAAGAAAACCTGACAGTCGACACTTGATGTCGTTGTGGTTTCAGGAATTCGTCGGGTAGATCCGGAAGCTTTCGCGGAGTTTCAGGCCACTGTTCTTTAGGAGTTTTCAAAAATTCTGGGCATTCAAACCATGCACTTGTTTAAACGAAGTTTGATACTAAACGACAGGGGGAAGCGTGGTCGCCTGCGTTCATATTGAGAACGAATGAATCCCGATTGTCAAGAACTGGAAACCTCTTCGATATTTGCAAGTCTTTTACATTGAATCACTCCAAAACGTTGATGTTTGCTTTTGCAGAAACTCTCGTTGTCAACATGTACTGCTGAGTTTACAGCCATCAACTCTAATCTCGGTTGTACTGAGACCGTTTTGAGCGGGGCTCGCTATGCAGTGGCATGAAGGAAGCCGCAATTTCTTCTGCCCCTACCATACGTGGATATGACACAGTTCCGGTGACACTTGGAAGAGGCATGAAAAAAATGATGCTATTTTATTCTTACACACAACGACAGATCTACAGTCAGCGGAAAAAGGCAACGACGAATTTCCACCTTCCAGAGCTAAGGCAATCCGGTTAACCAGTCCTTCCACCTACCGGAAATCTGTTTGTCCATTTGGTCGTCCAAGCCGATGCCTGCTTGACAAAGATCTTGCAGTGTGACTTTAGCAACAAGAATGGAACATTCCCAGAGGAGCAAACACCGATCTTGCTACCGAGAAAATCCCTCAACGAGTGAAAGGCTTGAACCTCATGTTGATATGTACTCGCAGCTCATCTTCAACATAATTCCACGCAGATATAACCGTGGCGTCTGCTCGATTGATGGCAGATACATGAGACAAAACAGTTGAGCAATTGGTTGTTCACTTCTTTAGCTAAAACCCTCCTTGACGCAAAATTCGTATCGACTCACTCACTAAACCCCTTGGCTTCGATCTCGGATTTTAAACAAAACTTCTACATAAAAATTACGTTTTACAGTTTCGATTACGTCAGAAAGAGAAATATGACGATTTATCTTCCGCGGTAGGAATGCGAAATTCCGTCAACTCGGGGAAGACTTAGCTCCGGACAAATGCACCAGCGGTGTAGGAGTCGGGGGTTCAGGGGGTGCAAGCGCATCCCCAAACATTCCGATTTGCCGAAAAGCCGGGCAAAATACCTGAAAATCCGGGCAAAATCCTTAAGAATCTGGGAAGAAATGACGCTCAACGTTGCTTGATTTCAAAAAATGGCGCCCAATGTTTGCAGAAAAACACGTGAGGAGCTTTTAGGTCATACCAAAAAAAGGTGTCTATGATCTTTGTGGGAGAAAATTTGCAGGCAAATGTCGCACAAAAACTTTGCGGGCAAGTTTGAGGAAATTTGGGCAAAAATCCTTCGCACCCCCAAAATTTGCCTGCTACACCTATGATACGCACCTCCATAAAACACTCCTGGGGTGGTTGTGAAATGTTGTCACTGGACGACCAGGGAATTGGTAGGAAGTACTGGTCCTCGTTTGCTGCGTAGGCTACTGTACTACGTAGGACTGAGAAACATGAACTGATAAACAGCGGTGGAGACCGACTTATCGAGTCGGAAGCGCAGCAGAACACCGATCAGTGATTACAGCAAATCTGTGCAAAATCGTTTTTCAAAGAACGACCATGATATGATGCCACACAGTGAAAAACTACTCTCACCTTCCCAGGTTTTAGCGGATGCTGAACAGGTTAGTAAGGTGTCATTCACTTTGTACATCCATCTTCCTGTTCGGTCTTTCGAGCATGATCTTGTGAAATATAACTCTGAACAACATGCGTATATTTCACGAGCAAACCAAGATCTCTATTTAGCCTCCTTTTTAACTGCTGTAACCTGGACAAAGCCTGAGAGTATTGCAGGGAAGGTTGGCCATGGCTTTGCCACCTTATAGTGTCCATTTTCAATGTTCTTAGGTTTGTGAATCTGAAACAGCGCATACCGAAATTCTTTAGACATTCAATGCTTGGGTTCACGCAAAGAAGGAAGTTGTTGTAATTCCCGGACGCTCCACGCTTTTTTTCTTGAACAATATCTTTCACACGGACGTGATTTGCACTGGTGTTTGCCCGAAGAATTTCCCTGCATGTTCTATTACAAACATACAAGCCAACGGAACATCAACGCCAATCCTTTGCCAGACTTCTGTCTCAATGAAAGAATGCAACTCAACAGCCCGGTGGGAGGCCACCGGTCTGCATCTTCTGGGCCAAATTTTGCGTTTTCAGTGCTTTGGCAAGGCGCTCACCGATATTATATTAGGCAAAGCAATTGATTTCCGACCAGCCACAGGTGCCACACTTAAACTTGCATTTTTCTCTTGCATTTTCTGAGACGCATTGCCTTTTGTGGTGAAGCAAAAGGCAACGTGTTCACCCTACGCGTTCACTGCCTCTAGCAACATCGATCGCACAAACTGGCCGAGGATCGTTGATCCAGAAAGACGTTGACCAAGAACTCACCATGTCTTACACGAACTGGGACAATATTAAAATAAGCAAGAGTCAACTCTTAAATAATTTTGTTGCATTTTATTTCAGACTTTCCTTCCAGTCACGTTTCAGCAGATCGGTTCTCGAAGTTTTGCTCGTCATGGGCTTGGATTTGGTGTCGGCCGTAGCATCTGTTGAAAGTGGTTGCGTAATAGAGCGTGACGCTTTCGGCCCCACCCTGCAACGGCGCATGACAATTTAGAATGACAACGCTTAGACTTGTGACCAGTTGTCAAACTGTTAAAGTATAAGCGTCGTTAATCAAACGACCTTTGTCACATAGGTGCCCGTTTAAACGATGCACAGGTGTGTGTGTGTAAACCGTGAGAACGACTACAAAAGAACATTTGCGGGTATTCTTATTGTCATTCATCACCTCGACGGCAGTTTAAATACATTGGACCTTTGCTTTTCCTTTGTGGTGACGCTCCTTGAATATTCGTCCGTACGAAGAGTTCACAACCAACGCTGCGTCTTTAACGAAACGTGCGGATATGAAAAGGACGCTTCGGTCCCCTCCTCCACGATTGCTGTTCTCTGGCGCAACCACTGGAATTCAAACGGCGAACTTTCGGCAATCGTTGCTAAGTTATCGAATTTATTCAAACCTACGTAGCACCCGAGATGGTTGAGGGCAGTGTCGCACTTTTCCAAATTATGGGAAAGTTTTGCGAAGTTCTTCCAATCAGTCGGTTCTGTTTTCGCTNCTTTCGAAACGCAATCGCAGAGGGCGCGCCCAATTATTATCCGCGGTTTTCCATTGTTCTAATGTAATAGCTNGCGCGCTCTTTCATGACCTGGCTTGGCAGTCAAAATAATACAAAATCCGATCAGTTTTCACCTTGTCAATGTTGTATGAGGCTGAAAAGTTTGATTTGAACAAGGGGTGGTGCATGGCACGACCGTCAAAATTAAGCAGCTCTGGTTAAGGCAGATCATGTTTGAATACATGAACGTTCGCTGACTCACCCTTTACAACCGATGTTGACGCAATGGAGTTGCTTGGCGCATTCCGTTGTAAAGACCTGATTCTTTCGAGTGAAACTGATTGATTGGCAATGCGGGGCGTCGCCACACGGGTGTGGCCAGGTGTCGCCTCCTCAGCTTGCTGAACTTTGATTTTGCCGAAACCTCGAACAGATGTTTTGGCGGTTGCACGTATTTCTGTGTCATTCATTGGTAGGTAACCGGCACGTTCAAGTTCTTTCCATATTTATTTTTTTTAAGTAACCTGCTGAAGCTCTCGTGTAACTTCAAGCAACTGTCTCTGCCTGCGTAAATGGACCAACTCAATTTCACGCTGCATTTCTCCACGTTTGTTCTGCGACTCGCTTTCTTCTATACCAGCGTTTCTTAACCTTTTTCTACCTCAGCACCCCTTTTGGTCAGGCCTAAGCAGTCCAGCACCCCCTACCATTGGCTAACACCTGGTTACTATAAGGATAAAGTAAAGACAAACGTATTCCTTTTACAGCCACATGTGTGACCATCCTCAGCACCCCCTGAAATTGATTTCAGCACCCCAGGTTAAGAAACCCTGTTCTACACGCTCAGTAAGCGACTGCCATCTGCCATTGCTCTGCAGCGCCGTCAAACGCCTGCCGTTCTTGGAGCTGCTGCAGCTCAAAACGCGAAAGCTCCTTTCTGAGCAAACACACTGGTCATTCGAGGGCAAACGTGAACTCAATCGAGATTTTGAAACGTTTGACGTCTTAGACCCGCCATGAACTGGCTTCACCCCCATCTCTGTATCGTCGCTGTTCAAACCAAGCAGCAACGCCGATCAAACTCGCTTTTATGGATACCGTACATTCCTGTTCTATCAAGTCGTTCAACAGGGTCTTTTTCTTGCTGTCGTTTACAGCGAATGGCTACAAAAAGACACAATCAGTTCCAATGAAAGAGTTAGAAATTCGATCTGACGTGAAGCACATCCACGAGACAAAATAATGAGCTTTCTGCTGATAAGTGACATTATTTTAGCTTCGATTTGACTGCTCTATAGGCTGTTTTCATCACGTCGCACTGCTTTAAATGGTGTTGAAGCAACACGTCTTTATTTCGGCCAGCACATGTCTGTCGAAGTCTGTTAAACGTATGATACCGGAAGTGGAACACCACCCTGCTGTGCTAAAAAAACTTTTCCCTTTCAAGAGTGGGAAAGGCAACAGCCATTTTTTTGAAATACCTACAAACAATGCTTCAAAACGCATTACATTTTAGAGGTCCAAGCGCACAGCACCGTTTGCTGCTTCCTCACTATACCCACTGGCCTAGGTATGGAGAATACAAGCAACGCACTAGATTTTGTTATTTTGCAATGCTATTTCGTGATTACACTGAAAACAAGTTGCGACCAAGACTTTAGAAATGCGTTTGTTTCATGAAACACACATATAATGTCATCAGGTCAGGGGTTTTTCAATAAAAAAGTTTGGAGATCCATACCCTGTTTAGTTGGCGGTATATATATCGCTCTTTGGACCAATAGCCAACCTCCACACCTGGCACGGTAAGCACATGCAGTTCGTTCTGCCGCCAAATTGCATGAGCAGTTTTCGTACTGTTTTCTTTCCGCATCTGTGGAAACATAAACCGTTGGAAGTCATGTCTTATTCACATTTCCTGCAGGACGTTTCCAATTAACAAATTTAACAGTGGCAGCTACGATCAACGGCTATCAAAGCGCTGTTTCTATTATGTTTATAGGGAGCACAGAAAGAAGAAATGTATTGAGTTTATTGCAAGAACCTTGTATCGTTTTTTGTCAAGAAACCAAACAATAAAACCAAGGTTTAGAGACCAAACAATTGCACTCATGCTTTATAGATTTTATCGCATCGAGTTCAATGCGCTATTGCCACAGTCCAATTTATTTTCCACACCTACAGGTAGTTCTCTTTCCTTTGCCGACTTTTGCATAATGAACACTAGTGATAGATGCAATAGATGCGGATCAGACTGTGTTTTGTCAGGTGGTGCAGGTGGTTTATGTGGGGTAGCCCCTGACTCCCAGACGCTAACCCAAGTATTTTTAAGATTTTTCGATTTTATGTACAAAATTTATCGTTTACTAAAGGTTTCTGATATTTTTTCAAGCTTATGGGGTCATCGATTCGATAAACCTCGGCTTAGTTCCTTCGATGCCCTGGCGTCCTTGCACTTTTTGTTTGTTTTTGCTGCAATGATGATTATCGCCAAATAAAATCAACTCAACTTACGCAAACCGATATTTCTGGAGATGTCATAAATTGCACAGCTAATTTCAAGGGCGTGCCCCGGCAGGTTGCAATCGGTAGTTTCACGTCGGCTTCTGATCCGATTTAACCTTTGTTTAATTTCATCTCGTTGCCGTTTTGATGTGTTTGATCAGAAATGTCATGCCTCCAACCGATTGGTAGTCTTTCATCAGACCTTTCGTATCGCTTTGTCTAGTGACTATGGCTCTTTCGCATCTTTCAATTAAAATATTTCAAACAACCACCGAACTTCAACGTAGCAGCACTTTGTATATCAATTCACACCCCGCCTATATATCGAAGATGTGGTGTGATGATTCCGGTTTGCTCGCTTTGAAACGCATGGAAACTCTCCTTTGCTGAAATGGGTCAGATCTGTTAAGTTCAAGAAAAGTAAACAAAAGGTCCCTTGCACTTGACTGTTGTCAGTTGTTAAACGCCAAGTAGTCAAGGGCTAACATAATGAAAGTGTTAACCCGATGAATTTCGCAGTAACGAGTATTTCAAGTTCTGAAACTTGCACTGTCAACTCTATTGAAGATGTAATTCAACAAATCTGGTTCATTCATTGTAAAACCTTTTGGCATATAGCACGAACTTACACACGTGTCTATAAAGTCTCGGTACATGGTAAAAAGCACACAAAGCCTGGGTGCGTGGTAAAAAACATATACTTTATAAAACAAACAATTTGATTCAATTCTAATGTTGACAAATAATATTTTCAACATGATTTCCATCATTTTCAATGCATAATTAGATGCGCTTTGCAAAATGTAGGTGAACTCCATGGAATAGGTCTGCATTGCCGTCAATTTCAGCACACTGACTGGTAATGCGTTCTCATGTGGTTTAAATCTGTAACCTTCATTGAGTACACTTTCTCTTTTAACATACCCCAGAAAAAGAAGTCAAGAGGAGAAGGGTCTGGTGAACGAGGGGACCACTTCACATGACCTCTTCTTCCAATCCAGTGAGGAAAAGTGTCATTCAGCCAATCTCTAACAGCTGTAGAAATACGGACTGGCGCCCCATCCCGCTGAAACCAGTCCGGACGTCCTTAGCCTATGCGCTCAATTTGAGGCATTAATTTGTCTCTCAGCATGTTCAGATAAGCCTCACCCGTTACATGTTCATCACAGAAGAATGGTCCTAGCACATGAGCTTTCCACAAACCACATTTTCATATAGATAGTGAAAACCCTATGTACCCAGACTTTGTGGACACCCTGTAGATCTGATGTGCTTAAATTATTTCCAATCTTTGCAATGGTGTTCCAGTTACGCAAAGGAAATTCCACGGTGGTTGAAGCAAAACACGTCACTCACATATTTTGGTAATTCACCGCTTGCAAATTTTCCAAAGAGTTTTATTAAAACTGTTCGACTGTGAAAAAGTTAACGTTATTCAGCATTTGTAAGTCAATCCAGAATCAGTTTGACTCAGTTGAATTGAAAATAAACATGAGCTTGATGTTCAACATTTCAAACTTGGGCCTACAAACCTATCAAACAAGTTCACCTTCGGTATTTAAAAACGATGTCGACGTTTCAATCAACTTAACGAGGAGTCCACGCTCTCCAAAAATTCTCACAAATTTCAAAAATTCACTACGTTGTTTTCTTTTCGCAACAAAACGCTTTTTAAATAAATTTCTCATACTTTTTCAAAACTCATTGTGTTTTTTTCGTTTTTGAATCGGATTGACAGAAACCCGATGCAAAACTCCCAATTCCAACTTGCCGCCCTTGAAAAAAGCTGTGCATTTTATCTCATATCCAGAAATATCGGTTGCATAAACTTGAAAAAATATCAAAAAAGTTTAATAATCGATAAAATTTGTACAAAAATACTTGAAAAAATCTAAAAAATTACTTGGGTCAGCGTCTGGGGGTTGCCCCACGTGAACTGCCCGCACTATCTGACAAAACACAGTCTGGCCTCCATCTATTACTACCAGTTTTCAATTGTAGAAAAAAAGCAACACTTTGCTTGTTCATAGATCGTAGAACGATCAGAGTGAAATTCCTTTATGCGGTGAGTTTGCTTGATATATAGAAAAGGAGCATGCAAAACATCAAGTAGTTACCCGATTTATCTAACGCCACATGAATACAAGATGGCGCCAACAATGTTGTAACAGACGCAACCTACCATCTCACCAAAAATGATCCATTTTGTACTTTAAGAAATATGCGCAATTGATCGTGATATAGGTAATGGTAATGGTAATGGTTTATTGTTTCATATGACTCAGCCAATAAGCAGAAGCACCATAAAAGCCATCGCATGCAGTAAACCAACCATTAGTGA
>JGI24158J21664_10010590_pt1 | contig 12300 bp, 9 predicted proteins | sample Ectturendosymbi3_FD_21664 | JGI IMG/M metagenome (IMG submission 21664) | reverse complement strand
TTAGATCAAAGCGGAAAGCTTCGTTTGTTTTGGTTTTTAAAGCCCATCGGAATAAAATTCTCAATTGCAGCAATTGTTTTTTGCTCTTTGTGTAATTACATCTTACACTAATTCATTTACACGAAATTGTTACAATACTAAACATTCCTAAGAAAGCTCGCGGGTCGGATTGGACTCCTTCGCAGGCCGGATCTGGCCCGCGGGCCTGACTTTGGGGACCGCTGTTTTACTGTATTAAAACATGCAACCATTTGAAAGAGTTCGTCAAGAAATGTGTGTCATACAAAAAAAAGAGGTGAGCTTCAGTTACGTTGCTCGAAACGTTCACTGAAAGCAAATTTTGGACCGAAAAGTGTGGTCGCCAAGACCGGCATTTTTCAGCTCATTCTCATTGAGAGCGAGTGCAAGACGTAATATTAATATATAGTGTAACTTTATAGGATTCTTTTAATCATCTTAAAAATAGCATATTTTTTAAAAATATTTCACTCCCTTTAGAAGATTTTAGCTGAACATTTGCGACAAGGCTTTTAGCAGAATCTAGCAGTTCTTTGTGACACCATTTAGCAGATTGAGGTCACAACCATCTGGCAACACTTGCGGGCAGCACGATACATTTAGACTGTCATGTCATGATGCCAACAGACGAGAGCATGCAGAAAGTAAAGCTAGGAACACGGATGACTTGCCCACACTCTTTATGATTTAGCGGGTGTTGAGATGTTTTTTAACTTGGGGCCCCACGCTCTTTAAATGCTACAGGCTTCGCGCTACCTTAATCCGGCACTGACAGGATCGATGGTCGCGAGGCCACCAGGCTCACCAACAAGGAGCAGTCCGATCTAAGCAGGTCACAACACTGTGGAAAAACATATCTGCCAATGGAGTTTTCTGCCGCTGCCACCCTTAGTTGCCGAAAGCCAGATAAGTCTTCGGGTCGGGATTCTAACTTGCCGGAATCCATACTCCACGCACCGGTCGACTCTCAAATCTCGGTTTTGCGATATCCTCACTTCCTGCATGCGTCAATTCAAAATTCTCATCATCTGGAGAATAGTACTAATAGAGGTGGTCCCTAAGCCGGAAAAAACATTGTGGGACCCAAAGAACTATCGCTCTATATCTCTGCTGTGCTTCCTCTTCAACATCCTCAAGAGACTTATCTTCGCCCGTGTCGAACCAACCATCGACCCATTACTCTCACAAGAGCAAACGGGCTTTCGACAAGAGGGGTCAACAGTCGATCAATTCACCCTGCTGACACAGGACATACGTGATAGCTTTTCGGCGAAGAAGGCCGGAGTTGTTTTTGTCAACCTCACAGCAGCCTACGACACCGCATGACATCGCGGCCTCACCTCCAAGCTGCTGCGATTGCTGCCTGATAGATACATGGTCCGCATGGTCATAAAGATTGTTAGTAATCACAGCTTCACCCTAACTACCGGCAACGTTAAACGGAGCAGGTTACGACACCTCAAGAACAGCGTCCGTTGGACGGGTCGTTCAGGTAACGACGACATGTCGAATCAATTCGCATGAAGTTGACATTACGCGTCTCACTCTTGAGGCAGCTTGCTGGTTCTGGCTGGGGTGCTGGAGCAGCAAAGTTGCGAACAGCAACGCTAGCTCTGGTCCATTAAACCGCAGAATATTGCGCTCCTGTCTGGTGGCGCAGTGCTCACACACGCCTTATTGATCCTGCTAGCAACGACGCCTTGTGAATTGTGACTGGATGGTGGATGCCTGTGACCTACACCAGCTAACAACCTCACTATACTTGCAGGCATCCAACCTGCTGATCTTCGTCGCATAGGAGATTCACTGTCTCTAGCACGCCGTGCCATGGAGCCTGGACATCTGCTCCGCTCAACGCTCACCCGTCCACCGAGTGCGAATGCACGGCGTCTCAAATCGAGGCATCCAGTTGCTCCGCCGCACAGCCGTTCATCAGTTTATTTGACAACAGCAAAACACATGCGGCGCACTGGGCGGATAACTGATGGAATGCTGTGTGGTTGGACAACCGCACGAGACTACGTACTTTCATCCCTGACATCGGCACCAACCCTCTTCAATTGACCCTTCCAAGGACAGCGGAGGTCCAGCTTAACCACCTCCGCACCGGTGTCGGACGTTTCTACTCCTGCTTGCACACATGGGATATGGCCTCCTCTGCGGCTTGTGAGTGTGGTTCAGTAAGACAAACCGTCAACCATGTTGCCCTCGAATGTCCAATCCATCGACCTCCCCATGGACTGCATGGCCTGATGGTTCTGGATGACGAGATAATCGAATGGCTGCTCAACACCTGCCCAGAGATCTAGTGCGGCCAAGCAGTAGACACTGACAACTTGCTCAAACGATGATGACGATCTGGCAATCAGCACTGCAACTGAGCTGTAAGTCGTAGAAAAAAACACTATTTACGGGTCGTGCTCGATATTAATAATGAAAAAATATTGTTCATACTGGATGGTTGCGTCCATGACAAACGAGAAAGCGTCGATCTGTGCTCCTATGACCTGTCAACCATTACAGTGGGAAGCGGCGTAAGCCATGATGCGGAATAAGTGGAAATGGAGCCCTTAGATCACTTGTGACAATCAGTACAAAGCAAGGGCAATGTACAGTTATCCAATTTCAGGACTCAATCTTTAAAGATAAATTGACGCATGTGCTGTTGATCCGATTGTGGAATTTTTCAAGTCACCATCATGGAATGCATTTTCAGTTAACACTTTTACACAAAATGCAAAATGTTTGTTAGGGTCACCTTTACTTGGATGGAATGTTTCGAAATTTGCAACAGATTCTTGAAGTGGTTCGACCATTGAACGTGGACAGAAGATGATTTGCATGTGCTTTTTGTCGATACAGTTGGTGAGACTGAAAAGTAAAATGCAAATTAGCTGCGAATAACTTAGCTGAGAAGTCACTTTTCAACATTTCAAAGAACAGTTTATTAAAAAATTGGTTGTTGCATGGTAGGCCACAATGTGCTGGAAAGCTCAAAAAAATTGTAAAAGTTGTTCCAATGCAGAGATTGCATCAATTAATCCGATGCATGATTGAACACACATGAAGTTTTAAACCCAGTTAAATAATCGTTTTCTCTCGTTCAACGCTGTGTCCTAGAATATGCAGATTTTTCAAAACCTTCCAGCGCTTTCATTATTGACGTATAAAAATGGCAATCTTAGAACAGAAGGTTTGAAATAAAACTTGCCAAATCTATTTATAATAAATATCGTTATCTGATACGTACACTTTGTTTGACAGACGTAGTAGGCTCGATCTTCAGAGCAATTCGAAATTATACTATTCCATCCATTCCCATAGCGAAGAACCGACTGTTTCCAATGAGCACGGCCAGAGTTTTTTAAATCTTCTGTACTCGTGGTTTCCACAAAAACGTCAATGACTGATAAAAAAAGAAAGTTCTCAAAACCTCTGAGATATCTCCCTAAAAATGAGTGCTATTGAATTGAACTTAAACGCTCCTAAAGCCTCGTAGGCGATTGAGATCAAACTTTGCATTGAATTGGAGGATCACTTTGTTCAGTCATTCAAGCATTTCAGATTTATTCAGAACATGCTAAACTGGGAAGTGAGAACGGAGAAATGCACAGAGATAATTAAAAAGCATGGAAATGTCGCAACAACGACATCTGTTCAACAGAATGTTAACCTCAAAAAAGTGCCGACGTTATTGAATATGGTAAAAGCGCTTGAAATAGTATCAAAATCTCGAAAATGTAACCCCTATATTTTTCTAGCATCCAAAACAATAGTTTTGGGAAATGATGGACACAACACTCGATCAACAACAATGTTACCCCATGTTGACCAGAGCGGATACAGAGCAGTGCTAATTCATTCTGTAACGCAAATGAAAAGTCGTTTCAAACCAGCTACCAATCATCAAATAGGGGAAAAACTTCGCTTAGGTCTTCCCATCCTGCATATTGTTTAGTAACATGTAACATATTCATTATTTCATATCACACCTGCCATCAAAAAATTTTTTATTCAGCGTGAAATGAGCTGTTGGCAAATTTATTCGAATTCATTAGTGCTGCTTCAACAACAAATGATTTTTGGATTTGTGTCAAAATTTACCTGGTTCAAAAACTGACACGTTCTTTTGTTTAAACGGTGGAACAATTGTATCTTCACAACTCAGTCGTGATGATCCAGTGGAACGTGAAGTACTTCTGTATTGGTAAACCTCTCTATATCCTTGCATTTTCCCCAGACTTCCGTATAAAGCAGTGGAGCGTGTTGGATAATCTGCAGGAGTAACACTGGACTACAGTAAATAACGTCGCGGATCATCAGCACTAAACAAGTGGTTTCGCAGCAAAATAACTTACCTTCCGGACATTGCAGCAAAGAAACAACCATCCTATCTCCTCTTGTCGGATTACAAAACACATATTTTACAAGTTCTGTTGAAATCTTGCTGTGTAAAATAATAAACATTTGTGGAAAGCATAATAAGCGCAGGGTTTTACATGGACTGTGGTTTATTCATGGATTTTTGTGACTCAAATAACGAAATAACATAAATGCAACAAGAGGAACAACAGTGACATCGAAGATCACAAATTAATTTCTTGTTCATGAGAATATAAACACATCAGAAATTTTAGGTTTCACAATTGAATTATCGTGTTCTGGCATGTTGAATCACAAAGGTTTCGCGAAAGACCATCTGAGTCAACTTCTCAGCAAGCCCTGTTGATAGCCCAAACCAATTTTTAATTGAAGACGTTTCACAAGTAGTGAAAAAGTAACAAAATGCATCGAATCAATGTCAGGTAAAACAAGCAAGAAAAAGACAACAAAAAAACAGTGGAGAAAAGGCATACCTATGTACAGGGTGTGAGCAACTGCAGAGGTGAAAGATAGGAAGGAAAAAAGAGGCATCAAACAGGGGCGGGTCCAGCGGGCGACTGGGGCGATCTCTGCCCCTAAAACCAACGAAAGTAGCTTTGTCGACCATGATTTTGTACAATTCGGAAAACAGAATTCGCGGTATAAAGCCATTTTGCCGTCCACTATTTTGTCACAGCCGTTTTGTAAAGTAAACGTCATCTTTACTATAGTAATGAACCTGTAATTAAACTTGACTATATCAAATATTACTGAAATCGACCCCTTAAGCTTACTAGCTGGATCCACCCCTAGCATCAACACAATATTGCAGAAAGTGACAAGCATATGAAACGAAACTCATCGGAATTGATGGCAAGATGGCAGGACGTTTTCATATTGTTTTATAAATGAATAGGGCGAAAGATATTTCAAATTGTCAGGAATATCAGACTAAATTTTGAGACTAGGATACTTTGAAGGAAGTTGACCCAGTGACATTTTCATTCTGGTTAAACAATATTTTTGCGGTGAAGCAAGTCGTTTTTGATATTTCTGGACTGATACAGTCTCAGTAAAGTAGTTATCAAAGTGATTTGGTAATCCACCATTACAAAATACGTACATGAATTTGTCAACTGACAGTTTAAGTAAATCTGGTATGAAGTTTGTGCTTGGAATAGAGTACAGTTTTTTTGGTTTTGTCGTATTCAACTGTTCTCACAGCTTTGATCTGCAATCTAATTAAAGGAAGTAAAGTATTCTTATTGGCCCTTCCCCAATTAAATATTGAATAAGTCAAATAGGAATGGAAAGAGCAAGGTAAACAGATTTAAGCACTGAAATGGTGGAATGGTGTTTTAATTTGAACAACATTCCACATGATTTGGAAAGTTGTGTCATCAGCTTTTCAATTTGAGGCTTCCATTTAAATTTGCCAAGATATTTTAAGCTATTTTGTTTTGATTAAAAAGTGATGTTGTAAATTTGTTATGGTTCTTCGTGAAAATGAAATTCCTTTTGAATTTAACAAAAAAATTGTTAGCATGAACCCAGTGATCTATTTTGTGAGCTCATGGTTAACACTTTTTTTCTAAACTTTTGTGGTGTTTCCCCGAAATATGAAGATTCATATCATCAGCATGTAGTGTCATTAACACATATAAGGAATAGTAAATGCACAAGAAAGAGATCCTTGTGCTACGGCACAAGTTACATCAAAAATGCATATTTCGCAACTGTTCAATGTGAAGATTTGGTTTTGAAATTGGTAGCATCAAGGACTTTCACAAATTGCTTCCAACAACGGCATAAAAATAAAAACAAATTTTCATGTCCCCGTACAAGTTATTTCAGTAGAATTTTTTCAGTTTAAGTCCTGTAAATCATCACCGGCTAATATGTAACTTTCTATAATTTGTGGCTATTCACGCTCCATTACAGAGTAACATAAATGTGTGGCAATAATTGAACACTTTTGTATGAAGCAAATTAGCAATTTGAAGCTACTGTACAAACACATTTTGTTAGAATTGATTCTAACCATTCATTCCAACATGCATTGTACCCATGTTGTAAAGTTTAACATCTAAACACCTTTTTGATGTTTTAAAAATGTCAGACGTTTTTCAACATTTGTAATCTTCGATTTCATTAATAATAGCTTTTCGGTTGTTGAAACGTCACTTGTAAAAAAATTTCTTTGTCACGTGCAGTTTTCAAAATTTATTTCACTGATTGTGATAAGATTAAATGATGTTGAGTGAATGGTTGAAAAGTTCATAAATTCTACAATGCAGGTTTTCCATGGAAAACATGCTCCTAACAAAGAACTAGATAAAAAAATCAAGAAATTGCCACATTTACAAAAATATTTTAAACTTTCTGATTCTTTCTACGATTTCTTGCAATGATTATTTACTGGCATACCTGCAATCCTCAGTTAATTTCATGTTTGCGAAGAAACTTACCCAATGAATGGGTGGTGGGTGTCGCAAGAATTTTGAAAAATTATATGCAAAAAAAACTGCATGATTTACATTTAGTGATTTGTACGTCACTTCGTTTTGATCGCGGTCTTTGTTTTACTTGAATTGTGATTATTCTAGTGTTGAGAAAAAATAAAATTGTTATTTCAGGCCGTTGCCGGCTATCGCTATATATATATTAATAAATAAACAAAAAAGCTGGTTAGGTTAAAAACGAAACATGTTTTCCGCATTAGCCTTTTCGTGGTGTTTTGTGGCAGAAGGGACCAAACGGGACAGGGCGGACGTACTAGGACAAAGCATAGTCTTTCCTCCTCGGATGTAGTGATTGCTGCGTGTCTGCGCTTGCAGTAGATTAATTAATGGTTTCTCTTATACTATACAGATATAAGCGCAGTAACTCCCCCGCTTTGCACATTAGGCACATGGGCTAGCTCAATAATTCGCGACATTCTCCCCCAAATATTGTACACATTTTGAGGCGGAACGTTGCGCCCGTTACCCATGAAAGAGTGTTTCTACTCTGGTAGTGTTGAAAGTCACACGTAAACAGCAATCCAGCTATGAGGTACTGTAGCAAATGTAAACTGGAACATCACTTCGCTCACAAGGAAAGAGCAGGAAATGGCCAAGGAAGCTAAACCATATTCCCTGGATGCTGTTGGTATCGCTCCAGATAAGCTAAGTGACACTAACACTGTTGAAGGGGACGATGGGTGGAAAGTCTTCACTTCGGCGTTGAACCAGCACAGTGTTCTTAGGCTGGCTTCAGCATACTTGAAACCCCTAAGGTGGAACGTTGTGTTGATGAAAGGATCCCACTAGGCAGTAGGGTGTTCATGTTAAGGTTGAAGTAGTTGAACTCTTCCCTGTGTTGGAAACAAGCAAATAGCCCAAACTAAACTACACTCTTCCCTGAATTAGTGGAGGAAATGTTAGTGATGCCCTGTGAAGTCTTTAAACTATGGACTATAAGACACTTTCGGGAGACTTCAATGCACACGGTGGGAACGATGCTGGTGTATGGCATAGTGCGATTGCTCAACACGGTGATGCTGACGTAAATGACAGCGGAAGGCTCCTGCAGCAACTGTGTTGTAGCAACGCATTGTGCATCATGAACACATTTTCAAACACAAATATTTGCACATCTAAACGTGCTGCAGGAATCCGTTATATCAACGATGACTCATTTATTTCTCCATAGTCTCAGCTGACTTATTGCAATCAGCGTTGGACGTTCGTGCAAAAAGGGGCGAAGACATACTGACCGATCCCCATCCATCTTGTGAAGACATACTGACCGATCCCCATCCATCTTGTGAAGACATACTGACCGATCCCCATCCATCTTGTGAAGACATACTGACCGATCCGCATCCATCTTGTGGACTGCAACTCTCGTCTGGACAAACTAACAGCGCCTACGCGAACGTGCGGCCTAGGAGGTCTAAAGTGGGAAGCCTAGGTGGACAAGAGTACAAGGACTTTTGCACACAGCGTATCCTCCTTTGTTATGACAGCTCCCGGAATGCAAAATGGACGCAGAGGTGTAAATGCAGAACTTGAAATGGGATGTGTGGCAAAAAATACGACTTACGGAAACCAGCAAGTGAAAGAGGCAAAAAAGCAGCCTTCAAGACCTGGCTTCAGAAAAACGCTGAATCTTCTTTGCATGCGCAATTAGGATTGGCGTCTGATAGTACAGTATGTTTACTTTGCAGTGATGCTCGTGAATGCCTTGAGCCTTTACTCATTGTGTTTGCTGACCGATCCTAAGATGTATTCTAAAAAATATTTTTTCCGCCTGCCTGTAATTGCGTTGCAGCGCGTCTTGTTTATACTTTTATGTTACTGTCGCAGCAGATACATGTCCAAAAATCTGTGAAATACAACTTGTTTTCGATGTGCACGTTGTTTTCAGCAGGCCTCTATCAATTTTCATGGTTCTGTACTTAGAAAAAATTCCACATGGGAATTTCCGGTCGCGCGTACACGACTTATGTCAAACTTTTGTAGGAGTTCGGACTTTGAAATATTTCAGCTATTTTAGAATACTCACCAAACAAAACCAGGGAAATCCACGGACATGTCAAAAGTATTTGTTTGCATTTTCTTGTTTACTGTAGAATTCCATCATATGGTTGAAAAGGGAATAAAATTGATTGAAATAAAAGAAACGTTTTAGCATGTTTCAACGGAGGTATGTCACAGACAAAGGCTCGATGCGTTGTTGTTTAAACGTATCAACGATAGCTTTGGAATAAAGGTGAAAACAAGCAGCCTAAATAAGCTTTTTAAAGTGAGATTCAGTGAAAAAATTAACTGACTTGTTAAAGCAGCGTGTTCATACAGCATTATTAAAGAGTGAATTGAGTCCAACAAAAACAGAGACAGCTTTCTTAATTCCAGAACGATGCACCAAATATGTAATTTTTGGTTAGAAAAGTCACAGGTTGGAAAACAGAAAAATCAGACCCTTCCACACAGAAGATAAACTTGTGGATAGAAATAAACCATCACTACGACCGATTTTTTGCTTGTTGCCAAAACATTTAGGCTGGAAAATGTGCAGCTTGGGATGAAATCCGACATGAAATTCTTTAAACCTTAAATAGACGAAGTCTGTGGTTGACTTGTGTGTGTCAGGTTTTATGAGCTATGTCGAAGGAAACAGAAAAATTAGCGAACTGGTGTGATCATCACCATACGCAAAACCGAGATAGGAGAGAATGCAACACATACCGGGGCATTTCTCTTCATGGCATCCCTGGCAAAGCGTCCCAAGACTTGAAAAAACATACTGCGATGTAAACAAATCTTGAGGATATCCAATGTGGTATTATTCCTGGGGGTAGTAGTGCAGACCAAATATTCAAATCCCCAGCAAATCGTCAAGGATTGAGTTGGGGATACCAAAGGTGCCTTACACGTTTTGTCGGACTGGAGAAAGCATCCGACCAGATCCCTCAGGAGAATCGTGCGAGACATTTGATGAAGTACGATGTTAACAAACGCCTGTTACTGGCCCTCTGTTCACTGTATTCCTGCTCAGAATTTATGTCCTTTTCGGCGGAGAAAGATTACAACCGTTCACCGTGCGCATTTGGCTCCGACAAAATTGTTATCTGTCACGACTCATACGGATTGGATAGACAGAAACAGCAGAGTCTTCACGGATATCACTGTTGGGAGCTGGATTGTCAACCGTATGTTCTTTGAGCACGTTGCTTGCATCCTCAGAACAGGATATTTACTTGATAGGATTTCAGACGCTTGCAGCAGGAATGAAAAACTAAACCATTCAATAGTTTGTGTCTATTCAGAAACCCAAGTGAATGCCATATGCAGGTAAGCGCTACACTGCAGCAGGTGGGGAAGTTCAAGTAGGCCTACCTCGCGGCGATGTTCACGAATGAGGGAAGGCAGAACAAGGAGATAGACATCCCGATTGGTGAAGCAAACGCAGCCTTGCGTTAGCTTTATCACTCTGCGATCAGCAACGTGAAATTTGACACACCGCAAAACTGTCAGTTTGTTTGTTCCGATTCTCATTTTTGGGCGTCAATTTTGAGTAATAATTGAAAGAGTGCTATGCCAAATACAAGAGACAGAGATTGGATTTTAACGAAATATTCCGGCATGACGGAAAAAGTGCGCAATTTTGAAAATCGAAAAGCCCTGAATGTCAGGCCACTTTCCCTCTGAAAAGAGAGATCTCAGCTACGATATATCTGCCGAACACCTGACCAGATTGTCCTTGGAAATGTCGGCGAGCCTAGCCCTTTTGTCTACAGCCACGGGATAACAGCTCATAGGTCGACCAGAGGCCAGCTTGCGTGATTACATTTCTCACCTTCTTTTTACCATATTGGTGTGGACAGAGGGGACATATCATACGTTGCTAAAAACCGTGAGATACTTTGAATCCCCCCATTGCTGCTGACCCAGCGATCCCTCCCAGAAGTAAAGCGGGTGTGAAAAAAGAACGAATGTAAGTTATTACGATGTATCATGTAAAATCCAAAGTATGTCCCAATTTATTTGAAAGGCGCAGTGTTATTAGCCGGTAATCTCAATATCCAAACAAGGAAATAATGTCCAATGAAAACAGTGGTGTATGCGCATCACAAATGATGTGAAATTTGCTTTTTTTCAATTTGCATTATGTACGAAACAAACATTGAAATTGAAAAAATTGATACACAACCAAACGAGCAGAAATGATACATTTACTTTAACATTTTTCAGGGCAGGTGAACCAAGGAAATCAATGATATTATTAGCAAATGCAGAATGATTTTACCTTGTATATGACATACGTGTTCTTGGTTTATCGTTTTCACCTTTGTCATGTTTGGAGTTCATCGAGCTTTTCGTTTCAAATAACTTGTCATCTTTTTGTCACTCCTGGCATTTTTGGATGTTTCCAGACGCTATCAATGCTGACTTCAACTGTTTATTACTTTACGGTATTTTGCCTCGTGTTCGGTAAATGATCGTCCTTTTTTTCGTAGTAATAACGATTTCCGTTTTTTCCGGGTTCTATTTCAAATCACTGGAACTGAGGATGTTGTAATGGTAGTGAAATAAATTTTTCTTTTAGAACACTCTTTTAGAACATATTAGAGACAGGAATTGAAATGAGATATTGTTTGCTGTTTTTCTAATATCGCAATCACGTTTTGTGAAGAGGTGTTTAGTGGTTTTTGCTGCGCAGGGAGGAAACGCACGAAAGTTCATGAAAAATCAACACTAGTTGCAAGCCAGCGGTTGTTGCATTTGGTGAGACGAAGCATTAATAACACAGAAAGAACTTTAAAAAGTAATGGCATCAATAATATTCCTAATTGAATCCGTTCCATATGTTATTTGTCACATGGCTGGGTCAAAAATATTAGCTGTGAGAGACTTCTATGGTTATTTCCACGGAAATCATCTTGACACATTGCTAAGAAAAGCAACTTGCAAAAGTCTGTACCTGGTAAATAAATCAATATGTTGCAGTTTGTCAGACGAGAATGCCCATGGAGAAGTTGGTTGTTTTGATGTTACATATCGGTAGGTTTTATAAATTGTGTTGTTGTGCTTCCACAGTCGTTTCAAGCCTATTTAGAACAAACGCAGCAAACGATCAGGATCAATAATAAAAGTTCACTTAAAAAGGCAGTTTTTGCAAATATGTTGATGAAAGTTGGAATATCTAAGCCATAGACTGGTTGCATCGGTTTGAAGGTTCAAAATTTCGCAAAGTGTGTTGTCACCAACTAGAGCAGGGGTCACCAAACTACGGCCCGCGGGCCAAATCCGGCCCGCGAAAACATTTCATCCGGCCCGCGTAGACATTTTGCCAATGAGGAAAAACAACATAACAAAGGAAAATTTGTTGATTTGGCAGAAACATTTCCTGAAACAATCACATTTTGTAAGATGT
>JGI24158J21664_10010589_pt1 | contig 12300 bp, 7 predicted proteins | sample Ectturendosymbi3_FD_21664 | JGI IMG/M metagenome (IMG submission 21664) | reverse complement strand
TTTCAGGCCATTTCACATGTGGGTGCACCTTATATAAAAAAATGAGGCATTTTTGTGACATTGGGTTACACCCCTTGTTGGATTATAATGATTTGACCCAACTGCTTTATGCTGGCTTACTATTTTAGGCAGTGTTTTTCAACGTTTTTGCTGCAAGGGAGCCTTCCGCAAATGTTTGCGTTGCCAATGGAATCGTATGCAACGATCCAAGTGTCTATCCTACTTTCTCAAATAAATCTTTGAAACAGCGGTATTGGTACAAGAACAGAACTGTGGATGCGAATTCCATCCCAGGCAATTTCGGTCAGTTTCAGTGGAACCACTGGCAGCCACTCATGGAACCCCAGTTGAAAAACACTGATCTAAGCTATATTTGCACTGCACATTTTAGTTTCCAGATGCAAGTTTTAAGCCAAATGCAAAACAAACAATAAAGCAAGCAACAAAGCAACAACACAATTACACCTGACCAGTCAGCAATAAAATTGATAGCAGGCGCAAGTTGACAAGAAAATTTACCAGCAACATTAAATTTTCAGATTTGCTTTGTTTTTATTATAGATTTAGTATTGAAATTAGTTTTCCTAAAGGTTTAACAGAAACATGATAGTTGCCTTTGTTTTCTTAGGGTAGGAATTGCTTTCTTATATTTTTTCCAAATGATTGCCTGGATCTGATGTTTCAAGAAAATGTAAACATTTATTGAAGTACGTCTGTTTCAAATTTTTTTCGATTGCCTGTTTTGCTTTGTCTTCATTTTTTGTTTTTTTGTGACTTATAAATCATCTTTGCTAATTTCAAATCTTGTTTTCCTCAATCTCAACTGTTTTGCTTACAAGTGCTTGTGCTTATCCATGTACTAAGCTTTAAATTCATGACTAATTGCTGCTTTATTTTCCTTCTTGCTTTTTCCCTCTTTTTCTTTAAGCATAACACTTAGCCGCTTTGCATATTCTGCAAATATTTGCTGAACACTATTGGTTAAAGTAATCACATGGCAAGTTTGGAATGCATGACCTGCCTAGTTGAGGTTTATGACATCTGTAACAGCTCAGTCTGATGAGCAAATTTTGGCATAGTTTCAGTGGTGGCATGCTGTTAGTGGCTTCTTGTCTGCCCTGCGTAACCTGTAGGCTAACCTTTGAACTGTAAACCTTAACTCTCTTTGCATATCATACTTGTCCTGTGACCACTTTCATCATTCATGTTCAACAAAAGGTAAAATAACACAGCCTTTGCCTCATGAGGTAAAATAGACATTATCACAAACATGTATTCAGAAGCCAAGTGTTTTCTACAATAAACAGTGGGCATTATTATTTTGCAAAAAGTCTTGTAAGAACAAAATCAATAGTTGGCACCACAAAAAATTGCAGTACGTCACTTATTCCAGATGACTAATCTTTACTGTGGAATAATTTCTGGGTTATATTGCTCAAACTAAACATAGACTACCCTTCTTTTTTCACTTAAAGTCTACCTGTCATTTTCTAATTAAAAAAAAACTAATAAATCACTTCAATTATTTTTAGGATTTTCTTGCACATGCGATGGAGTTGCAAGAATAACTACTCTGGTTTGATTGAGGCATAAAATTTTGCTTGTAGAGAGGTTCCAAGTCAATAATGTCTGAAAAGGTGCATGAGAATGTTAATTTCCCTAGCAACAGGTTGAAAATGAATCTGAAGTGGCATGATTGGACCTTTGACCGATCTTTACTACTACTATGCAATGATGAAACTGGCAAAAGTGGACTCCATCACACACAGGGGCACATCTAGGGGGTCTGTTTGGCTGTCACCCTTTGCACTGCAGGTACTCGGCATTAAAGCCGATAAAATATATAATGCTGTCACTGCAGGTCTCTAATGCGAGTGGTTTTACGAAAACATTATTACAAAGCAACAATGTTGCTACCTTGTCGAAACAGCGCCTGCGCAGTGACATGAAACATTCCACATTTTTAATACTCAAAATTGATATTGCGTCGAATGCATGAGTTTCTGAATTTCCTCCTCTGACAGTGCCTGCTCTAATGCTGTCAGAATCTCGTACACTGCCACGCAGAAGCAGGAGCCGTTTTGTAATATTTCACTTCATGATGTGAGGACAGTCTCCAATCACGATCGTTTCGCTTTCGGGCTAATGTCATCTGCTGTCTACAGCTACTAGGTTATGACAAACTTAAGTAAGTTTAGGCTTTCCTCTGCGTCACGCGAAGTAACGTGGGTTCGTTTCCATTGAAAATATATTTTTATAAGCAACTTCTCATTATGAAAGGCGTGACAGCTAGCCTCAAAAACTGTGGCCGCATTATCTGAATGAAATATCAGGCAAGCGTCGTATTTGGAAAATAGCATTTTTAGAATTAAGCAGTAGACGATGTTGTTTGCTGCACAAGAAGTTCTATATTGATTTCAGGTAATTCACTTTCACATTACGATGTAAAATAATCAAAGCAATTGCAACTCCATCGTTCTTCTCCGCAGTGATGTTGCAAGTGTGCTTAGAACACCCTCATCTGGATAGACAGTGTGTTCCACAGACGTAGTTGTGTAGCTATTGTCAGCATCAATTTTATAACTGCATGTATGTTTGGATAAACAGCTCTCATTGCAGTACGATTGACATTTACAGAATGTTCGACAAGCTAAGTATCTTTTCAACACCATATTCGTAGGAACAAACAGTGACTGTGATTTAACAAATGCACTGTGCCTGAAAGCAATGATAACTTGAAATTTTTTTCTAATGTGGTTTGACAATGAGATCAATACCACTATCTATTCCAAATACAGTCAGACCTGTTTGTCCGAACTCATATCAACCGAAATCCCCGCTTTCCAAAACAAATTGCTAGGAACAGATTTCTCCCAACACATTTCAGCCCTTTGATCCGGAAACCTCGCTGACCGACACCGACTTGGAAATTTAGGAACGAATATGCAATATCAACAGAAAAAAAACGCTAAACCGGATTACGCCAACAGTTACTTACGTTTAAATCTCATTCTGAATGCATACTTGCTTTATGTATATGCATCTGCTAATAAACAAAAACAGCTATGGGAGTTTCATTAACTCATGTTTCACATGCAGTCTACATATTTGCATATGTTGACAGTTCGTCTGACTCTACAGTTTGTCTCTGTTTCCCCTTTGAACGTTCACTTAAGCCAGACCTGTAGCCTAGGTCTAAAGGTTTGGGGGGCACAAAATAGTTTAGGAGGGCAAAGCTTCTGTTTTTATCATATTTCTTAATAAAAAATTTTCTTGGCAAAACAAAATTTGGAGGAGCACAAAAAAATTAGGGGGAATTGCCCCCGAATGCCCCTTGTAGCTATAGGTCTGATTCCAATATTCCGGATACCTTGCTAAACCGACATTATTTCACAAAACAAAGTAGTTCAGATAAACATGGTCTGACTGTAGTTACTGAATTTTGGGGACCGTAAGGCGCACCGGATTATAAGGTGCAGTATCAAAAATTGAATGCTAGCTGTTCTTTTTTCATACATAAGGGACATCAAATCAAGCAAAACTTAGATAAGTCAACCTGTATTCAACTCTTTCCCATATAACTCCCAAGTGCCGGATTCGCCTGAGTGCATGGGTCGCCACTCGAAGTTCAATCTGTCATTATATACGAGGGAGTTTAATCTGTCACACATGCCTAATCCGCTAGACACGAATAAATAATAAAGTTGTACGCGTGTTTGATTTGGTGTGTGCCAATGCAGTCAGGAGCCTCGCCGAGCTAGACTATTTGTGGTATGTGCTACCTACTCTTGTGTGCTGCTCATTGCAATTGTTGTTGGTTTATTACGTCTGTATTGGCCTCGACTTTTTGTTAGATCATCAACAGAGGAAAGTAAGTACAAAGTTATGGGAAGAGATATAGACTGCGCTGAATGCAGGAGATGATCCAAGCCATGTCCGAGGAAAAAGACTTACCCTTGTTTAGATGTTGCTTTCATCGTAACTTTTGTTTTGGCGCACCATTTTTTCTCCTCTAATTTATTGCTCTTTCTTCTTGCTTTGCGTTTTAACTGATTGTAGCTAGTAAGTCTTGTCTTATCATATTTGGTGTTTTTTACGACTTGGTTGTGCTTAATCTAACTGCTTTTTTACGGTACTGTCAACGTTAGCTCAAAATGTTTTTCACGCAACCTTTGTCTTTGTTTGGTAATAATCACTGCTTTGCGTACTTCCACTCGTTTTTACCTTTTATTTACTTGGAGTGAAGATGCTGTATGGCAAAATCCATTTCCATTAAATAACATCTATGCGTGCAGATTTGTCACTTGTGCACAGGCTGTACTTAAGTTTATTATGTCTGTTTATAAAAAAAATCGTAACAAGAAATTTAATAAATGGTACTGTTTACCACTTAAAACTGCTTCTAGAGGAGAAAGCACAACCAGATTCATACATTAGGGGCACTACATTGTAGGGCGCACTTCAGTCCGAAAAATACGGTAGTTGCCCTACCGTGCACGCAAAAGCCTGTGAGCGAATGTTATGTCATAGAGCGGTTTATGGGGACAATTGTGGAGTCGTATGAATATTGCATACTACATGATGCAGTCAGAGGGCTGCATGTCATAGGAACAGTGCAGAGAATTTGCATTAATTAATCGGGGACGAGGTAGCAACTTGGGTTTCCGAAATTTGGCAAAACTGCAAAATTCATCGGTCGATTTCTAGTCTTAAGAGAAAACATGGTTTTATACTGAGAAGTGACATCAAAATCAGCCCTTGCGCGACAGACCCCTTTTTTTCAGGCTAGATGCACCCCTGGTCACACATGTTACATTTTGATGTCACACACATCACGAACTTATTTTAATTATTGTCTTAGCTGTGCAGTAGTAACAATTTCTAGATTTTACATGAAACTAGTGTAACCTCTATGGTAATAGTCTATCATATGTTTTTCAAGTGAAGTGGCCCTACTTCACAGAATTCTTGTGATATTTCATTGCAGGTAAAAAGTAACTTCCAAAAAATGTTACACACGTCACATTTTTTCAAATAAGAAAATCTCACGTTGCAATTTTTTTTCCAAAACAAATGAAGGAGTTTCCCACTGATACCAAAATAAAATTTCAGAAATGCACCAAATAAAAGTTATATTGAATTATCTTCAAAAAAATTGTCAAAATGTCACACATGTCACATATGGAATCGCCCTCTAAGGTGATGTTGCATGTGAAGATTGTATAGATTTTCAATGTAAGGTGATTTTGAGTTTTGATTGGTAGTATAGTGGACACACAAGTGCTTTAATGTTTTGTGCATTCTTATCCAGAGCAGTTAGTTTTAGGGTTGTCTTTCAGAATGCACCTTGAGCACATGTTTGGCTTCACCCTTCCTCAGCCTAAAATAAGAAACACTGCAGGTTTGGAATATCATTTTGGAGAAGGCCTGTGGTTATGACTTGAGTCAGAATTGAAAGCAGTTATGTCGGGCATAAATCTATGCTAGAGCTCCAATTTTAAGTCAGCTTCTGGAAAATACCATTATTACCAAAAATTAAGTATGACATGATTCTACCCTATGATTTAATTTTGAAGCATATAGTAACACTCAATATTTCAACAAATCGTTAACAATGGCTACTTGCACCTAATCTTTGAAAGTTATTTCATGTAAATGGTAACTGATCGCAGTATCATTGTATTAGTGAGTGACATCCAGTAAAAATGTTAATTATTTACACTAATAACAATCGCATGTACAAAGTGATATTGGCTCTCCTTGCCTGATGCAGATGTGTGATATGGTCTGTAGCCATGGTTGCTTCTAATCCCAATTAAGTCATTGCACATTTGTGACTGTGGCATTCACAGATGTTAAATTGTTGCGTTATTTTAAGACCACCAGTGTGTTGCAAAGCATACTTGTTTATTCACTGAATGACTGTGAGGCATGTGAGACAAGTGTAGACTGCATTAGATGAACAATTAATGACCTGAATGTTGTTACTTCCACTGGTATATATATGTGCATTTAAGTTTAAAGACACCAGTGCCTCAGCAGTCATTCACCCCATAGCATGTCAATGCAGCATAGCAAGATACAGAAGTCTCACAATCAGTTCGTAGAGAGCAAGGTGTCATGCGTCATAACAGTCCACACCATTATGGAAAACGTGATGCAGTTTGGTCTTTATAATAAAGTTTGGTTAGAAGATGCAGCACCCCCACGAATTACAGTCACGAGCCATCACTGCATGCACATATGCACTGCACAAGCACATGTGAAGATAATCATGCATTTTTTAATTGGCTGCTCTGCAACACATTTCTTATGAAGAACAACCAGACTGAAAACAAAAGAATATCTAAACTTAGCAAATAAGCATAGAACGCATTAGTAATGTTACTTTTAATCTGGTTACAAAATTGACAGGATTATTATGCCAGGATATTGGATAGCAAAGAAACTCTTGGTTAACCACTTAGCTGTTATCAGAGTATCCCAAACCTAGTCATTACGTCTAAAAATATAAACTAGTGAATTCGGTTGTTTTGAGTTTTAAGGCTTTTATGGGGCAATAACTGAAATAGCACAGCAAAAAAAAACAGAGTAGCAGGTTCAAATGCCACACAAATGCTGAAGAAGTAACACATAACTTTTTTTCAAGCACATCATCAAATCCACCTTACAAGTCCAGATATAAACCTTTTTAGCTCTTTTTATGAACCAAAATGACTTCAGGATTTTATTTGCATCTTATTGGACAACAATGTCTCTGTAACATTAATGTTTATGTGCAGATAAAAATAGAAGATACCAACAGTTTGGTTCACAAACAGTACACAACTACGAGCCCGTTTCATGAACACAACACACATTAACATACCCATGTTGAAAACTCATTTGAATGACCAAGTGATCCACATCTTAAACCAACAAGGGCATCAATAGCATTCTTTTCAATGCTGGGAGAAGGTTAACTGCAAAACAAGTAGCTTATACAGTCAAAATTGGTTAAGCGAATATCAGTTAAAGGCATAAATCACTCTATCACATAGGATTCTGGAATCCCAAACCAAAGCCATTCACACGTGAAGAAAATATTCCGGTTAATCGCATACCGGTTATTTGCATAGAATTTTACCATACATTTGTAAACTTACAACGGTTAATCGCATAGTTAACTTTAAAAGTGTAAAGCGCACTGCTCAGATAGTGTGAAAACCTGCGATGCCATTAATCCGATCAAGCACCTGTTGCCGAAGGGACTCTCTTCACCGACATGCTAAAATCAACACCGCGCGTTCGACTTCCAGGTTTCAGCAATTGTATACAGGGCTGTCTGGTTGTGTCGCATCCCTACAGGTGCGAAGCTTTGTCTCGAAAGCAGCACTTTTGAATTTTACGGCATTGGATCGACGCATGCAATTATGCTTAACTCCTTTGCATTAGATATGTTAAATTTTTTACAGAACAGAAAATGGTGCAACGGTGCTACTGTACACCAACTTGGAATTTTAGTTCCGTTTGACGACTGTTACTTTTCCGAAGCATTGCGCACAGTACACTTCACAGTTTAAAATGTGGAATTATGGCGCGTCTAGCAGAAAACTAACAGTCGTCAAATGGAGAATTATGCCGTGTTTAGCAGCTTTTTAAGTGAAGCAATTTTGAAAAAGGTTTGGACTGGCACCATGGCAGAGACACTAGCCTAATTTTGATAAATGCACCATTTTCCATTAAGACAACAATGAGAAATGTCTTGCAAATGTTTTTTGGCAGTACCTAAACAACTGTATCCTGTTTTTGCCTTGAAAAGACTAAAAAATCATAATCAAGTGAAGTTGCTAACCTCTGCGAATTATGTGACCACTTTTTGTTTGCCAATTGCTTGTTAAGAGTAAAAGATTAAAGTGGCTATTAAATTTTTGTAACCCTAAACACTAACCGTAAACCCCAACCCTGAACCTCAACACTAAGTTGTTAAACTCTAAATCTTAATCTTAAACAATAACCCTTAACCTAAACCCTTACCTTAATCCAGGTGTCTCCAAACTATAGCCAGCAGGCCAAATGCGGCCCACAAAGCCATTTCATCTGGCCTGAGAAGCCATTTTGTCAATGATGAAAAAATAATACATTAGCAAAAAATTTGTTGATTTGATGGAATGCAACCTTTCCCGAAACAATGACATTACGTAAGACATCCATCCCTTTAACTATCATGTAATAGCATATGTGGCCCTCGGACAAAATAGTTTGGAGACCCCTGTTTTAATCTAAAACCCAAACCCAAAATCTAAACCCATGTCGACTTTTTGAAGTTTTTCAGAATGTACAATAATAGCAGCTCCAAAATTTTCAACATGCAATCTTGTGTGAGAACCAGAGGTTGACGAAGCCTCATTTCTTGACATAAGGTGAAAGCACTGTTGGAGCTATGTTGGCTTGATTAAACACAATTGGTTGAAGTGGTTATATGACCATTTCGGAACACATGACCTTGTTAGTTGACAGTGATGTCTGTAATAACTTAGTATGACATGCATGGATGAGTGTTGTCATGATTCGGTGCTGGTAAGCTGTTAGCGGCATCTTGTCCACATTGTGTGAACTGTTAGCTAAATCCTAAAATAAACCATTGCCTTTGCAAATTTTACTTGCCATGTAACCACTTCAACCAATCATGTTCAGCTAAAGGAAAATAACCCCAGCACATGCTACACAGCTTTTGCCTCATCAGGCAAAACAAACAATACCATGAGGCATTCACGTTGCTTGACAGTTCTGCTTAATGTAATTCTAACATGCAAAAGTTGTTTTTCTGTCAAAGGAAACAAACAAGAAAGTGGCTATAGGTCTGCCAGCAGTGACGAGGTTGGTTCAAAGAAAATGCTGAGTTTGTCACTCAAGCAGCACTGTCGTGGGGCATGTCTATATTTACTACGTGCAAATGGTTTTCAGTTCAGCTCTCACCACTGGTGCCTTTCATTTTGGTAGTAGTGGTTGCACTTTTCATGGGACTGGTTTTTCTTTACTCTTTTTAAAAGTTTCCAAGCTTTTGTTAAGGGTTTACTACCAGGGCTTTGGAGCCGGAGCCAGGCTTTTTTAGAGGAGCTGGAGCCGGAGCTCTGCTCTTTGTGTAATTCAAGTGGAGCTGGAGCCAGTTGTTTGAAAGTTAGCTCCAGCTCCGATTCATTTCCTGAGATGCTGCTGTTATTGGCGCATTTCACATAACTTAACAGCTACCCTTCACAAAATTGATGCCTCTCTGGTGCCACCTTTTCTAACTTACCATGTGCTTAGGAATTTGGATATCAGTGCAGGCTCATGTACATAGCTGCAACAGGCAGTACACAGTTTAATCCAGTTTATAATTTCCAGGCATTTATGGTACTATAGTTTCCAGCTTATAGTTGCATATTGTGATAAAGGAAGTTAAGCACAGTAGTTCATTTTGTATTTAGTTTATACAGTACTTTGTTTTACTGATTTCTAGTAGGCTACTGGTACATTATCATTAGATCGTCTAATCTATACGGGTGCTCAACCAAACATTTGAATTTCAGGCTAAATTTTAGTTGGTTTTACTATTGCACTAAAAATGAGTAGAGAAACTAAGAAATGTACTGTTGCCAGTCATTTCCAGAAAGTGGATGGAGAGGGTTATGTTTGTCAAATCGAAAAAATGGCGATGTTTGTAGAGCCAAATTAGGATAACAACTTTTCAACCAATGGAGTGGAGCAGACATTCCAACAACTTTGCACTGCCAAGAAAATAGGCGAAGTTGAATTTCTAGACGTCAACATTACGTCACCATTGAAGATGGTTTTGGTTTTGTCACTAAAGACTTCGTAAAACTTTCATAAATGGGAGTTCTCACCACCCGCAAATGACATTCAAGTCAATCCTGTTTGGAGAAGCTATTAGTTGAGGCGCCTCAACCAAAGAAAAGATGATTCCCTCAGCAGCTTCAATTGACTCAAAGAAAAAGCGATCTGTTCAAAATTTCCCTTGAACATGACTAATGACATGATAGCACTGGCATCTAATTAGGAAGATATGCTACGGCGTCCAAAATGTGACAAGAAAGAAAACCCACAGGTTTGGGCTACATCTTTTCCCCATCTGCTTACTCTAACACAAAAAGAAAAGAAGTTAAACCTCAACGCAATGATTACCTACAAAGGACCCACCACAAGTGGACAAAAACTAATGAACTACAAAGACTTTGCTTTAAACAAGACACGAAAGCAAACCAAAGGTGGGTCATGAGCACTGTGCACTTTGTGGTTGCTATGGAAAAAATAACAAATCCATGATACCAAATGTTTCACATTTGCTGACTAAAACCAAAACGTTCAAGCTAAACCAAAGCTTGACTTGTGCAGATTTTGGCATTTACATCGCGACTTGTGTGATATGTCATTAACAGTATGTTGGTCAAACTAGCAACAAATTTTCCAAAAGATGGTCAGCACATTGCAGTAATTGGAACAAACAAGATTGTAAAACTGACAGTGACAAGGACCACATATGGCCTTGTCGCGGCACTGTTCAGAGAACCATGGCACTATAAACAAGCCACCTCTGCAAAAAGCATACACCGTTACTTTTGTCAAACAACCAAGTTGTCACTCTTTGGATTTCTGTGAAAACAAATGGTATCACCTAATTGACGCGCAAATCAACATTCAGAACATGATCCTCCCCATGTGAAATAATTATTACGATGCTTTGCATTGTTTGACTCAATCCGATATTGTCTTCCGGTTTGTGCGCTAGCTTTTCTCTCAACACAGCTTGCTTACTCCCACCGCAACTTTTAAAACGAACTCGTGGCAGGTTTCAATGCGTACCCCAGAGACTTACTTCCCGCACATGTCTTACTATTTTTCTCTACCGTTGTTAGTCATTTCAAAAAGAGTTAGTTTTTGGTTGGAGGAATTTTTCAGCCATTAGCATCAACTAGTTAGATGTTTCAGTCTTTTATTTATTTGAGTAAACGTCTTTTTAATTTTTGAGTAAACACAATAATTTCATGAGTCAGTTGTTTTTTTTTCGCCACTAGTATTCTTGAAATCAGTCAGTTTGTTAAGAACTTATGAATTATGAGCTTGTGTTACGAAATTCTGATTGTAGTCTTGAGTTTGTTTTTTCTCTGCTGTTACTTCAGCCTTTCAACTTTTCACCCGTACGCTTTGCTTGCAATTTTCAGGACTGAGGATGCGTAATTTATACGTGAAATCGATTTCTTATTAAAAATTTGCTGCACAGGAGGCTTGGTAGAAACAAAGCAAACATAAAAGAGAAACACCTAACCTAACCTTAATCCTAACCGTAGCCCTAACTCTAATCGTAACCTAACCCAAAGCTAATGCTAACCTAACTTTAAGCTAAGACTAACCTAACACCAACTCGTAAAGGTAACACATAAGCCTAATAAAAAGTAATGAAAAAAAACTAAAGTCGGGAAGGTGAGAGTCAAACTGAAAAACATTGGCATAGTAGGCGTAACGCATAACCCTTAGGCTATGAGATCCTTGCCGTTTGAATGACAAACTGACCCTTTCATTTGAATTGTGTTAGGCCAGACGTATCCGTAGTCACTTCCAAACCTAAAACCTAACTAACCGCAGCCTTCACTCTAATGCTGACCTAATGCTAACCCCTAAAACAGTAAAAGCCTAACCCCTAAAGGTAAAAAGTTTGAAAAGTTTTGAAAAACGAAAAGAAAATGTGGTGTAATGATTTGAAACTTGCAACCACCAAAATGAAAATCACCAAGGTGAGAGACGAACAGAAAACCGTTGGCATCCCAGACTTAAGACATAGCCGTTATGCTACTAGGATGATGCAGATCGAGCGACAAACTAACTGTTTTATGCGAGCCGTGATATGCCAGTGGATATGGTTTAATAAGATTTTAAATAAGAAGTTCCATGGGTGGTTTCATAGCCACTCCCAATAAAACTTAGCAAAGTACAGTCATACTCTAGCCCTTATTTGCATTGATCAATCATCAATTCATTTAAATTGGTTTTTAGGGATTGTAAAGTCAATAAACATTATACTGAAAACAGGACCAACCACAATGTTGGTCATTGTTTGTATTAAGAAAAATACCACATACCAAAATAACCTAACAAAACTTAATCTAAACGAAAATGTCTAAACTCAGAATACCAGCATAATAATTACGACGTTCTATATTCAGCATGCCATCTTAATTCACTACAGTAGCCAATACTACATACATAAACAAACTTACATTCAAATTAGTGGTAGAGTAGTGCTGTACTCCAGTCCGTACAGTA
>JGI24158J21664_10010587_pt1 | contig 12302 bp, 12 predicted proteins | sample Ectturendosymbi3_FD_21664 | JGI IMG/M metagenome (IMG submission 21664) | reverse complement strand
GGCTCTAGGCCAGGCAACATGAGCCAAAATGACCCTAAAACTACTTCACTTATGACGTCAGTCACAAAAATCCACACCCCCCAACCAAAAAATTTTTTTTTTCGAGTACAATCTACTAGACTGGCCGATCCGTTTGAACTCTTGAACACCTCTGGTAAGGCAACCGAAAACAGCTGTTTTTTAGGCCGAAATCGAAGTACGAATATATCGTAGACTGGCTCTATAAGTGTTAACAGCAAGTAAAGCTTATGGGACCATGTGATTAAGAGCAGCAGATTTTCAGATTTGGCTATAGAGTGAAAAATTTTAACCTGCCAAATTACTATGTATACTGATAGCATTTCGAACTTCTCCTATTGGAAGTTTTGTGAAGGGTAATGTCTTTTCAGTGATAAAATTGTATTTTTGTAGAAATGTCTGATCTCTAATTATTTGTTGGTGGTAAAATCCACTGCATATGCTACATGTGAAGCTGTGTTAACTTAAAACCATTTGCAAACTAGAAAAGGGCGGTGGAAGTATTTTACTCTGAAGTTCTGCGGATGTCAAGGCTTGACAGAAAGAAAGAGTTTGTTTCTGATCAATATCTAATTACTCTTGGACGCTTCCTCAACATGCTTGCTGTTCTTGATGCCCTGAAAAACATGAAGGCGTCTTGCAGCAATGACTTGTCTCTGTACCGGAGGTTTGACCATTGGACGTCTTCACAAAACTTTTCATTTTTACTTGCTCTGATCCTCATGTGCCATTATAAGTTATTTTTGCATAAAAATCATCTTAAGTTTGATGGCAATGAAAATAGAGCTTTACATTCTTCATTTCTTCAAAGTTATTCAGGCAAGATTGCAGCTACATTGGAACACTGCAGTTAGAACTCAGGTGTTGAACAGTGGGCACTTGATTTTGACAGGATTTTTTTGTTTTCAGGCAGTTTTCGTATGTTATTCAGCATTCAGAGCATTCATATGATGCATTTGTGTGCTGTACTTGCAGAAACTGGCGGTTGAAAAGTTTGTAGGTGAAGTCAAAAGGCTTTGTCATCAAGAAAGAAGAAAAGACTTTGTTTCTGAAGCGTATCTTCTAACTTTGGGAAAATTCATCAACATGTTTGCTGTACTGGATGCATTAAAGAATATGAAAAGCAGTGTAAAAAATGACTATTCTGCTTACAGAAGGTAAATACTTATGTTTTCACATTACGCCTAAATTGAGTGACTTGAAATATGGTGAAGCGTTCTTTATTATATTCTTGGTGCATTTCGTAATAACGTCTTTCAATGGATGTGTTTTTATATTAGCATTCAAAATAACACATGCATTGATTTTTAATTAGTTTCATTAATTCTTACAAACTAATATGTCTGTCTACCCAACTAACAGACTCTGATGAAAATAAGTTTACTTGGTTTTGAATGCAATAGAATAGTTGTTTCCTGTGAAATTCGATGAATGTGCCATTGTGGTGAATTAGTATCAAACGCGTAGTGATGCAATGTCCAAACTGTAGACTTTTCATACCTCTTCATTTGCAAAGCTTTGCCTGATTTTAATACAATTTTACTGAATCCAGTCATTAAGTGTGTTGCCAAAGATAAAACACAGCAGAAAATCCAGGACAGTGGTTTTGTTCAGTTCATGCTTATCATTTAGATACAGTCAGCTGATGCAGTGTTGCAAGGCAGCTAAGAAGTCAGATTCCTTGCACAAATAAGGCAGCCTCTGCATGTTTTTCATGTGAACTACAGAGAAAGGTTAAGAGATGGTGCATGAATGCATGTGTTTTTACTTCATTCAGTTTACGTTGCATTGCTGCATACTGTTTGAGTAGCCTTGCATGATTGCATGAAAGGCTACAGTCATACTGACATTTGCTTTTTGCTTATTTTATTGTAATAATAAAGAGTGTTTCAAAGCTTTTTTTAATAGTAAATTTTAGGGGTGATTGCATTAAGTTCCATGTTTATCAAAAAGAAAACTGCACGGTTAACTCAATTGTCAAGGCTAATGAAATTGTATAGATATATATATTATCCTCATCTGAAAGGATGTTTGTATTGGTTCTAACAATGTGATGTTTGTATTGGTTCTAACAATGTGTTCTAACACTTATTAATAAAGAATCAATGTCGAAGATTTTGGAAAGTTACTGTTAAAAGTTTTTTGGCTAAGTTGCTGGTTGATTAATTTTGTTTCTTTAAGATGACTAAAATCTTCTGAGTGAACTGTAATTGTAACTTTCTTTTGAATTTCACATCCGTATGTTGTACGCTTGCTTCTTAAGACTTCACTGTATTTAATCGTGTCGCGAATTCTTGCAGATATTTATTATTTGCTAGCAGCTATTCTGCAAAATTGCAACATTTATATTTTTGCACCTTCAGTCATTTTGTCATATGCACCATATTGTTCACCCAAACATATTTTTCAAAAGGGTTGAATGTTTAACTCAGTAATCCCAAGTTATGGTACCATTAAAATCAGTACTAGCTGAATTACGGTATGATAACATAATAATTTTTGTTTTACACACACTCATAATTTTTTTACGCCAACCAGATGTGTTTTCTTGTGGAAACCAGCAGACCTCAGCTCCATGTCAATTGTTGTACATTAGAAGTTAAACTTTTTGCTAATAAATTTTGTCAGCATGATTGGCAGGCATCATGTTGAAATATGTAATATTTGATGTAACATATCATGTTTTTGCGTTGTTTTTTATCACACCTTTTAGCTTACCACACAATATATCATTGTGTAAAATCTTGCCTTCTGATAAACTTTATGGAAATGAATTTTGATGTTTTTTTGTAAATGAGGAAATTTGTTCTGCAATAACTCTTGATGTTCTTCATTTCAGACAAAATCAGTTTAATTTCGATTTTTGATGAAGTTAACTGTGTAGTTACTTTTTTTCGTTTCAGAACATTTCACTGTTTTGCTTCATATGACAAATAATGTTGCAAGTCCATGAACACTGAGATTTAGTTATGGACACATCAACCAGCAATTTAAGCCATGTTTTGTTTTGCAAACTAAATCACTGGATTGTTCAAATTAACCATTTACTTTTCTTTTAAAAATGCAATGCCCTTATAATCTGATCCGCAAATTAGAAGAAGTTTCTGCTGTTCTTTCGATAACTCTTTTGTTTAACCAGAGCGGCACAGTTTTTGAAGAAGATGTCCAATCCACAGTCGATCCAAGAGTCACAGAACCTTTCAATGTTCTTGGCCAACCACGATAAGATCACTCACTCCCTTAAGCTGGCACTTTCAGGTTGGAGAAGGAGTCCTCTGTGTGGCGTGTGTTTCACAGCGCTTGCTTAAGTCAAACGGATCGTACAAATGTTGTTCTGACCAGGGTTGCGGAGTCGGAGGTAAAATATCCGACTCCAGCTCCGACCTTTCCGACTCCGATTTTCCAAAATTTCCGACTACAATTCCCAACTCCGACTTCTTAACATAAAGGAAATGAAATTTGGCTGTTAAAATCAATGGAAATCATGGTGCACAGCAAGAAATCTCTGATTCAACAAATGTTTCAAAAGAAATTGTACCCTTTCAACAGGAATTCCCAATTTAGGAGTGTGATGTAAAAAATGAACCAATTGTACATCCGGAGTCGGACAAAAAAATCCGACTCCGACCCCTGGTGTTGTTAGGAATCCGACTCCTTACGACTCCGACTCTGCAACCCTGGTTCTGAAACTGCGTCAGTGCCAATAATTGAATTTAAAAATAACGTCTGCTTCGTGAGGGTGTTATGAGGCAGCAGGAACCAAAAGCATCATCCACCCTGTCCCGTTAATAAAAGTGACAGCGCGTCTCCTTTGCAGGTGTGGTGATTGCTGCATGATTGCAATTGCAGTAGACTTAATGCACGTCCACTACGTCCTGATATCGCGAAAGTTGCTGTGCAATTTGTCCGACCGATTTGTCCAACGGTGTTCTTTGGGCTACCCCTACCACGAAGTGGCGCCAAATCCGGCAATGACATCACACAGCGGTCGTCGCACAAGTTTCCAATGACCTTGTTCAGGCGTTAGGTGAAGGGACCTTTTGACTCCCCCCCATCAGCTATCCACAAGTGGTAGCCCCCCTTTGCGCCCTCCATGCGTCTGAGGAGGTGAACAAGGACAGTGCAGACTTCTACGCAGAGCGATTTAAAGCCATGAGCAAAAGGATATCTCGCCATAAGTGGCAAGTGATTGAGACTGAAGCATCACATCGCCCACACGGAAAAGTACACGAACTCGCTGACGAAGCCAAACGACATTCCATAATTGTTGTTGGCATCTCATCGACAAATCTAACACTAGAGCTGGACGATAAGTGGAAACGCTTCTGCCGCAGCGCTGAGCCAGCTAAGTTGGCTGGGGGGTGAAATACTACTTGCAAGGCTTCAGCTTCCAGGCTGTCTTGACAAATGGCCCCACTAGAAGGAAGAGTGCATATGTGATGCGGGCAAACGACCCAAACGCAAGTGCACTGCAATCGGAATTCGTGAATGAAACAAGTGATGTCCTATGTAGGGTTACAACTAATGAATCCACCATCCTTTTGAGCAACTTCAATGCTTATGTTTGGAACGGTGCCGGTGTATGGAAGGGTGTGATTGGTCGACATGATGATACTGACATAAATGATAACGGTAAGATTCTGCTGTAACAACGCACTATGGACCATGAACGCTTTCTTCCGACAGGGATTTGCACAAGTATATACATCTAGTGCAGAGATTTGTTGGGTCAGTGGTCATTCATTGAGTACTGCATAGTTTCAGCTGACTTGTTACAATCCGTGTTGGACGTTCCTCGCAAAAGCAATTCAGAACTGTCGGCCAATCACCAACTGGTGGTCTGCAACTTACTTCTGGAAAAAGTATCAAGGCCAGTACCATTCGGTCGGACTATGAGACTATTTTCGCCGAGACGTTTCAGTCAATTTTTGCTGGGACATTTTGGTCATTTTTCTCACAGTTGTATTAAAACTCGCCGTAACAGTGTTCATTAGCCTATATTTTTAGACATCCTGACCGAAATGACTTGATTTTTTTGGTTATTTCAAAAACATTTTGGTCTATGACCGAACAAAAACCAGCTGTGAGGTCCTAACAAATAAAGTGGGATGGGAATGACGTTTGTAGACAGCGTATCTTCCTTGTTCTGAGAGATCCTGCATCGCACAGCGTACGCGGATAGTGGCAACTGTTGCCCCGTCCACGGCGTGGGTATGCGGACGGAAAATACTTAGAGATGTAGTGAATAATGGCAAAGAAGTAACCCCTTGGTGCAACCAAGAAATGAAGCCGCTATCCGAGCAGAGAAAGTGGGCCCGGCCCGGCTGCAGAACAAAGTCGAGCATTTTTGCATTCGCGGTATGTTTAGGCGTTAAAGTCTGCGATCTTTGTGGCAGAAAAGCTAAAAATACAGTCTTGGGACAATTTCGGACATAGACCGTACTGCAATTACCGGCAAGCCAACGAAGTTGTCTAGCAAACCATCTGATGTCTCCGCGACAAAAGATTTAATATTGCCAGATCCATCAAAGACCAAAATCGTGTCTTGCTCAGCAATGAGGGGGAGATCCTTGGCAGATGAAGAGAGTATTTCAAAGATCTTTTCGATCCCGGTCACTCCCAAACCACCAGACACACATTTGGGGGAAGAAGATACCATCACTGCAGCTGAAGTCTTCCTCGCTGTGAAAACCCGAAAGGTTGCAATGAAATGCTCAAAGCCTTGAATGGAGTAGTTCATTGTCTGACTCGTGTTTGGCAAGTGGCCTGATCATCCTCCTACACAAGGAGGGAGAGAAGAGAGAATGCACCAACTACCGAGTAAACTCTTTCCTTAACCTCCCAGGAAAAGTGGCATGCCAAGAGCCTTGGAAAGAGATGCTGCGAAATATTTCAATCAAACATAGACGATACGCAGTGCGATTTTCGTCCAACATACAAAATTTTCGCTCGCCAGCAAATTTTCGTGAAATCATGGGAATATGCCAAAGTTGTCTACATGTGTTTTCTTGACCACGACAAAGCATACGATCGGGTCACTCGGGACAAAGTTTCGGGGAGTTCTGCGAAAATGCGATGATGATGACCCCCTGTTGCTGGTGTCAAGTCATTTTATTCCTGTTCACAAGTTTGTGTCCGGGCCGACGCCGTTAAATCACAACCATTCGTAGTGGCTGTTGAAGTCCGGTAACAGTGTGTGCTTTTACCACTCCTCTTCACAGTCTACATGAATTGGATAGACAGTTGTAGCCGAATCGACAGGAGTGTCGCTGTTGGAAGCTGCAAGATCAACCGTTTGCATTCTCGGACGATTTGGTACTACTAGCATCTTCTGAACAGGGTCTTCCAATACGCACTCGATCGGTTTTCTGCTACGTGCGATCAAGCCAGAATGAATACCAGCACTAAAAAGTCCGAGGGGATATTATGTCTCGCCAGAAATCCAAGACTGTGTATGGTGCAAATAAGCGGCAATACAGTGAAGCAGGTGGATAAGTTCAAGTACCTTAGGGTGGCAATCACGAGTGACGGAAGGCGTTACAAGGAGCTTGATACGCGGATTGGTAAATCAAACACAGTTCTGCGTGAGCTTTATCGCTCAGTGACAACAAAACGGGAGCTTTCAAACACTGCAAAGCTGTCAGTTTTCAAATCGGTCTTCGTTCCGATCCTCACCTATGGTCATGATTCTTGGGTAATGACTGAAAGAGTGTTATCTCAAGTACAAGTGGTTGAAATGGGATTTTTCCAAGGAGTTCACGTGATGGCACTTCGCGACAAAGTGGTCAGCTGTGAAATTGGTAACGCCCTGAATGACGATCCACTTCTCGTCCGAATCGAGAGATCCCAACTGGGTTGGTTCGGCCATGTGACCAAAATGCTCCAGGATAGATTGACAGGTTGGAAACGACTTAGAGGTCGGCCAGGGACCTGGTGGAATGACTACATCTCCGACCTTGCTTGGTCTCGTCTTGGTGTGGAGCTAGCAAAATTATCAGAGGTTGCTGAAAAGCGTGAGGTATTTGGCGCCCTCTTAGGGCTACTGTTCTCGCGACCTGGGTTTTATTTTTTTGCTGAGACATTTCGGGTCATTTGTCCCACAACTGTAGTAAAACTCGCCATAACACTATTCACCAGTCTACCTTTTCAGATATTATGACCGAACTGACTTATGTTTTTTGGTCATTTCAAAAACAATTCGGTCTATGACTGAAAAAATAAACCCACTCGCCCCTGACAAGAACCGGTGTGTAAGGTTATGAACATTTGCTTCGCCTGGAGCTGTGTGTTCGAGTCATCTCGAAACTGTGATTTAGATTCGCACTCAAAAAGACTAATACATGCGTGTGTGTGTGAATCACCCAAAAATCATCGAGACACTGCACGTGTGATCTTTTCTGTCAGTTGTCTTCGTGTCCATAGGGTACTGCTCTGTTTGGTGTGAAGCCCTAGCTATTTGTTCATTGTAGTCGGTTTACCTCGAAAGCGAGAATACTTACCAAGCCCAGTCAACTTTTCCAGGCATCAACGGTTATGAAGACCTGATATGCGATATTGTGACGATCAGCATGAATTATTATGAAAACAAAATGTACCTCCTTCCTGCCGACAAGCACATGCTGTTGAAGGTAAGAGTTGTTGGTACAAACAAATGGGTGATTTGATATAACACTTTTGAAAATTCAACACCCAGACTGGAGAAAAACGGTGATGCTGTTTTTACATAAAGTCAATCTCTGTGGCGTCAGCTGATAACAAAACTTTTTTCAGTCAGTCAGTCGATAGCAAAGCAAATTTCAGTGAATTTTTGTAGTTTTACTGATGTTTGGAAGACTTGAATAACCGCTGTTATGTTTGAAAGGTTGTGATGGTGTGCATTTTGTTTTAGCCATATCGTGTGTTTAGGGCAGTGGTTTTCAACCTTTTTTGTACCACGACCCATGATAGCAACCCTCCATAACCCAACGACCCCCATCTAAAACTCGAATAAAGCAAATGCAATACAGCTGTCCACATAAAATATCTACCCGCGAACCCTCCAAAAAACGATTCACAGCCCCTCTGGTGTTCGCGATCCCAGATTGAAAACCACTGCTTTAGGGGAGTTGCGCATGTCCATCTCAAAAGTGTGTAATGCATTTTCGTCGGCTTCCACGGGTGACTGTCATTTCTGCAACACTATCTACTTCCTGGTTTTCTGCTTACGTAGATTGCGTTTGTGGACAATGCGCAACTGATCTCGTGTGCCGTCGTATTTCCTTGTGGCGAATACCGAAACCACACCAAGACGTTTATTCCCTGTTGACGCTTGTATCTGTGCTCCGTTCAGTGGCGCAATGAGATTTCATTCTCGCAGGTCATGGGATTTGGGCTGTTCCTCTTGAACAACAAGGACGTAAACATATACAAATTGCAGGACAAGAAAAAACTTAATTTGAGCAAGATTGACAAGTTTTTCAAGGTACTGTTCATCGGTATTCCTTTTCGTTGGCAATACGTTAACCCAATGGCGAATATCATCATGTGCGAAGCAGATATACTTGGCAAGTCAGATGTGCTAACTTTGCCGGCGTGTGGTTTTATGCAGCAATTGCAGGTGGTTCCCCTGTTCGGAGACATGCAAATACCTTTGGCAAGCTACATTCAAAATATGAGCGATTATGAGGAAAACAAGTCGAGATGGTCGTGCACAAGTGCCGGAGTGTCGACGTCGTCGACTGGTATCATACCTCAGTACAACCTCGCCGAGCAATTGGTAACCATCCGCGAAGACCACATCAAATATACCAGCGAGTTGGCAAGGCACAGCAATAACGAGGTGAACTCGATGTTTCTCCCATTGTTCGTTGGATGTTTGTCTCTTGCGTTGTTGCCGAAAAGCAGAGCTGATATATAATTTTCGTCAGCTTGCGTATCTATCGACGACTTTGTGCTTGAAACAAGTATCTGTTCCACTTGGAATTTGTGCATAAAGCCTGTTTCCGTTTCTTGACAAACTTCAGGTGCGTTTGTCATGTAAAGATGTTGTATTAAACAAACTTGTTCGGAAAATCCCCGTTTATTTCAAGTCAGCGACGAACCCACAAGAAAAACTCGTTAAAGATTAAAGCGTGTCTGCATTCGATCTTCTCTGACGCAGGCGCTTCAACATACAATCCGCTTCCTACCTCAACCACAGTTTATAAGCCTGTTTAGTGATGAGCATGCTACCTCTATCAAGTTCACAAACGTTTGGTTCCGAACTGTTAAGGTTTCCATTATAGCTAACTCTCACCCCCTGCTTGACGTGGTTTGACCAGTTTCACTGGACTGAGCCCAAGCAATTGATTAACTGATACATTATCACCCACATGAGAAGTCATGGCGTGCACCCACCGGTAATCATCGTTGGTAACAGCAACGTTTCTCATAGATGATGAANACCTTGCAGACGCAGCACATCCCACAGTGAAGTTACGTGGTTAAGGCTAAGAAGAAACAGTCAACACTTTTGAGAACACCCTGGGCATGCGNAACGGTTGTGTGATGATAGCAGCTTTTTTAATACCGCACCCAGTGGTGAACCAATAGCAATTTGCTTTTGAGGTTTAATGAAATTTTGAAAGTGTATTTTTAGCAATATATTGAAAAACGTATTTGTTAAGAAAAACGAAGATTACTTCTGTTACTGAGACGTCAAAAGCTCATTGCTGACGCGCGGCAAGCACTTTTGTTGTGAAGCGAATACAGTTTATTTCACAACGATTCGACACTTTCGTGCGTTTCGCTGATGCTTTGAGTTCCATCCGCCCGTGATCTTACTGCGTCTGAACACATCGCCGGTTTTTCGGTGTCTCGGCTGCAAGGTTTCACTTGTTTTGTTTTTTTGTTTTATGAACAAGTACGACTCTACATCGTTAAAATGCTTGTTTCTATCCACGTCGCCGATAGCTTCGTCTTGTGTGTGTTGGGGCGTGCATAATTGCTTCGAGTATGATCAATTCGTGGGTGTCTTCCTTTGTTTCATATGTGCGTTAGCCATGTCTTGTGGGCCTTGCGGCTGAAATCAATAAAACTGTCAAGCTGCCTGCGTTGACAGGTCGTCACCACAGCGCAACGCGATCAACCCCGCACTGACACTGAGAACGAAGAACTCTACTATCTCGCGTTGAAGGGTGAGACTGATTTCGATCGGTGCAGTGGTGAAAATTGATAAATACGAAAGTTACTTCACAGATCTGTTGTTTGGCTTGTTTTGCATAAATGAACTTTTTTCAAAAGAGCTGTGCAAAGTGTGTGACGATGAAATGGCTTGTGCGNTTTTTTTGTTTTGTTTTGTTGATAGATGTCGATAGATCTAATTTCGCATCAATTTTACCATATACCTTTTTCAAAATCAACATTTGTCTTTCCTTTGCATCCTTGACGGCGGTCGTTCAATTTCATCCGATTTTCGTGACGTAACAACTTATCAGACGTAGGGGGGGACGCGCGCCTTATCAGACTTAGAAGTTGTTTTGGCGGTCGAGGGGGGACGCGCGCGTGTTTGTGGGGGCGATTCATTCACATGAAAGTTTTTTTCGCGCCTTACGAAGTGACTGCTTCAGATCAGATTGCATCGTTTTAACAGATTTTCTCGTAGATAATTTGTCTTGCGTTCAGTTTCTCTACGAAAAATGAGAGCGATGTAGAAAAGTATTAGTGTCGTGCGTCTAAGCTAGGGCAAGATCAGAGCTGGCTGAATTAGTTTTTTGCTGTGGAGATCTTGAGTAGTTTCCAACTTGTATGAGGAAAAAATGTAAATCACGTGAAAAAGACCTCCAACTTTTTTGAGAAGTTTTTTTGTTGCGTTCAGACACCACAGGGTTTCTGCTTATTTTGGATATGCCGAAATTTTTTCAGTTTGACAAAGTTAATCGCAAATGTTTACAAAGTTAAGCTTGCTCGTTTCCAGTGATTTCTGCTTCCCGGTGCAAAGCCTCCTGTTCATAATAATCTCAGGGAAGCAAGCTTAGCACCTTGAATTGTTAGCGTTGTTGCGAGCGGCGCTCTTACACTCTGATTGTTCCGTCACAAAACAAAAGTCAACACTGCGAACTGCCGTGGTGAAATATTGAACGAATGAAGTTATGGCCAGCAAAGAGAAAAGCACCTCTGAACGGACTCACATGCGTGTGAAAGTTCAACAAGATGGTGAAAGCGTTGTTCACACTGAAGGCGTTGTGCTGCTGCCAATTACTAGTGGTGCGATTCCTTCTTGGCCAAGTTGTGGACTGCCTGTGTAGTTTCCCCGAGGTAGTTTTGCGTGAATTTAGAAAAAAAGTTATTTTAAAGCATTTTTTGAAAGCACCCTTGTTTTTTCGCGTCTATTTTGTCTGAATCGTCCGCACAGGTTCTTGCGTGATATATACTTTCTTCACATTTGTTGTTGACCCAGATTTACTTTTGAGCGCTGCTTATGTTCTTCGATTATCCGCGCTCATTGTTAGCATCCCGATCCTATGCAAACCATAATCCTATTTTCAAGTAACTACAGTAATCTGCAACAAAGGCGGCAAAGTCAAATACAGCAAGTTATTTAAATAGGAAATCGATTTCAATGTAACACTACACATCCTCAGTCCTGAAGTCTTATTCAAACAGAATTAAAATCCTGGATTTTACAAAACATGTGTGAGAAGCACGTCTGATGAACGTCAATCCACCGCAACAGATTTCTACGAACCGACAAAATATTCATTCGTTCATTTTCATGCCCGCTATTCCTCGGGGAGGGTCGCAAGGGAAAGAGCCCTTTCAGGGCTTTACGAATTCCACAGCTGGGCACTTTGTCGGGAAGTGTCACGCCTGAACTCTTCGCAAATATCCCATGACAAATACGTAATTTTTTTAGGACTCCAACTTCTGTCCAAATGGAGTTCGCATGTGATGGAAGTATATTCCTGGAAACTGGTGCATCCCACTGATAAGTACGCCAACCCCGAGTGCCCGGATGACGCTGAGGAATATGAACGCGCCACCAGATACAATTACTCGAGTCAAGAGAAATATGCTCTTGTTGAGGTGAACAGTGAAATGGTGTTTTTGGGTTTGTTCTTATCAGTCGGTTATCACCAGGAGCTGTATTCGTATATGGAGCTGTATGTATCCACGAAGTAAAATTTGATGGTTTGTTGTGTCCCATTTCACATTTCCTCCGTCCGGTTTGTGTGTGCTTATGTGTTTCTGTGTGCTTATGTGTTTGTGGGTGCTTATGTGTTTCTGTGTGCTTATGTGTTTGTGGGTGCTTATGTGTTTCTGTGTGC
>JGI24158J21664_10010583_pt1 | contig 12305 bp, 7 predicted proteins | sample Ectturendosymbi3_FD_21664 | JGI IMG/M metagenome (IMG submission 21664) | reverse complement strand
TGCCTCATATTCACCCAGCGATAGACATGGAAACAGTTCTGAGTAGCGAAGCCGCGCTCAAACCTTCATGGGTAAGTTGTACAGCGGACCGTAGCTGATGCGTGTGTTTTTGCGCTCTTGCTCAGGCCTACTGCCAGGAACTGTTCCTTTGAAACTGGCGAACGCAGCAATGGTGCCCGCTGCTAAAGCCTCGCAAGTCGAGTTTCCACGCGGGACGCAAGCGATCTTTTGGCCCAGCAACCCTGGCGGGATCGCCGGCAACATCCGGCTGCCGCCAACCACTGTGTCCCCGGACTCGGAATGGCGAGTGCCGTCGATTACCGGTCCGATGATAGGGCACGTCGATTTGATTCGAGGACAGAAGAACCACGCGCCCGTTTTGCATGGCGTGGACCCAGCTCGCTTAACCGATCAACCCGGAGGCGCAGGATCTCTGCTGCCGTCGTTAATTAAAACCAGCGAAGATGAGAAAACCTACGCATCTCTCCAGATCTTGAAGTAAGCCGTTTGTAGTCGTGAANAACGAAAANTACAACCTTTCAACGTTAACAGGCGAACTGCCTCTGCTCCACGGACAAATATCAAATTTTCGATATTTGTGGAGCTCGACGCGACACCTACGTTTTGTCGTGCTTGTGCTGCAGGTTACAACCCGATTGAGTTTATACAAGTTCGAAAAACGGTTAAAATTATAGGGTACGTTAAGCATTGGATATTATACTGTAGTACACTATCAGTCAAATGCTGAATGGTAATCGGTGTTGATAGAGAAACTAGTATCGACCTATCGTTAACTTCAGGTGCTGGTTGTTCGCTGTGTAACGTTTTCTTTTGATGTTGCGATAAGACTTCAAAAGAAAATGATTGCATAGTACGTGTGTCAACTCGCTTGGGTTTTCTGGTCTTGAATATCTTCACGTCCCAGACTATGGGCAACGGATAAGATATTACAGGCGCGTAAGTCCTGGTCAAATCCAAATCTGTTGTGTAGATTCCAGGATGAGAGTCATCTGAACTGTTTTCACGATACGGTCTATTTTTCATCGCAAATTTAAGCTGAAAGGTTAATGCCAATGACATTTATTCTGAAAACTCTCTCCCATCTTTTTTCTTTGCAAAATTTGTTAAACGTAAATTTTGAAGTATTCAGTGTAAACCTCAAACTTTTTTCGCACACGAAGGATATTCTGCTGGTTGGGTCGTTAAAACTTAGTGGTTGCACGCAAAACCCACATCGGTATGAGATTATTTTTCGCTTCGTTTCCCTTTGCGCATATGACTCATTGTATTTTGGTTGCACTGTTCCAGCGCGCACTTTTATGTGAAGCTTGCTGATCGACTAACTGCGTTAAAAGTCAACATTTATCGACTGCACCGCGAGCTAGCTCTACTAAGCACAGGCAGTCTGAAAGGGCGCAGTGCATTACAAGTGCAGCTTGTTGCCCTCTACAGCCCGTAGGACTTCTAGTGGTGTCTTGTCACTCAGAACCTTCTCTTAAGATAATGACCTTCCGGTAATTTTTATTGTACCTTTCACTAGCGCTATTTTTGTGTTTTAAAGAAAACAGCGAAATGTCCCAATCATGTTCGTTTTCACTTTTTCCACCACTTGAACATTTTGTTACAAGCTGTTCGAAGCGCGGCAATTTTAAGATATATGCGTCGATTTTTTTTTATCAAGATTATGCCCGATTTTGTCGACTTCTGATCACAAAATCAGCGTCGCGTTCAATGGTCTTTCACCGTAATTTCGCGCTGTTGTGCGGTGATCATCCGCAGCGTTTCTTCAACTAAATGCAGAAAACTTTTATACGGTTTAAATTTCTCCGTTGTTCGGCAGTGTGTGTGATTGTAACGACCTTTTTTGTTTCAGGCCGGTGAAACGCAGTATGACTTTAAGCCACAATCAGCTGGAAAAAAACAGGTAAGCTTCGTACGTGCTCATACCTATTTCCGAACAGGCTTACTTCATCACATAATTCGAGGTTAAGTAGTCCGTTTCTAATGAAGATCGAATCGGTAGATCGAAACATGTTATTAGATCATCACGTTGTCAGCAGACCTCAGGGAAAGCCAGTGCAACTTCAGTGGAAACTGCGCAGTATCGTAGAGGGCTGCTGTTACTTTAATTTGCTGTGCGCTGCGGCGAAGTTGACTTTACCATGATGAAAGTTTTGAAATAGACTGAATATAGCTGCTCCTATATTTCGTTGGGATACGTGCACTTGGCAGACGTGCTCACCTGAAAGAGCGTTTCGAAGCATTGAAATCGTGCATTCCGAGACTTGGAACAAGACGAACGTCAAATCTCACTATTTTAAAGGCTGCCCTGAAGCATATACAGGTATACTTTCGCTAATTGCTGAGATCTTGTTGATTGTATAAATTTGCGCGTTGGTTAAGTTTTCAAACTCCTTTGAACTGGCACAAGTCACAATTCAAGCAATGAGCTATATGAGTCTTTAAAAGCTGCGAGTGAGGTAGGAACATTAAAAACACCCACAGTGATCAGTCTTCGTAGTTTCGTGACTATTCAGACATCCTATACCAGAATTAATTCGCTGTGCTTCGTATGTGCAATTTTCAAGTGAAACAGCACAAAAACGGGATGTACCCGAGTCAATGTTTTGGTATCTGGCAGGAAACGTAATTGGCCGGTACATTAAAAACTCCGGGCGCAACTTGAATCACATGTATACTTTTGTTTTGCAGCTGGAATTTTGTTTCAAATGCACTGAAACACAGTTAAGATAAAGCAGCAATATAGATTTTAGGCTATAGAAATTTGGCTTTATAAGATTTGGAGAGCAAAACATTTTGTACAAGGTCTTTTTGTTTCTGTAACACTTTTCTATTATGAATTTTCACCAGTTCGTTTCACCATGGGCAAAATTTTGGCTCTCAGGTCGCACTTATTTTTAAATTTCAACAGTGACTCCGATCGAGAGCAAATGGATTAATTGCTTGTGCAACTTGCTATAAGTGATATGTAAATGCCACAACATGAAAGGTTTTGACCGTTAACAGGTAGCAAAGCATCGTGATATAAGGCTTATGGCAAAAGTTATTTTATGAAGGCATTTGTTTTGCAAAGAATGTATGTGTCTTGTATTAGTCTCTCTTTTCAGCCAATTCATCTAAGTCTGGGGTTGGTTTTGTTGGGACAATACTTACAATAGATCTAAGCGTTGATCAGTTAACACTGGAGTGCGACAAGGTTTGCTAATGTTCACGACATTGAATGTCTGCTCATGCACATAGCCGAGCCCAGTAATGCCATCAATCTTGTGCCGTCTAAATAGGAATAAAAGCCAGCTTGGATTTGGAGGCTCTCACATTTGTGTAAATGTCGTCACTGCCACACACGAAGTGAATCTTGAATCGCAATTTGTTGGTGAAAAGTATTTTGCTGAGTCTGCAAATTAGTTGCTAACCTCTCAGCAGTAGCCTCTTGTTCTCACACTAAATATTTGCTAAAGTGGTTAACATGCTTCGCAGCAAAGCCACTGCTACTTTTTTATTCTCTAACAACCGTACCATTTTCGTAACATATCAGACATGCAACCATTTATCAGATCTTTTATTATTTACTTTTTATTAAACACCCGGTCCTCTCTGTCCACTTTTCTTTTCCTCAGTCGACTCATGTTTACAGAAGGGTTTTCTTACACTTTTGCTGCTTTGCCAAGTTTTTGAAAGTGTTGTAACTCAATGTACAGCAAGTTGCTGTTCATTAAAATGGATTTGCAATAATCGCTTTTGTCTGGTTGAGTTCCACAATAGGACATTATTGGGAAGCCAAACAGCGGTGAACGCGTTTTAAAGAGCCAAGTGAAATTGTGGAAAGGAGTAATACAGCGCAGCCATTGACTAGGCAAGCATGGACATTGCAAGGAATATGAAAAACGATTGGCTTCATTAGTAACACTTCAACAAACTCAGCGGGCCGGATTGCAAAGCACATCGGGCACACATGCGGCCCACGGACTATAGCTTGCCCATGCGTGTTTTGTATTAATCTTGCTACGTTGTAACAAACATATTTTGTGAACCGTTACGTTAAAGTTTTACAAGTAAGATGTAGTATTCTAAGACCTATTTTAGACGTCAGATGCAAACTCATGTCAGGCCGGAACCGGAAATGGATCTTAATTTTTGGCTGAAATACAATTTTGGTGCGTTCCTAGCGAAAAACGTCACCAGCTTACACTGCGTCTGTACTGTCCAGACTTTAGAACTGACGATGTTTTTGTGACTAAATCGATTTAACTTTTCTTTTCCTGACTGGGTGGACCGGCGCGTCTGTACAAGAGACAGCAACTTGGTTGCGACGCAGGCGTGGTTGCTATTCAGGAGTCGTTAAAACCTTAGCAGTCGGTTTGCGGATATGCTGGTGTGACCGCATGATTCTTCGTGAACTTTACCCTTGCGAGGTTTACTTATGAGATATCACCGACGAGTGGAGTTGTGCATTTCCTCGCATTATCTGAAGTGTGACGGGCCTTGCGAAGGAAGAGTTGGCGCTTTCATCTTGATTATCCGTGCCAGAAGTGTGATGACTGCCCGCATGTACTTCTTGATGATAGTGAACTTCCGTCTGTACGAAGGTTGGTTAAGTCTGTGTGGTCGGATCGGATAAAGCTTATTTGTGAAATCAAATGAAATGTACCAAGAGCGTATTTCAAAATCACCTGAATCAAGTTGATGGAATTAAGGAAAACTATATCAGTGGAATCTCCGGTTCAGAGATAGGTTATTGCTAACTTTTTCAATAAGCGTTTGATGATACCGGGCGTGTTTGCTCGTCGTAGATGGGAAGTACATATACTATGCGCGATCTTGAGGTATATAAAAATATATTTGAAGTTACGAATGTGTTCATCGTAAAGCAAACTGGTACTACTTGTTTGTTGTGTTGAAGACCTATCTATGTGGTTGTCGCCGTTGACTACAAAAAAAACGGTTGTCGCGGTCGACTACTACGCCGGCAGTGCCGGTAACGCTAAGATGTTGGCACCACTTCGAAGTCAAGATGTTTTTGGTTGCTTTCAGTTGAGTCGATTGTTCGTTGAACAAGTAAAGAACGCGTGTTACCCTGTATTTCGTTCAGTTCTCATCCGGTCGCGTGGTCCAGCTTCCGCTATGCTTCGCTAATATCCTCCTTATTTCATAACCTGTAGATTGCTTTCGCACGCTCCCTGTGTGCCACGAGTTTTCACATTCACGCAAGATAGAGCACATTTTTGTTGGCACGGATTTTCAAAATCATACCCTTCATTACGTAAACAGAGCGTTGGCTAAACGTCATGCTGATAATGCGCAACAATAAGAAGCCGCAAATTATTGTTGGTGGTAAAGATATTTTTTTCTGTTTTCCCTGAAGTCATGTTAATGGTGAATAGTTGAGCTGATAGTACTTTCAGCCGCGAGGCATTGGAACCAGTCGCTCGAAAAGATGGCGCAAAAACCTGTACCTATACTTGTACCAAAGCATGTCATCTGACATGGCTTCGTGGCGCATTGCCAGGCTGTTTGACGTTTATCAGCGAGGCTCACTGTAAATTGATTCTTAACTTTTTCCACCAATCCTACACCTCGATTCACTCCACTGGCTTGCACTGTGGCGGTTGAACACTTAGGATCAATTGTTCCCTATAAGCCGCGAGCGGCTGGAAACGTGAGTGCGCACGTTTTTAAAGTCTTTTTCTTGCGCTTTCCACAAAATTTCAACCCCTCGTTGAGCTTCAGTAAACTCCCGTAGGGAACCCCCGCATGTGCTGATGCCAGTGTTTTATTGGCGGCCGATTGCGCTTCATATCAGGCTGCACATTCGCACATTGCTAATGATAAGTGCAACAGTTTTGTATGCGCATTACTTTGATTGCTTATCATTCCACTGAATTCACGTTGAGAAATATACCGTGCTAGCCAGGAAAGCAAAAGATGTTTTTGGAGTTACTCCCGATTCCCGACGTTCGTTGCTAGTTTTGCTGGAATACAACCACCCGAGATCACCTTCAAGGAAAAAATCAGATTTTGTGAAGTTGGAATGCTTGTTGTTGTCACATGATTTTCGCAGAAGTGATGTGGCTATTGCCTTCTTACTAAAAAACTGAAGGTTGCTGTTGTCAACGGGTTTCGGGATACGAACTGTTGAAATTGACTTGTCTCAAGCATCAGACATTATTGTGCTTTAGATCGTTTCGGTATTGCCATTATTTTTCAAGAGGATATGTTTGAAACATATTTGTTCTCATTTGAAATTTGAATCGAACTCCTGGCGCGAAGTTGTCACTAACTCGTAAAACGTGCTTTTCACATACGCCGATTGTTGATGCTAGTTTTTCACGAAACTTTAAGACGCAACGCACGTTGAGGATGCAACATTTCTCGTACAAAATTGTAGCTCACGTGTGGTTAGTAATAGCAAAGGTGTTCTTTCAAAATTCTGAAGGTACAGCCACTTATCCTGCGAGTGGGAAAATAATATTTCTTCCTCAAATTTTCCACAGCACTAACCATGTTGAAAAAGAGTATTCCAATTTGTGTACAAACAAAGCTGTTAAACGGCTAATTTGCTTCATGGTTTGGCACGTTCTGGTCTGTTATCCACACTGCCCGTAATTGTGTCTTTGGTGCCACACCACGAAATGTGACGTCAACACTGACCGTAAAACACTGAGAGCAAGCTTTGCCTCTACGCCAGCGCTTTTCAAATTTTATTTAGTTACGGCACACTATAATAAATACTAGATTTGGCCGCGGCACACCTACTTTATAAAAACGCACTCTTCACAAACTTTGTAACGGAAATGATGTAACATACAGAAGGTTTTGTCAAAACATAAAACATTCTCGGCACACTTCAGCCTCTTCAGCGGCACACAGTTTGGGAAACACTGTCTACGCCTTCGCCAGCGGCCGTATCAAGAAATTATCGTTCGTTCATAGTAGCCAAGTTAGCACTCGTAACCTGTTGCCATTGATGTCGGATGCTATACATCAGGGATGGCCAACCAGTCAAGAGAACAAGAGCCACATTTCTTACCGTGTTACCGCAAAGAGCCACGTCATGCACATGAACATCAACCAATTTCTTCCTCACTCAAACACATGCCTTTGCTCAGTTAGATTTGTTGTAAATATCACACACCTGACATGATAATGACACTGACAGAGCTTTACAAACCATTTATTGTTATACATGTTATGTAGTGGGACTTTTGATAATAACCGTACGTAATAGCCGCATGAAACCGGGCAAAGAGCCGCAGGGTTGGCCACCCCCTGCTATACAGCGTTTTCTCTGGCTCTATTTTTTTAAACCTACCTCTATTTGTGTCTGCATTCCCAGCGTCAGCGAAGGCGGTCCGTGCTATAATGAATAGTTCGATATAGCCAGTGGTGTTTAGACGTCTCCATCAGCGCAGTACATCGTGATGACTAGCGGGCATGATGAATTTTCGCCGTGTTAACGTATGAATCTCTCCAAATGCTAGCAACGGACTTTTAGGCGCTGACACTTAGCATGCCCTCTGCCTTTGTCGTTGTGTTNTTAAACTCTGCCTGAAAGTGTTTAAAGTTGTGCGAAGTTTTCTGTNACAATAGATCGGTCATACTGAGNTGCGCTCATATTTTGGTGACAGACGCTTATAGGTTTGCGCCTCACGACATCACTGTTCAGTTTTTCGTAAATGCCATCTGTGTGACTCAGAGCCTCTAATACGCTCGCATGTGCTACGCAGTGTCCCCCAGACTGCTTTGATCGATGCTGATCAGCCACATCATACCNCTGTTTGTTGCCGTGCTTTTGGCCATTATCTACTCTACTTGCTGCTTATCAGCAGGCATAGCGTACCACTATGTGTATTTACCTTAAGTGGTTCTTACGTTGCTTGCCACGACAAGCAGCGACAACAGAAAGCGATTGAGTTTTGACTGCCTTCATTCAGAATCCGATGTTTGCTCGGTATTAACCTGCTTGCATCACCAGGTGTGCTGGCAGATGAACTTGTGCCCTTCTTTTTACGTCGTCCATTGTTCTTGCGGCACAAGGGGAGAAAATTTTTTCCGGTCGTGGAAAAAAAATTATTTGCTTTTTTGCCACATGTTGTGACCTTAGTCTGGTGTTAGCGGTAATTAATGTTGAACTGTCGATGTGTGGCAAGTCGAGAAATTCGTCTTCGTCCCCAACGCTCACTGCTCACACCGCTCGACAAGCTTACTTCACCTAATGATAAAGTTTTGACGTATTCACAAAGTAGTGGACCTTACACTGCGCTGAACTAGGTTTGTGCAATGTTCCCTTTAACGATCGGTCTTAGTTGGCGTAAGTCGTGGTTTAAATCAAACGGTTCGCGTTAATCGACAGTTGTAAGCGCATGTCAAGCATTTGCTAGCGTTATAAATCTGTTCAATATCGAATTATGGTGCGCAGTAGTGAACAACGACATTATGCACGCCAAGTGCAGCTGTGGAGTGTTCGCTATCGTACGTAGCCAGTGCGCGAAGTGCTTCCCGCAAAGGCTACGCTGCGAGGCACCGCTATTTGGCAACCGCATATTGTCACGTGATGCTAAGTAATTCACGTGTGCGTTCTCTCGCACACACACGCTTCTACTAGCACGCGATTCTTCAACCTCCATGTCGAGCCTCACGAGGTCGGGCGAACCCGCGAGGCTTTGATTTGTTCAACGAACCTCTTTCGCTTTGGTTCTCTTTTTTTCTCTTCAGTGCTTACAATTGCGCTCTCCGTCGCGCCTTCGGGCGCTCGTTTGCTCGTAGTCGGCTGCTTCGGATCACCTGTCGTCACCTCCAGTTTTGTTTACCGTGTGCGCTTGTTGCGAAATAACGTCATGTGTGCCGTGTGATATTCATCCGCTTGTACGTTAAGAAGCGCGCATTGCACAGGAAATACCTCGCGGGTTCCTGGTATCGTTGAGTGGTTTCTGCGCTTCCCTTTGGGGCGTTGCATCTATTCTACACATTTCCATTATTACGTTTGCGTCTGTGCCTACTATTTATACTTTTGGAAATTTAATAGTTCAAATTTCATTCTGTGATCGAACTTTTTTCTGCGGCTCACTCAGTTCATTTTTGAGAGGCGTTGAAGCACAAAACTCGGAGCAGGGAAATTAAGGTGCTGGGGAGCTCATGAACTAGATGTATTCCAAGGCGAATTCCCATTGTGCCAATCTTGGGTATTATGAAAAGGTAATAAATATCGCAAAACCAAAGTGTTATGAGCAACAGAAACTTTAGTACTTCCAAGGATTAATAGATTCCTTCCAAAAGGTGAATGGGCAAAAATTGCGTTGCTGTACACTTGATGAAAGTAAGACTGGCGGGCTAGACTCCAGTCAGCTTTTAACATGGCAAGACACGTCCATTGCTAATCTTAGCGAACGACTGCTTTCATCAACCTGAACCTGCAACGAAAGATGTCATAAGGTTTGCTCTAAGTCAGCTATGTCCAACCCAAGTAGCTTACTAAGCCAAAAATTGTGTCACTATCTTAACCAGGGCCGCACATTGAATGCCTTACTTTGATCTTAGCCAGAGTTTTCTTTTAGTAAAATTTTAGGTACCCGATATGGACCTGTAGGTATCCGATTTCTCTGATTCTAGGGACCCGATTTTCTCTGATTCCAGGTACCCGATGAAAAATTTCTCTGATTCTAGGGACCCGAATCCGGTCCCTAAAACACCTTAAAAAAACCTGATCTTAGCCAACTAAATTTAACTTAAGCCAATGTACTGAAAGCGTTCGAATCCTTACTGCAATGACAACAGACGTGATAAAGTGGCACTGAAGACCACTTGCATCAAAAATGTCAAATTCAAGATTATCAAAATAAGGACAGGTTGTCAGTACGGCGAACACCTAAACTGGGCCGCACAAAACCTTCGACTGGGCCGCGGATTAGACATAGCTGCTCTAAGTTTGAGCCCTGAGTTCTTAAACTGGGGTCGCAAACGGTTCGCAAGTAGGGATGCGACATATTACTGAAAAGTATTAAATGCATTGTTTTATCATACGTAAATTTATTATCATTTCACCATAAACGCCATAATCAAAGCAAAGCTGGCAAGACAAAAGCTCGGAACAAACTAGTATGTGAAGCCGATTTCCGTCGCCTTCAACAAAGCTTCGAATTAACTACTAGTTTCCAAAAACAGTTGCATCCTTTCCATTAAGCAAGATAATGGCAAATAAATTGTGCATCTTTTGTGTTTGATTTTGAGGTTTGGTGAGGCGCGAGCATCAACGATTAACACCAAGGAGCACGGTTGAAAATGTTTCAGAACCGATGCTCTAAGCCATGGGTTTCCAACTTGTGGGTACGTGAAGGTCTTCCAGGTGGTATGCGAGTAGCTTCCATATTTTTCACAAAAGCCTGGATCACAGCTTTCTAGTTTAGGTATCGGGTTTTGTTTCTAAATAAATAAATTTTCCTGTAGCCGCTATTCCTATTGTTTCGTAACATTATGACTTTTGATGCGTTGTTAGCAAATTTACGCCACGCATCGACCAAATGGTGGAAGGTAAACAAAAACAAAAAAAACTCATTAAATTTAGTTGTGGTCCTTTACTGTTGGTCCTTTACTGTTATTTTACTGTATATTGTTCTTCTGAATAAACTAAGATTGGATCAAATTAGTTGTTCTGGAAGCGGTGGTACGCGTTGACAATAGGTGGTGCCCAAGTGATCCGAGATCGTAAATAGGTTGGGAACCTTTGCTCTAAGCAGTAAATTCTGAACTTGTGATAAGCAAGTGGGTATGATGTTACTTGGTAGTTGAGGTACAACATGTCAGTTGGACTTTTTGATGACTGAAAGAAACAGTTCTATCTCAAAGGATGTTGTTCCGCTGATATTCTTTTTCACGCTGCTTATTTCATTTGCAGCTGTACATCGTCAGCGCAGTTTACAGTCACACTGCAAAATGGTACCTTCACTCAACTTTTTTGCAAGTGATCGAAGTGTTTGGACTTACAGCGCTTTGTGGATATATTCTTTGTCACCCAATTGAGGTATCCGCACAGTCATGGCGAATCAAACTCACTGAGAGTCACCAGCCGTATCGTTTACCAATGGCGGTATCCGCTTACTGCTTGAGGAACCAACACAATACACCACACGCGCATTTGTACTCAAATCCATAAAGGCTTACCAATGACACCAGTCACTTTCGTATGTCGCATGATTAGCTCGGGTTTGGCACGTCTCGTCGACTTCCTCTTAACGCTCCCAATGAACAAGGAAGGGCATCTTTCATCGTGAATGCAGAATACAAATGCTGGCCTGGCAACTTAACTTCTTTATGTAACACACAGAACCAGTTGAAATAGAAAGTGTTCCTAGTTGTTTGGAAACGCGAGTCACGAAGATTTCTTCTTTTCTCCCTCATGACTGATAACAATCACAGTAGGTGGATTACCACACATTGAGCTTGGGATCTCGATGTTCAATGTGCATGTTTAGCGTGCTACTGCGTGGGCTTAGGTGGTTGGCTAGTAGCGTTGTTTACGTTTTTTATAACTGGTATAACATCAGCAAATTTTGTTCGATGGTGAATGCGTGACGAGGACTGCCTAATCTGCCATGTGCAAGTATCGAGCCTTTTCAGCAGTTTTTGTGCCGAATGAAGCGTTACCGAGAATTGTACCAAAAGCGTTGCATACATGTAGAGCAGTGGTTCTTAACCTTTTCGGTCTAGTTTGCCATTAAGGCCAATCACTAAGTTCGAATTTCCCTCCTGATATTTTAATGACGATGTTTTACGGAACGCTATTTAGCCAATACTCATAGTAGCTATTAGCTCAGTGGTATATAGGTTTGGCATAATAGATATAACAATTAAAAGGATCTACTCATGGATTTCACTCAAGGATTTCACTCATTTACTTCAGGTCAATCAAACAGAAAAGTTAAGTGCTCATTTTTAATGTGATTTTTGCGATTGCTTTCACTTCATCAACATCTCGCTACGAGGATTAATGGTAAAACTCTTGTGTTATTAGAAGGGGAAACTTGTTTCAACGTGTTGCAAGCTCTGTCGTCCAAAACTATTTTAGCACAATTCCGGAGGCATGGTTGCACTAGAGAGAGAGAGAGAGAGAGAGAGTTTATTGGCGCAAATATTAAACAATTTCATACAAATTAAAGCTAAGGCGCTGGGACACCGAAAAAAACCTGTTAGACAGGTTGTCTCGTCGGGCGCCCCTCGACAGTTTCATAAATTTTTATTGTGGTGTAAATTTGATGGCCGAATTATTGCAAATTTGTTGAGGTTATTGTTTT
>JGI24158J21664_10010582_pt1 | contig 12305 bp, 5 predicted proteins | sample Ectturendosymbi3_FD_21664 | JGI IMG/M metagenome (IMG submission 21664) | reverse complement strand
TTCTTGGACTTGCTCATTATTTGGAATGTACAAGTATGATTGAGTAAGGTTAAAACAATGTTCTGCTCTTTGCTTTCGCTTCTGCTGGTTAGCGCAGAGCTAGTGAGCGCGTTCGTTTAGGGTCTTTGACAACATGTATTTGGGTGGTGACAGACGGAATGACCGAAGTGTCTTTTCGCCGCCTCCCAGCCTTACTGTGTCTGTATTGACAAGTGTACTTGCGTTGAGGTAAAAATAATAAAATTGTTGTTGTTGTTGTGCTCGTTTTGTGTCACACGGCGATGTAGTATCTTTGGTTCAAACTTTGGGACTTCTGTATTTCTTCCAGAGCTGTCAAAAGTAACCGCTTGCATCACCTGCAGACATGATTCAAGGGGTTCAAGGGTTGGTTTTTCAAATATATTTTTATGGGGATTTTTCTAAATAATGTGGAACTTGCCTCGTTCTCGCACACGTTTTTCGATTCTAGTTCGTATGTCGGTGTATGGGGTCTATATCGATACCCAGGATTAATCACTGTAGGCCTATATAGGGTAAAGAGCAATAGATTTTGCGTTCCTTGGCATGACAGTAAACTGCAACTGGTGATGAGGCTCCGATCCAGTTCTGCAGCTGGGGAGGGAAACTAGAATGCCATTTAACTGTCATTACACTCAGGTCCACTCTGGACCGGGAGGATTTTAAATGCTGGGGAGGAAATTTATGTTCCAAAATTGAATTGTGCCAAACGTGATAACGATTGGTTCAACCTGCCGATCAAGTCATGTCAGCAGCTCACGGATCTTAGGCGTTTTAAGATAAAGTATTTGCCATTGAAACGAAGTCGAAATTAATTTCTGCTTTTTCGATAGAAACCTTAACATCGGAACAGCGCAGACATTGTGTTGTTTTCTTTCACCAGATCAAGCCAGTCTGCATGCCCAGCTTCGCAGCAAGCGCAGTTGCGGAGGGAACTGAGATTTATGTCGCAGGTTACGGCGCGACAGGTTTGTACATTTTCGACTGAAACCTTGTGATTCTTTGATGTTTTCCAAAAAATCTGATTAAATTTTCGTTTAGGGGAAAACATAGTGGCCACCGAATGCGTTCCGCTTGATTGACTCAATGCCATGTCCTCACCACCACGCGTCATGTCTATTTCGAACCTGAGTTTCACAGCAACACATAAAATTAAACTTTTTTCTTTCAATTCGGTGACAAAACGACTGAAGCTGCTTCCTTCAACAAAATTCTACAGTGAAACACTGATTGGGAAGAACGATGAGACTGTCAGCGATTAAACATAACAGCTTGAAATACAAAATATTTAAGAACCTGTCAAATGTGATTTAGTGCTTGTTGCTTTCCTGTTGAAGGTAAATAAAAGCTTTTGTTAATTGTGAAATTTTGAAGTATTTCTTAACCACATTTCTTTCGGGCATCAAAGGTCCGTATAGACTTTAGGGCGACTGTGCCTGGCTTCTTTATTGCCTCTATAAACGACGGTAGAAGATGTTTAAATAATAAATTGATTTCTAAATCCCAGCGCGAATAAGATCGGGTAACCTTACCTGTATAGCTTGATTGCTTGTATAGGCCAAAGTCCAATCTTTTCACCATTTCTTCGAGTCGATATTAACAAAGTAAAGGCGATGATGGGATTTGCTGAAACGAATAAAACTATTTCTACCACGTCACTGTGAAAAACAAAAGTTGTGATGAAATGGAGTCTCACCAGTTGCGCTGTGATGAACCAAAACCAAGAAAAATCAGTTGTGTTGGTGGAGTCGACTGTTTACTAATACAAAGATGTCGATTAATTTCTACTCAACCGTTGATGTTACTTTCAGGCCTGGGTGGTCCCGCAGCTCCGCAGTCTGTTCTGAAGGAGATAAAATTGACAGTGATCAGCTACTCTGCCTGCAAAGCTGTTTATGAAACAAGTCTCCCTGTTTCAGGCGTTTTCTGCGCCTCTCCTGTTACAGCTGGAGACGACACTTGCTTGGTTAGTATTTAAAAAAATACATAATCAAAGAGTCTTGTTGAGGTCAGTTTCGCACTATTTTTTCAGTCAACCTTACGGCTCCAAAAACCGTTCCATGAAATTGCACGGAGGTCCCTTCACAGAAATTTTGCAGTTTTCAACCTTTCTGAAAAAGTTTGAGTGATAGTGATTGCAAAACTTTCTTCTTTGTTTTTCTTATCAGGGCATTTTTTTAACGTTTCATTCGGTTCAGAGCGCTTTGTTCTCTAACCAGGCCTGTGACCAGATTGGGACACCAGGGGAGAAGAGTTTTGTGAAAGTGACCCAAATTTTTTGAACTATGTCCAATAGTTTTCTACTATGTCCAAAACATTTTTCCAGGGGAAGGGCGAAAAATTTTGCAGGGGGTGGCTTCGCCTCCCCTGCGCCTCTCCGGTAGCAGGGATGTTGAAACACTTGTGGTAAGTTTTAACTCCAGCAACGATATGTGAACGGTAAGCGTTTAAATATTGTTTTTCAGGGTGATGGGGGAAGTCCCGCTCTTACCTATGACGCAACAAGTAGTAAGTTTACCCTGGTCGGGGTTCACTTCGCGGGATCAGAAGACTGCAGTGGAACAAAGGTTTGTTGCAGATGCTCAGTGACGTGATAATGCCCAGGAGACCCGGAATGATGCGAGTTGTTTTTCGCTTAATTATCGCACAAGATGCACCTTGTTCTGCTGGGGAGCGATTTAAAAACATTTTTAGCCTGGACACAATGTTTATAATGAAAATCACGGCCAAAGAAAGCGATACAAATGACATATTGCAAACGTTTCGATAACTTCTGTTGTTATCATCATCAGTGCAACATGTCATTTGTATCCAGTGGCGTAGCTAGAGTGTGGGCTGCCCGGGGCGGCCATTGAGTTTGGCGCCACCTAGCCCATAAAAAGACATATTGCACAGTGACTGGTTCTTAAAGCAGTGCTTTTCAAACTTTTTTCGTCATGGCACACTAATAAATTCTGGATTTTGCCGCGGCACACCTATTTCATGATGGCAAAAACGTACTGCTACATTGGACCAAACATTTCATAAGCTTTTTGTCAAAGCATGAAACTTTCGCTGAACACTTCAGTCTCTTTCGAGGCACACTAACGTTCCGAGGCACACAGTTTGCGAAACCCTGTCTTAATCCTGTCTTAAAGCTTTGCATATATGTTAACTAGTCTGTGTACAGTTTGGGAAACCCTGTCTTAAAGCTTTGTATATTAACTAGTTTTTGTAATATCACAGTATTCTCACATCCTGAACTATGGTATGCTTTAAATACACACCAAAAAACTCAAACAACATTGTAAGTAACAGTTAAACAAAAAGCAAAAATGACATACAGGGAAAAATAGTAAAAAAAGTGTAAAAAATTAGGACCATCTTTATTTCTGCAATGAAAACTACACTTTTCTACACAGTAAATTTTCTTGCCTTTTTGTTGGCAAATTCTTCAATGGCAATGTCAAAGTTTATTTCATCTGTCAATTATTGCTCTATAGCTCTTTTAGTTTCGAAAAACTCCTGTCACAGGTAGCAACACTAACGGCAATTGTGAGGAAAATCCGCAGCGTTATTACTTTATTTGGAACAGAGTTCCCAAGGTTGTGCTTTTGAATAAACTGCAAAAGTTCAAGGGGGGCGGCCTTCTTTCTCTATTGTGGACTGTACATCGGCAATATCGTATAACTGTAAGGCAGCAGTAACGTTCTTCGTAATTGCACAACAATGAACAAAAAGCGACGCAACAACCATCAATATTTCTTTTTCGGCTATTAACTGCACTCAACCTCCTGTACAACTGACTGGCCTACTTGGAATCTGAATGCAGCACGGGGATCTAAAAATTTTCATAATGACGCATCAACATACTGAAGCAAGAAATCATTTTCCCTAAAGAAAATGAGGCACCCTCACGCAACCCTCAAAACTCACGTAACCCAACTACATGTTTTGCTGAACACCAGGGTACCACGGAACCCCTGTTGAAGAATACTGAGCTAGATTATATTTATCCACACACGCGGAAATCCATTTTAACGAGCACAAATCCAACTACACGTTTATTAGATTTATACAGAAATGTTTTTTAGACCCAACAATGCGATTTTACTCGCAGGTACAAAACTTAAGAGCAATTACAAAAGCTTAGAGCTCACCACAGCCACACGTTTGCCCACAGTCATCCAACATACTCATACTGTACGTTCTGTAACGTCATATAAGATATGAGGACTACGATCAAACGTTCAACCGTGTAGTGAATCAGTAAAATTTGACATCAAGTGAGTTGGTAAACGTGTTGAGAACCGTGTTGCAGCGTCATGTAAAAATGGCTATTGATACAACACCCCTGATACACAATTGTAATTGTTTGTTTACAAAAATTATTTGTTGTTTGGCTAAGATAACAATCGCTTAAATACACATGTCATAGTTTAAATCGCGCAAAATCAAAAACGTCCTTCAACTGCGAGTAGTGTCCCGACATTAAAACCACTTTTATTTCAATGCAGCCTTTGCAGGTTTATAGCCTACAGCACCATAGCCCGTAGTGCCGCCCCCATAAAAGTGCCGCCAGGGACGGACCGCCCCCCCCCCCTTAGCTACGCCACGGTTTGCGTCGTTTTCTTTGGCCGTGATGTTCATTATAAGGCTAATCAGCACTTCCGCTTTTCGTGTACACAATGCTTAAATTTGTAGAAAAATTTATTGCTTCATGCAACAACTCCAGCAATGTCTGACTTGTCAGAAACTCATTCTTGTGGTAAAGTGGTTCAAAGCTTAAAATATGTACTTTAGAGGCAACTCAAACTGAAACAAGTTCTGACGACTTGGAGGAATTTTTAATCCTGAGTGCTTCATAGACGGCAATACCAGCGGTCTTCTTTTCTTACCAGTGCAATGATTAGAAATGTTCTGGGTCAAAAAGTTACTTGGAAACAACAATTTTGTGTTATGGCTCAGAAAGCTTTTCAACTGTGCATAAAATTGTAATGAGTTAATGCTGCGACGGAAGATTAACATTCTGTTCAGTATTATTGCACATAGAAATATCATAAAAAGCTTCAACTTTTGTAAAAAGTGGAAGTAGTTGTTTATCGACAACGCGAGCTTTTGGCTAAGAAAAATATAATATTTTGTTCGCAACACTTTCGTGAAGTAAGTAGATTGAAACCTCGTTGCCATTGTTTGCAGCCTCTCGCCTTCCTCGATGTTCCTGTTTACAGAGAATGGGTGAAACAAACAACAAATGGTTGTTGCAGTAAGTTTTATGTTTCTGGTGGCCATAAATGTTTTGCAGTATTTTGAGACTTTCTTAAATAGCAACCAAGAAATACATGAATTTGATTATTTTCGGAAATTATCGCCAGCACAAAAGAATAGCAAAGCTTTAAGTTCTATCTTCCTTACTACATTTCATGCATTCCAACATTTTTTTCAAAGTATATTAACTAGATGAAATACAGGGGTTAAATTGAAGTTAAACAAAGCATGTCACTTTAAAACCATTGTGGTTTGTAAATGAGTTTCGACTGAAAGGATTTATCGGAATTTTTCTACACTTTCAGGAAAATAGTACATGCGGTTCTTGAAACACACCAAAAAACATAGTTATGAAATCATGGAATAATTAGCTTTTGTTTCACTTGAAATTTTTTCAAGTAAATTGTTCAGAAAAAGTGAGAAATATTTCCTTCTGTGTTTTTTGCCTTGTAGTTGAATCCTTGTATCTCGTTTTCAGGTATTCTTGGAGCTCGCAACTAGTGATGAACGAGAGTCAACAACTGTTTGTGTTACCTGATGGTTCCTCTTCTGTTGCGAGACCACTAAAGGATAATTCTTGTCTTTTGCTCTTTTTCAACTTTTAGTTAAAATAAAGTAAATCGATATTTTTAATAATTATATTTCGACTTTTCATTGCAAATGTTACCATGGTATTGTCGACTGTGCTTTTTATGTTGTAAGTTACGTTCAATCAATAAATGCTGAAGTCGAAGAACTTCATTAAGTTTTGAAGCCATTTGTGATTAGATATGAGTTGCACTAAAACTCTATAGGCCTACAAAAAATCGTTTTCAAGCTTGTTTATTTAATAAAGAAACAATTGTGGCAGTGTAAATCACAAAATAACATTTTTGTTGGCATTTCGAATCGACGATTGCCGCAACTGATCCACGAAGACCAAGAACAGATATTCTGCGACAAACGCAAAGGCATGAAGAACTCTTTACTGTTTTTGCTGCTCATCTTTGTAATGACCTGTAAGTTGCTACCAATTCATGTGAATCGATGGTAACATCTGCTTAGAAGAACAGAAGCATTCGAGGTTGGATTAACCTCTCGCACCATCACATAAGTACATGTCAGTGACACTCAGTCATAGCTGTCCGTAGATAAGCTCACAATTAGCGCGAACCTACCACACCAGTTGGATAGAATACCGGGATGAACTTTGCTGAAAAAGGGTTTCGTGTTTGATGTTGCATTCGACACAAATATACAAATGTCAGATGTAGTGTTAGCATAAATCCCAATAACACGTTCTCGTTAGCTTTTTCCGGTCGTCGAGAATGTGCTTACCGTTTTTACTCGATTGTTAGTCGCCCTTGGTAGTAAACCTCACGAATTGCTGTTAAAAATTGATGTAAGCTGCTCTCGATTGTAAGCCGCACTTGTAGGTTACCTCAGGGATGCATTCGCGACGTTCGCGTACTCGTGCGTTTCCCGTTTGATTGGTAGCCCAGGTAGTAATGATGCTTACACCACTACAACTGCCTTCTGTTCATCATAATCCCTCCTGTGACGGATGTGCACGTGATGCTGAAGAGAATCGAATGCGAAAGAAGAGTTTGGTCGACAAAACATACCCAAGGAGAGATTGAGCGTCATCTATACGTTCTATGAGCAGTGGCGTATCTACGCAAATGGCGCCCATGGTAAAGTTCAACTGTGCGCCCTTTCTAATAATTTGTATGTTAGATATGGGCACAATTTCTACGAAAGACAAACCATGAAGAAAATAAATCCTTAAAAAGAAAACGAATCTTAAAAATATTTGTTTAGTTTTGCTTTAAACGTTTCAGCAAATATAATATAAAATATTAGTAAGGACTATAATATACTTCTTTACTCATTTATTTACATTATGAAGAACATAAAAACATTCAGATAAAAACGTTATCATAATTTATAGGCCTACATAGCGTTGGCTGACAAAACTGTATATCTTACAAAAAAATCAAACATATTGTAACAAATGACAGTTTCTTTCAAAATGAAACACATTGAATTGGATGGTAAAGTAAGTTATTTAGTGCAAGTCATGCATTACTTGTGTTCGAAAAACACAATTTCATCGAAACATCAATATATCCAGCCTTAAAGTTGTACCTTTTAAGTGCCCGCGTGCGCCACTATTTTGCGTAACTTCGCACTGCAACATAACTTGGCATCCGATTGAGGGGGAGAGCTGTTCAAACTCTCTAAAGATGCGGAACGTTTTGTAGATCAGGTTAAAAATCTGAAGATTTTGGATTTGCGGTTTTTGTGGGTGACATCATATTTGGGGTAGGTTTAGGCATTTTTGGCCGAGGTTGTCGGGCCCTGGGTCTGAACCGCAGGAGCCAATTTCTGACTCTGCTATTCCGTAGAAACTAGGCGATAATCCGAGTCTTTAGAGCCCTTGATTGGCCATTTAGCGTTTGCGGTTCAAATGTTAGGCCAAAAAACAAAATTTTGGTGAAAAAGACAAAAATAGACTTTGCTATTTAACAACATTTTCTGTGCCTTTATCGAAGCAAATTCGCGGCGATATCATCAAAGTAAGCTTTCGCTGTTTCGTGCCTTTTTGTTGTCAAAACTAGATCACACATAATCTGTCCTGAATCACTGACAGTCATTGAGGCTCTCACATATGAAAGAACCAGTTTCAGTTTACCTGTTGAAAGATCACTCGCAGCTTGCAATTGATATTGTCATCGTCAACACTATTTGCAAAGCAATTCGAAGATTTGCAAAGACGCTTTCCTCAACAACATATCAAACTATGAATGTCAGGCATTCTTCAGGACGCGATGATATTTAGGTGCACCGTGCACGACTTGAAAATAGCATTTTAAAATCTATAAACTTCACATATAATTGCTTGCCATTTACATCTTAACTGTACACAGCTACTAAATTGTCACACATAGATTTTAGTATTCCAGAACCGTAACAAAGGCCTTGAACGTCCAACAGAAAGCCAAATTTGAACAGAAAAAGCTTGCTCTAAGCAAGACTATAACAAATCTCTTCTTTCACGAGATAACATTTTTGCTCAAGTGGCGCGATAACGATACTAACCGCTAATGTTTTGAGGATTAAAAAAATTGTGCATGCCTTGCAACATCTTGACACGCGTGACGTGGGACGACGACTAAATATCCACGGAGATGTTCAGTTTATGGATCAACTCAAATAAAAAACACATGTAGCAGCAACTGAAAGTTCACATTTATGACTAATGCTCAACGCAGTTGCACAGTTTCAATTAATATCTTGAAAAGTTAGTCAGTATTTAGTTACATTAATTCTCATGATTACTCTTTCACCCCCTCCACGTTGAGGTTATGCACAAGCAAAATACGCAATTAAATTGATTTTATAATTAATGCCACCCCCAAATCGTGCTTTAAATTAAATGAATACATACGGTTGTCCGCCCCATGCTAAAAATATCCCGCAAAAACGTTTGATACCTTGATCAAAACAATTTACATGCTTTTATACACCACTGAGCATCTCCATCCGACATTTTCAGCCATTTACTTCAGAAACTGATGTTAAAATGTCTTCGTTTCTTCCCACTGTCGGATTACTCTTTGATGAGAAGTGGAAGTAGGTATAGCTGGTGCGCTGTTTCAGTGTTTGGCATCCCCCTGTGTTTATGAGTGTCTGCAGGGGGGACAAAATTGGAATTTGCCACCACCTGGAAAATGGTACTAAGAACCAAAAATTTCTAGAAAACCTGAAGTCAGCAGCTTAATTGACTTAATTCTTGCAATGACGGTTTTATTTTCTGATATGACACTCACACTACGCAGTGCGCAAGAGCCGAGTTCACCGTTGTGGTTTCACGCAACTTTTGAGCTTGCAGTTCACTCATGTCCGCTACATTACCTGCAGAGGCAGGTTGCAAAACTTGGGTGCGGATAGTTCTAAAGTTGGCCTTCATTGTGTAACAGTAACATGGTAACAAAGTTTCACTTCAAGTTGCGGTAGTAAGCGTTTAGCCGCATGTGACTGTTGAAGACATCTGTGGCAGGTAATGCAGCAAGACAATGAGTGCTGATTGCAGTAAGCCGCGTACTTTTATACGATGTGAAAAGAAACCTTGCTTCCAACGAAGTGCATTTTTGGGACTGTTTCCGTAACATGGGCCATTTTCTTTGTAGTGTAGAAAAGGTAAAGCCTTGTGTAAACGCCCGTTTGCATTGTATCGTCAGCAGCCTGAAATGGTCAAGGCAAAATGTCGACTTTGCCGATCATTGGAAAAATTTCTGTGAACGCCGATGCCTGTGTTGTTTATGTTTATAATGTAACATCTACTTTGTGCTTTGCTATAAATAACGATTTTTGTGTTATTCGAGTACCCTTTGTGGCAACCTCTCGGTTAGCGTGTCGTTGAATGTGCCATTCACCACGAACCGGGTGTGCATGAAGACTTACGCCCACATATATGTGGCGCGAACATGCGAAGGCTAAAGCCCATATATATGTAATACATGTGAATTTTGGGAACTAATTATTGCATTCCCAAACGGTGGCCAATGGGCACCCTTCAGCAAACTTTGCCCCCTCTGGCTCATACCTCTAGTTAGGCCACTGAATGTTAGGTACCAGTATGGACCTTTAGGGACCCGATTTTCTCTGATTCTAGGGACCTGATGATAATTTTCTCTGATACTAGGGACCCGATTTTCAATCCTAGGGACCCGATTTGGATCCCTAAAACGCCTTTAGAATAACCTGCCTGAAACCAACACCGACGCAATAGGCTACTTGCCAATCCTTGCAGGCTTTGCCCCAGCTTCAGTCCGACGAAATGCCGCTACCCTCCGACTCGCCTTGAAGTACGCGCTGACGGAACATTTCAATAATAACTTAGTACGCCTGAAAACAAGACCTCGTCTCAAATCGCCTTAGCCGTTTGCACAATCGGCGATTGAACTGATGAAGTCTTTTGCGGGGCATGAATTATCACACGGTGGACTCAACACCTGTGGCTCGAGGAGTGGAAGAAGCCAGAGGTCCGATCTCATTCCCTTCCACCACCCAATGTGGGAAACCCCGACCTTGGACTCAGCCGCTCTGCGTGGTGTAAACTGAACGATCTCAGAACGCGAGTTGGACGCTTCCGGGAATCAGTACACCGATGGAAGATGGCGCCGGATCCTTGGTGTCCATGCGGTTCTGGAGAAGCTCAAACCGCGGAACATCATAAATGGACGTTGCGACTGCCTGGAGTGAATGCAGATCTCGCTTCACACCCACCGTCTGTGTGCGCCTGGTTAGAAGAAAATGATCTTGCAATTTAATCATACGCACGACGACGACGAGGATCAACTATTCAGTAACGTAGCTGACGAGGGGCAGGAGGCGAGCCGACCCTGGCATGGTAAATGTAAAAACTGGGCCCCTTTAGCTGACATTTCAGTATTTTGTATTCTTTTGGTTTTCAGTAGGTTATTGTTTTTCTTGCGTGTTTGGGTGTTTTCGATTTTTAAGCTAGTATAGACATCCGCGACATCTGGATTCACTATTATTTCTTAACGTTTGTGAGTGTTGGCTAGTGGCCCCACTACGGTGGCCAGTGGGCCCCTTCCGGTAAATTTTGCTCCCCTGGCTCAAACCTCTAGGTACGCCACTTTATCTATTGACAAAGGTTCTCTTCCTTAGTCTCTGTACCGGGGCATTGTGTTTAGCCATTTATCGGGCACCAGTGGCCATCGAAGAATTTTCGTAAAGTCGCAGTGGACCGCAGCAGTTCAATTAATTTGTAAATCTGTAGGAGCGTAACAGCAGTTATTTGCGTAACAGTCAGATTCTCACAGCCACGGGCTTAAACTCGTCACAACCACATTCTGACTAATATCTTCTAGCCTGAAACGCAGCAGCACAAACTGACTTAGCCTTGCTTATGGCGTGGGAAGGACGAGGTCTTGTAGTTATGGCAAGAGAGCATTCATGTTCTGTTACAATGTCTGACCGATTTGTCATAATTCTTGGTGCTGCTGCAACACGCCTCACTTAAAGAGGGGAAACGGGGACCATTGCCCCGGGCCTTCCGCTCCAATATAAGTATTTTCGGTTTTGTTCAATGCAAATATATTTGAATCTTGCTTGTAACTTCTTCCCAATAATCGTTTTTTGGCATGGGTTTATCTACTCATGCACCACGCCTACTGCACAAATGTGGCGAAAACGATACTATTTCCGTGCTAAAGCTAATCCTGCTGTGGTTGCTGTGTAGTATCAATGATCCCGTAACTTCTTGTGCCGTCTGGACGTATAGGCGCAACTGCGATCTTTATTTCGCCATAAAGGGTAACGTATGGTGGAAACGAACTTTTATTCCGATGGCTACTATATCCTTGTGTTACATCATAAATATATGAAGCTAACATGGGGGTTGGAAAGGGGGGCCTTGCCCCCCTGGATTTTGAGATTGTTAGCAAAAAAAGGTTGTTTTTTCAATTTCGAGGGGTTAAAACGAAATTTCACCACTTTTGGCCCCCCCTGGAAAAAATTTTGGGAAAATCCCCTACTGGCCCCCCCTGGAAAAAATCCTTCCGACGCCCATGGAAGCTAGTCAAGCCATTTACACCATTGTTATTTGCGTGGTCCGTCAGAAAAGGTTTTTGACCTTTTCTGACGGACCACGCAAAATAACAATGGTCAAAAACCTTTTCTGACGGACCACGCAAATAACAATGGTGAAACGTTTTTTTCCCACAAAACTTTTAAATTAAGCAGCAACGTTAAAACAGTGGCGCTAACTAGAGGACCTGAAAATGTAGGATGAAAATAGCGACAAGTTTCGAAGCACCTTTCATACACAGCCTGGATGGCCATATTGACATGTTGTTTTTCCGGTATTTTTGTTTGTAATCTCTGTTTTCCGCTTATTGTTCGCCTGAATGTTGTTTCTTGCCGAGTCACCATAGGCGTACGAGGCGGGGGGGCGGCCGCCCCCCCGGGCTTGAAAAATTTCAGGGCAACTCTGTTTTCAGGGCAACCGCAAGTTCCTCAAAAATCCTGAA
>JGI24158J21664_10010579_pt1 | contig 12307 bp, 7 predicted proteins | sample Ectturendosymbi3_FD_21664 | JGI IMG/M metagenome (IMG submission 21664) | reverse complement strand
GATGTAAGTTAGTAAAAATATTTGACTAATTAGCTAATTAGATAATTAATTAGTTTGTTTATTTTAAATCATAAGTTTTGAACCAGAAACGCTAGAAAGTCAATCAAAGGCTCAAAAGACTCGAGCTTAGTTTCCAATGAAAACTTCAGCGAAACACTTTGGCCTAGCGGTTGGGCCCTAGGCCAGGCAACATGAGCCAAAATGAACCTAAAACTACTTCACTTATGACATCAGTCACAAAAAATCTGCACCCCCCAACCAAAAAATTTTTTTCCGAGTGCAATCTACTAGACTAGCCCATCCGTTTGAGCTCTTGAGGCGCAATCGGTGGAAGAGCTAGGGCATTGGTAAGGCAACTGAAAACTGCTGTTTTTTTTTTTTTTAAATTTGGAATTTTTTAGTATCAATCCTCACGCATTATTTCTGATAAGTTTAACACTTTCGCTACCAGGTGGATTGCCCGCGGCAATATCCACCAGTACTGGGTGGTTTTCCTTTAAGTCCCGCAGGCGCCGCTGTTTTTGCCGAGCTTTGCAACGCCACAACTCACCAGCTGATTGAACTAGAGAGCTGTTCAAACGCTTTGCGGATTCAGGAAATCTTCTAGTTTAGATTAAATTTGTTTTCGTGTTGGGTTTGGGCTTTTCTGTGGATGATGTCAAAATTGGTGTAGGCTTTCACCTCTGGCCAAGTTTACCTGGCTTTGGACACCTACCCAATGAGCCATTTTTTATGATCCGAATATTTAGAGCATTTGATTTGCTTTCTAGCATACCTGGAGCCAAAATTATAGCTCAAAACGCAATATTTGACAAAAATGAGGAAGTCATCCAAAAGTTATTGGCTAGCCATAACTTCAGCTCAGTAGATTGAGCTCAAGAGCTGTTCAAACCCTCAAAAAACTCTGGAAGTCTTGTAGTTTAGAATAAAAAAAAATTTAGGTTTTGGGATTGGGGTGTTTTGGTCAATGACATCATGGTTGAGATAGGTTTTATGTTTTTTTCAATGATGTCATCAGCCGATTCAATGAGCCAAATTCATGGCTCAAAGTTTTATTGGAAAGTAGGCTATAAATACGAGTCTTTAGAGCCCTTGATTGACTTCTAGCATTTCTGGTGCTAAATTTACGGCCAAAAAACTCAAATTATTTGCATATTTCCTAGGGGATTAGTGGTGATTTCCCTAATTAACTTGCATTTTTTGGCCATAATTTTGGAATCAAAAATGTTAGAAAGTCAATCAAACCCTCTAAAGCAATGGTTTTCAACCTGTGGTCGCGACTTCCGTGGGGGTCATTTGCCATTTTTCTGGGGATCGCGAGAACTTCTGATAAACATATTCATAATTACTTCTAGATTTTATATTTTGTATATGGAACCAGTTTTTTTCATAGCCAAAATAATAGGATCTCCTGGTTATAATAGTCGCCTACATATTTATACAAAATTGTGTGATTAGGGCAATTCCACATTAAAGGTTCTCCAGGGTTGAAAAAATAAAACCAAAAATTGAAGCAAACAGAGCGTTGAATAACTTTTCATACATCAGTCTTTATGAAAACACTGTTTACAAAAACAACAGATGCCAAAAACGTATTTTTTTATGCAAACACAATGTACCTAACATGAAAAGAAAATTGTAAATTTGCAAGTGTTTTTTGGGCGCATTAAAATGAGCTTTGATTGATTTTTCTCTGGTCAATTTCCATAATGAAATTACTTGAAAGGAGTTTCATCATTGGGAATTTTAGCATCAGAATAATATTAAGAGATTTCCCGTTAGTCACATCTTTTTTGTTAAATTTTTTTTCCAGTAAAACCTTGTAAGGCTTTCTATGCAACACCTCAGATTAATTTATAAATTAGTGTGTACTTTGTATTTAAACCAGAGAATTTTGTCAAAACTGATGGTATCTTTTTTATAGTGAAAATGATCTTGTCCTGTTAGCCACAATGACTACGTTTGCATGTCAAGCAACTGTTCACAAAAACGAGACAGCCCGTTCTGACGTCATTGTACTATTCGGTTTACATGTCTGAAAGTCATTCATGTACGGCAGACACATCAGTAAACATCTACTGTGCAGGCTAGTGAACAAAGGGTTGTATAAACTTGGAAAGCATGTACACTTATTACAGATTTCATGAATTTGGCAATTGCTGTTCATGCCTCTCATGAAGTTGGTGCCGTGAATTATGGATCATGCTGCGCACTGTAAAATCCATCCACAGCAGATATGCAATGAAATTTACAGCATGTGTTAATGTCACATGTGCAAAGTTACAGGCATACAAATTTCACACAGGTTTCCTAATTACAATGCTGAAAAACATTCTGTAGATTGCCGCTTAATGTTGCATATGTCTGCAAGTGCCTCGGTAGAACTTATGGTGACACATCAGTCAAAATCTTACTTAAATTAATAGCTTAATGTCACATGAATACAAAACATTCAGCGTTTGTTATATATATTAACACTTTGAGAGCCGGCATACGATATATTTGTACTTCGATTTCGGCCTAAAAAACAGCAGTTTTCGATTGCCTTACCAACGCCCTAGCTCCTCCTCTGATTGTGCTAAAGAGCTGTTCAAGGGCTGAAACGGACCGGCCAGTCTAGTAGATTGCACTCCAAAAAAATTTTGGGGTCGGGTGGTGCGGATTTTTTGTGAGTGACGTCATAAGTGAAGTAGTTTTGGGGTCATTTTGGCTCATGTTGCCTAGCCTAGGGCCCAACCGCTAGGCCAAAGTGTTTCGCTGAAATTTTCATTGGAAACTAGGCTCGAGTCCGAGTCTTTTTAATTAATTATCTAATTAGTTAATTAATTATCTAAATACTAATTAGCTAATTGGTCACATATTTGTACTAACTTACATCATCACTTTTGAACCCGAAATCCCAGCAGATCATCCAAAGTATCAAAAGACTCGGATTGTAGCCTAGTTTCCAGTAAAAACTGCAGTGAAATACTACCACCTAACGGTTGGCGCCCAGGGCCAGGCAAAGTGGGCCAAGGTGGCCTAAAAGTCCTCCACTTATGACGTTACTCACAGACAACCCCCATCCCCCACACAAAAAATTTTTTTTCGAGTCTAATCTAATAGACTGGCCGCGTTTTTTGATACTTTTACTTGGTCTGTAGAGCATGCAGGAGCGGAGATATTCCCGCGCAAAGCCACGTGTGAATCAGCTGTTTTTTTGTGAACTGCTGAATTAACCCGGCTCTCAAAGTGTTAAGTTGGTTTGGTGCCTGTCTTATTTGTGCAGAGTTAGTCATGCAGATCAAATCTTAGTTGAACTTCTTCAGTTCGATTAATTTTAATTCTTTTTGCATTTCATGCAATCTCACAAGTGATGTGTGAGGCCTACCCTACTTGCATGAATATCCTGGGGACCAATGGCTACAATCATAAGAAATGCTGCATTGGTGGCAAGTGTGTGGTGTCACTGACTGTGAACTTTTTCCCTGCACCCATCCAATCCATTAATGTCATGCATGTAGCTAAAATGTCCACATGTGTCATTTTTCCAGTCTTAGATATGACCCAATCAGTAATAAAACCCAGCCTCCAAGCTTAAATGTTAGATGTGCAACTCATTGTACCATTTATCTGGTAGATAGTTATATTGTTTTGCTGTATTCTATGTTGCTTTTCATGTTATGAACTACATTTATTTTTAAGTAAGTATAATCTAAATTTTATATTTTTCATGTAGGAGAAAAAGGTCTTGGAGTTACCACTGGAAAACCGTTGCATTATAAGGGTACAACATTCAGTCAGATAGTTAACGGCATGTTCCTTAAAGGTGGTGATATTTCTGAAGGTGTGTTGACAAACGTTTTTGTTTCTCCTCTTGGTATGATTGGACATTAGAATGTACATATTGTCGAAATTTTCTTGTAATACTATTTTAATGAGATCGTATAATTTTTTACGTTGGTCATGTATGCTGATGTGAAAGGAATTGTTAGACTGGAAAGAAAGTTGCAGCATTGAAAGGCATGTTGTCACTGGAATATTAAAACATCAAAATTGAAATCTTAAAAAAAGTTGTTTGCAGTTGTTTTGAGTAATTACCCTTCAGGATAATCATTTGACTATAATTCAAAGTGTTGCATAGATTTTGATTTGCTAGCCAAGTAAATGCTAGATTTTGTTTTGCTAGCCAAGTAAATCCACAAAATCTGCACCCCCCAACCAAAAAATTTTTTTTGAGTGCAACTACAAGACTTGTTGAGTCCTTTGAGCTTTTGACCGGGTCTGTACTGCTTAACAGACAGGAGAAATTCCCATGCAAAGCCATGTGTGATCCCACGCAAAGCCATGTGCTGTTTTTGTGCGAACTGCTTGAATTAACCTGGGTGCAAAAGTGTTAAAGACTGTAAAGTCAATGGCTAAATGAGGTACAGTAGAATTTGCCTAATTCGTCACCTCAAGGGGATTAGAAAAAAGTGACGAATTAGGCGAAGTGACGAATTATTCAAACAGGTGAAATCTTTATCATAGAAGCTTGTATACTTTATCATAGTAACTTGTATACATATTGCTCTTATTTGCAGTAAAATACAAGTTTATGACGTTATGGTTGAATACCACAATTAATTCCTCTGCTCTATCTAGACTCTTCCATTTAATCAAGCACCTTTTTAAATCTTTAATAAAGTTTTCAGCGTTCTCTCAATGTGGAGTTGGGTCGCGCTTTGAACCTCGTGTATAAATTCGATAAACAAATTGCAAGGTGCAACAATTCTCAGATAAAGATCCTTAATTTGTTGGAATTCCCACACATAGTAGCTGCTTAGACATCAAAAACAAAGCTGCAAATGATGAATTAAACGAACAAAACGCTTCTCAGGGATAGAAAGAGGTGACAAATCATGCAAATTGACAAATTAGACGATGGCGAATTTGACGAACAGAAATGTACACAAAAGATAGGGATTCTGCTGGGACTGACGAAAAAGTGACAAATTAAGCAAATTGACGAATTAGACGATGGCGAATTAGACGAGTTCAACTGTATATAAAATCAAATGTGTAATTTTATGTTTTACATGCATGTGCTACAATTTTTCAGGTTGTGGTTCTGATGGAGAGAGCATATATGGAGGTTGTTTCAGAGGCAAGTTACATTCATGTAATATCCTAAATTAACAATTAGGTTGGCAGATTACCTACAGCTGTTTTTTTACTAGGAAAAGTTTTTGTCATTTCCCTGAAATAGCTTAAAAACTTTGATTGTCTTTCGTTTTTGTACATTTTTTGACTGCATTGGTTGATGAATGACGGAAAAAAACGAGCATACGGATGGTGACCTGTGATACAAATTACTATTGCATCGGCATTCTGAAAACCTGATTTCTCTACTGTAAGTTACAGGTGTAAAGATTCCATTGTTGCAATTTTATTTGAAAATTGGAGTTCATGTGGAACATGTTTAATGATATTTAAAAGATCCTTTCTGGTTGTGAGTTGTGTTTTCAGTTGCCTTTTTTGAGTCTCATAGTGATATTTTACTTAATAGCAATTACTCCATTATAAGCAGAAGTTAACATCTTTGGTATGGATTGTTATATATATGCATCATGAAAACGACAATGTGATAATTTTTTGTACAAGTTTTTCTGCAGTGAGAATTTTCACAAATGTTCTTCATACCTAGACGCATTAATCCAGAAAATTTCATGTAAATTGAGCAAAAACTATTTGAGTTATGAACTTTTGTGCATCAAACCACCCACCCAGCTAGGCCAAGGCTACAAGACTTCCGAAAAAGGTTAGGTGCTAACGGTTGTTGTGCAAAACAAAATTTTCCATACTTGTTTGTTTGCAATGAAAATATACAATAATGTTCCCCATAGCTACCCGCAAACCTCTAAAATTTTCAAGTAATGTGAGCAAGAACTTCTATAGTTTGCGCTTTGGCATCCAGAAACATTTTGCGAGACCAAGCCTACTACACTTTTTACAAAACACTTAGGTCCTGACAGTTGTTGCGTATAACCGGATAACTTTTTCGCACTCATTTGTTTTGCAAATAAAATGTACAAGTATGTTCTTAATACCTATGCGCATCATCCCTAAAAATGTGAAAGTATTCGACTAATTGCTTTCCAAGTTACCCAGCTTCAGATCAGAACCACTCAGGTGTGTAGGCTACAAAACTTTATCCTATTTAGCAGGGTGCTAGGTGTCGACTAAAACACCATAAGTTTGTTCAAACTAGTTTATTTGCAACTAAGCTGTACAAGAATATTCTTCGTGTTCCAACACACCTTTCCTGAAAATTGAGGTCAATCCATCAAGAACTCTTTGTCACATTTATTTTTGTATTGAGGAACTGGACTCTGGTCACATCGCAGCAGACTTGCTTTTACTACACATTGCGAACAATGTCTGGATCCAGGAAGTTGATGTGCAAAATGCCATGACATTTTTAAAACTAGGATTTGTCAACCAAATTTACAAGAATTTTCATCTGATTTTTATGCATCTTTCATAATATTTAAGGTCAATCAAGAAAGTACTTTTTGATAGATTAGAATTACTCAAATGCATAGGCTACAAAACTTTGTCAAATATTGTATGGATAATGAGTAATTGTTGCATAAAGCACTATAACTTATTTGAAACTAAATCTTTTGCAGTGAAAATTTACAGTTATGTTCTGCTTGTTCCAATACTATACTGACAAATTGAGATCAATCAACCAAGAAATTTTTGAGTTATTATTTTTTATTGCATTTGTTTGCCTGTACCTGAAGTGGGACATAGCTGTCCCTACAGTACTGTTGCGACCACTCTGCTGGCATTGCGCTGAATGTCCGATTCACGACGAACGAATGGAATGTGTACGAAGAACAACACCAGATACAAGTGGCGCAGACAAGCAACAATGCCACATATATGTGGCATGAACAAGCAATGGAAGAGTGATCATGGCCTGTGAACTCTATTGTTGCTTGCTGCCACAGTGTGAAGCTTTGCGCACATGACGCTCAGGATTTTCGATCGCAACAGTACTATACACCATGACATAAATATACCTACAGTATTGAAAAGCAGTCAAAAGTTGAACTCCGTTCTACCTTACAAAATCTGGAAAAAAGCGCATTCTTTTCAGCCAAATCTGATTAGCTTCATGTAGTTCGATGTGAAAAGGTTTGAATCAGTCCAAACATAAGGCCAAGTTGCACTTTTGGCACAATAAATGTAGATGGAAGATTCTTTTTGGTGAAAAGTTGAAGTTTGCTGACCTTGAAAAAGTGTTTGGGATTTCAATAGTTCAGCAACAATTCCATCTCTATTTTAAAAAGGCATCTCTTCACAATCCATGTCGGAATTGTCAACAGATATGAGGGCTGTTCAAAGGTTCAAAAGTCGCAGCAAGTCTTTTAGTCTGTACTCGAAAATAATTTTTTGCTTGGGGGCTGCGGATTTTTTGTGAGTGATGTCATAAGTCAATGGTTCTTAAACTTTTTTGAGCGCGACCCAAATCTGAGTTTTATGAACATCTCGCGACCCAAACCTCAAAACATCGAAAAAATTTATTTTTAATGTTAGCACTCTGCTATTTTTTCAGATATGTATGAAATAGACAAGACACATACAACCAGTCATAGTACACAGTACTATTAAACAACGATTTATTAGAAAGAGATCATTGACTCTGTGTGGATGATGAAACTAAAATTTCCCTTTCATTTTATCTTGAATGCATGGCTCTATTTTACTGAGCGCATCACAGAGCGTGGCTAAGATTGGATATGCTCAATCCAGAATGATTGTAATCACTCTATGATGTAACAGTCGCTATCGATTATAAAAAAGGAGAGATAAAATACTGCTAGATGTTGTTTTGGCTAAATCCAAATTTAAACAAAGCCGTTTGCGATCCATTCATACAGCCTTGGTGACTCACACTTGGGTTGCGACCCATGGTTTGAGAAACGCTGTCATAAGTAGAGGACTTTTAGGCCACCTTGGCCCACTTCACGTGGCACTGGGACGAAACTGTTAGATGGTAGTATTTCGTTGAAGTTTTTATTGGAAACTAGCCTACAATCTGAGTCTTTTGATACTTTGGATGACCTGCTGGGGTGTCGGGTTCAAAAGTTATGATCTAAAGTGATAAAAATATTTGATTAATTAGTTAATTAATTTGTTTATTTTAGATCATGACTTTTGAACCAGAAATGCTAGAAAGTCAATCAAAGGCTGAAAAGACTCGGACTCGAGCCTAGTTTCCAATGAAAAATTCAGTGAAATAATTTGGCATAGCGGTTGGGTCATAGGCCAGGTAACATGAGCCAAAATGGCCCGAAAACTACTTCACTTATGGCATCACTCACAGAAAATCTGCAACCCCCAATCAAAAAATATATTTTTGAGTGCAGACGAGAAGACTTGCCGAATCTTTTGAGGGTTTGAACAGCTCTCTAATGCAATCGGCAGAGGACTATGATGTTGGTAAGGCAACCGAAAACTGCTGGTTTTAGGCTGAAATCCAGGTTGAATTCTATGCTTTTGTTTTTTTGTTACAAAAATACTATAGACAAATATTGATTGATTTTTTTTCACCAGATGAATCCTTTGATGTGAAACATGATAAACCATTTTTGGTTTCTATGGCCAGTGAAAAACCTGATATGAATGGTTCCCAATTTTTCATGTGAGTTGATTTGTGGTATGTTGTCCTTATGGTTTTTGAGAATAATAATTTGTCTTTAGTGTACTGCTTGCACTATGAATGTACTAAATGTTGTGTTTGCTTGATGCAAATTAGCTTCATAACCTGCTAGTTAACATCTTACTAGAAAAATTGCTAGAGTTGTTTGAAATTTTGCAGAGTAAATTATTAATTGAAGTGCACTGATTTTGTAAAGTAAGTGCTGCAAATGGTAATAATTATCTACATTTTTTGTAGAACAATGAAGTCATTACCACATTTTGATGGGTACGTTCTTTCTTTTCTAATCTCTGAAATCTACTGTTTGTTAGTTAAATATTCTTGATAACAATCAGTTTGTTGTGAATCTGACATTTATTTTGAGTGAACTTGCTCATGCTGATGAAATGACTGATCAATCTTCAATGGGTTTGTGTTTATTTTGTATGATCTGTTTTCATTACAATTTTGAAATATGCTATGAATTTTGTTTCCCTATCTGCAGAGTGCACATTTGATGATTAAAGTTGGATTGTGGTTGTGATTTCGTCTCTATCTTTGTCATAATTTATGTAACTTGCCTGACTTTTGAGCATGTAACACTTTCAGCACCATGACTATATTTTGCCAGTGTTTCACATGGTCAAGCTTCTTTTGGTGACATTGCACTTTTGTATCTTTTACATATAAACTACTTATAGATGTACTTCACAAAAGTGCAATGAAGAAAGAGTATGTCAATGGCTACCAATATTGGTGGTTTGGGTGATTCTTTGATACACCAATTGACTGTTAGAGTGTTATCTCCATACTGAGATAAATGATTACTAAGAGCATTCAAAAAATATAAGAAGCGTATTTGAAAAAAAGTTGTGCATTTGAAACACTTGAAATGCTTTTTTCTACTTTTTTCTTCTAATAATGCATTTGAAAAAAACTAGAAAGAAGATTAAAATTATTGTTTTATGGTCACAAAACAATTTTCTTTAGTTTTGGTGCTCAGTTTTTTGCATTATGCCCACTTTTTGCGTTATATTTTTAAGTTGCATTATGCAAAAAAGTGACTTTTTGGCCATAACTTTCGAAACAGAAGCGCTAGATGACCAATCAAAGGCTCTAAAGCAGTAGTTCTTAAATGGGGGGCCTCAATAAATTTCAAGGGGGGCACGATCCCTAACATGCCGTACAACATGATAAGTTTGATCTTTAATTTACCAATAAATACATTTGTTTCTACAGCTTATATAAAGTCACGGGTCTTGAAACACAGGACAATTACTTAAGGAGGCGTGATATAAAGGTGGAGAACCACTGCTCTAAAGACTCACATTGTAGTCTAGTTTCCACTAAAAACTGAGTCAAATTGGCTCTTGGTGTTGGCACCCCGGGCCCAGTGACCTCGGCCAAAAATGTGTAAACCTATCCCCATTATGACATCACCCACATAAAAAATGCAAAACTTTCCAATTTTTGAAAGCATCTAAACTAGAAGACTTTTGATACTACCATGGGACAAGTGCCCAAAATGTCTCAGTGAAAAAAATGACTGAAGTGTCTCAGCAAAAAAAACATGTTGCAACAGTACTGTACTGTTGTTGTGTGGGCCATTACTACTTTCTAACTTTGGTAGGTCTGATAAAATGCAACTGACAAGAACGCAACGTCAAGACAGATCAAATACAGCCTGATTGCTTCCTTATTGTCATTAGCATGTGATGTACTGCAGTGCACAATTAAAGGTTTTGGTATTAGAGAAGAGGTGCTTGTATGAAAAACCATTTCTCTGTATTTACCTTTGCACTTTTCATTCCACAACCATTTTCCTCAATTGCAAAATAAACAAAGTAAGCCATCTCATGATTGCAAGTAAGGTAGCTACTTTTCAGAGGAGGAAATATCTGTTATTAATCATTGGTCATGTATGTCCCAGTGTTGTGTTAATTTGATTATTGTGAATACAGAAAACATGTTGCATTTGGATGCATTGTAAGTGGGACAGAAGTTATCTCAAAACTGGAAGCAGTGGAAACTGATGAAAAGAATGTTCCAGTGAAGCCATGCACAATTGCTGACTGTGGAGAGCTAAATTTTAAGTGGAGTCCAAAGCATGGTACATGTGAAAATTTTCTCAGTTTCATTGAAAACTACAATAACTTATTTGTAAACAAAGAGAAATGAGATGCTTCGTACCTTGTCAGAATTCTGTTGCCCATGAGTTTTTTGAGACCTCCTAGGGCTGCTGTCCCTGCAAACCTCCACAGAGGAAAAGCAGGCGTGAAAATTGAAGTGAATGAAAAAGTGATGAGATTTATTTTTTTGGTTTTAATGCATCATATGTCTTACTTATCTGGGATTATGTGTGTATCTACAGCAGTTGCTTTTGTGCATGAACTGAAACAATTAGGTCAAAAATGAAAACAGCATGATTACAAATCTACATAGACCAATACTCATGTTAGCAATTAGAATGTATGTTATTGGCAACTATACGTTTGTCAAACACAGCATTACTCATGATTTTATCTTGATCACATAACAAAAGCAAAAATGCACTGGTTTATCAAAAGGCATACTGATCTTACTACAAAACAAAGTATCTGTGTGCTGTGCTCTTTATTTGGAACTAAAACTATGTTGCTGGTTTCAGCCTTGTTAAGGCCCTGTCAATCTTTGTGCTTCTTTCCATGCAAATTAGGTCCCTTGCCCATACCAGCAATTCCATCTACAGGTAGCATAGTTTGTTCTCTTGAAACTTTTTAGAGACTGTTTTGATCAGAGATTTTCAAATAAGGCATGTGTTGCCTTGGTGTGTGTTGTTTTGGTATTACAAGCTTACATCAACCTAGCGACCAATATTTTAGGATTTGATAAACCTGCTCAAATTCAATGGAAGTACATGTAAATGAATGTGTAAGAGGTTTATAAGCATTGTGTGCTGTGATGGGACAGTATTGAAATTTGTCTCAGCACTTAAGTGACAGTAATTTTATGGATATAATTGAGTTGGTTTAGGTCAGATGAGCTTAAACTAACTAACCTTTGAATATTTTTATGTAGTGTGTTGTTTGATTTGGTGTATAGGATTAGTTCATCAGGAGTTCATACTACTTGGCAACCACTGGTCTTGATGATAATTTGATTCTTAACACTTTCCCTGCTGCAGTGTGTTCTAAAATTGCAAGATTTTAGACAAAATTGCTGTGCAAGACCCTTTCCTCTTGCAAGTACATTTTTTAACTTTTGAGTTCCTTGTCACTGTTGCACAATGTGGTGTCTGAGAGAGTCATCTTTCACCTCAACATGGGGCAAAGTTACCAGGGCATTCTGCCTTTGCTTGTGGGAAGGTAATGGGCAGGTTTTTGCTGCACAAAGTCATTCATTTTTGTAGATGAGTTATCAGCAAGAATGGATATGTTTTATGAAATAGTTCTGGTTGTAAACTTGTGGAATGGATGTATTTAATTGATTTTATGTTTTTGTTACCATATATATTTATTTAAGGTGGTAGACCAGACGTAGTTTTTGTTTGAGTAGTTTTTTTTTTAATTAACACCTTGGCCTCTGGGTGGTTTTGGCGATTTTTGCAAAAAAACCAGCAGTTTTCGGTTGCCTTACCAACGCCCTAGCTCCTCCGCC
>JGI24158J21664_10010577_pt1 | contig 12307 bp, 12 predicted proteins | sample Ectturendosymbi3_FD_21664 | JGI IMG/M metagenome (IMG submission 21664) | reverse complement strand
TTTCCAAGGGGGAAAATGCTCGTTTTGCCCCCCTGTGGATGCCCATGGTGAATATTATTGTTGAAAAATGATTATATGCTTGTTGCCAAATATGTGTCTGTGGTTTTCCTCAACCTTTTTGTCATAAGAAATTTTGGGGGTACATGCTCATCTATCGAAATGCTGAAGGGGGTACATTGGCAGAGTAAGTTTGGGAACCGCCGACCTATGTGGAAGCGGAAGCGGTAGAATTTTCGCGCTCCCGCTTCCGCTTCCACAGAAAATGGACCGCTTCCACCGCTTCCAGCTTCCACATCCCTGGTTGTGGCTATGGAGTGCCTACTACTGCCTATTATACTAAAAACAAAAAAGCTGATTCGTGAAACAACGATTCAACATTTGATGTGTGCGATAGATCTATTTTGTGTTCTGTAAGATCAATTTTATCAGCTTTAGGTTGAAAGTCAACGCTTTTACCAAAAAAATGACAATAATAAAATTTCCACGGACTAACGAACCATCAAAAAAATTGTCAGTGACTTGACTTATCAGCAAATATTTGGTGCATCCCGTTGTTTCTAATTGCATCGCTTCAATAATGGAAGTATGTGACTCGTTGCAGGAGGGCTTCTACACTTTAATACAAATCGTAACCAAGTTCTAAAACTGCATGTTATTCAATTCAACGTTATCATTCTAACAAAGACTTTTGGAAATTTTTTCATGGTTTATTTTGAAATATTTCGACCTGAAAACGGATTACAAGCAATTTGAAACATTTTCACACATGCCATAAATAATTTACTGAACGATTAGATAGTGCCACTGAAACTTGTCAGTCTATTCCGATTTTATGCTTATTGTCCCATTCAGCCAAAATTTTTGTATTGGTCGTTGGAAACGTCTGTCACTAATCAAAATATGCTAACATTGTGAAAACCGTTTCGAAACCGTTTCGTTTCGGAGGCGCTTCAATTTAAATAACATGCGTTGTTCGTGACTCATCTGCTGCTTTTCGCTTGTGCGTAAAATCGAACAAGCTCAACGAGATCTGTTGCTAGGACGACATACGAAGCGATAGACGAGATCGCAGGTGGTGTTAAGAGCTTAGGTGTTTACTATTGTTTCGATCGATATCGACTCGGGATGCAATGGTAATAAGTGTCTTAAGATTTTTTTGCTTTAATAGTTCGTGCATGATTTTCACTTGATCGGCATGACTTTTTGCTTTTTAGTAGTGTTGCTTTCTGTGTAAACTGAGTTCACAAGTTGCTTTGCCGGCATTCATCGATTGATTTATGGTTCGTTTATCAGAACCATTGTCATTTGACAAAGATTTATTGAGGATTTTAGGGTAGAAATAACATTTGTTCGTGGTTGACAACTATCAACGGCTAGCGAAAGAACATAGCTCTGCTATATCGGTATTAGTATCAGAAAGAATAAGATCTGTAGGATTCTGCAGCAGTGTAGTCAATCATGTAGTAGTGTAGTTAGTAGTTGTAAATTGTAATAGTAACTGCGTATTTTCAACTTAACCAATTGTTCTATTTTGTGAAAATATGAGTGCAATAACTAAGAATTCTTTGCAGCTAATCAAGCTCGAAGGCAGAGAAAAATGTCAGACACTAATTTGAAAGTTGCTGTGAGACTACGGCCATTCATATCCTTGCCTGGCTTGTTGTTTTCAGTGGAAATAAATTTATAACAGTAGGCAGCACTTTGCAGCTTTTGCAGCAGTTATCTTCATCTGCAATCAAATTATTTTTTTGTGTGATACATATTTATAAACCCACTGCACCATATGAATAACTTAATAAAATATGCCTATAATCGTATTAGAGCTTAGTTTGAAGTAGACAACTTTAAAATTCTAAAACAAAACAAACTCTTGTGATTTAGGCTAATTGCTTACTGCTGTGAAACTAGCTAAGCATTTGTTACATTGCTGTAGAATGCTCACTAGTTTTTGTAAGTAGCATGTGAAACCAAAAAAGAAATTTTATTCATTTGATGAACATTGAAGAAAAAGTGATTTTCAGATAATTAGCCTTTTGAACAATATACATTTTTGAGATAAGTTTTTGGGATTTCACCTAATATGAAAACCTAGTGTAGTAATATAGAATGTAGTCTTTTGCTATTGTTTACTTGGCATTTCATTTGTACTTTTGATCAAGTTTAAATTATATCATGGATATTTATAACTTTTCTTCTGTTTGTTAATGCATAGTAATAAACATAAGCATTGTAAGGATTTGCATAGATGATATATTTTACAGTAATTTGTTACATTACTAGTACTGTAGAAATGACCGATGAAATCAATTTTATTATCCTAGGAATTGTGGAGGCCAATTAACTACTGTTTTAAAGTACTTCAATATGCATTTGGCATTTGTTTATGCTATATGTGCAGCAAAAAGTTTCATCTTAAAAACTACAAAAATTTACATTTTATGTAGTTTTTCATATGCTAAAAATTGTGTCTTTGAGTCAGAGATAAAGACAAATATTTTAAAGTTAACTTAAAATCTACTTTTTAATATAGTGTTGTATACATACGGAATCATACTACATAAAAATAGCAAAAATTTAGCTGTAACTTTGTATAGTTCGACTGCACTACTGAGTATATATAAGTATCATTACATCAATATTTGTGTGGAAAGATTTTCTGAAACATAAATAACAGCTTTACAGCAACACCCTTCCTTAACTAGCAAATACAATGAAAGAGAGAAGAATCGCAATGCTAAGCTTGTCATTGACATGCAAGGCAACACAACAATCATAGCAGATCCTGAAGGTAGAGCAGCTGAGAAGAAATTTACATTTGATTACTCATATTGGTCTCATGATGGCTTCAGGGAACGTGAAGATGGTTACCTTGAACCAGTGGAGGAAAGATATGCTGATCAGGTTTGTTACATTTTGTTTTTCATCTTTTATAAACAAACAAATGGTCTAGTGATGAATATTATATTTGGAGTGGCTTGCTTGATCGAATTGATAAAGGTTCTTTGAGAAAGATCTCAGTTAATAAACAACTGCCCTTGATCAGAATCAGTAGTTCGTATCAAGGTGCCAGCAACTGAACTAACTCTTCAGATAATTATGTGTCCAGTCACTAAAGCAGCACAACTATCTGCAGCAGAAACTAATATTTGAAACATCATACTGACATATTTTACTGTTGATATACTTTAGCATGTCTAGAGCTTCACTGATGATGATAAGCATTTCAGTAGCCTATTGTTAGCAGTGGGAGATCAGTTGACAAATTATGTTTTTTGTCGCGCTGAAAAATCATCTGAAACCTATAAATTGAAGAGCATGTTCCAGTTTTCCCTCATCAAATTGTGCATTACCAGTTAGGAGGAGTCTCATGTTGCTTATAATAAGCAAGTGCTAACAATCTCCAAGTAAGTAGACCTACTGTATATTTTGCATATGCATTTCAACCTACTTGATTTGAATTTGCCAGTTTTGTTACGTTTGGTAAGACCTGACAAGTTAATGAAACGCATGGGCTGCTGTATTGATCAGAGTGGTGTGATGACTTGTTTAATTCAAATATCCTGTGTGTTTTTATCCACCACCGTACAGTATGTTAGATCATTCTAAGTTACTGATAACATACTGCTTTGCTTTCCAAAACAAGGCTAAAGCTTTTCATGGTTGTTTCAAAAATATTTGAGATGAAAACTTAGTCCAGTTCTAAAATATCCTGTATAAGGATAAACCAATGATACAACAAAAATAAGAATTTTTTGTAAAATCTCTGCATATAAACTTCAATTATTATCTAAGAATCTTTAATATTGCTATGGTATATGGTGACATTTGGTAATGTTTGCTTGCTTCAGAGATTGATTTATATTATGGTCAAATATCTCATTAGCATCTTGATTAATGAACTCTTTTTTTCAAGATTAAAAAAAATGGTTTTGGCACTGGTGTATGGTTAGATCAGACATAATATCAGAGCAGCAGCTTTGCCTGGCATCTTTCTGAAATGATATTCAAAGTGAATTTAGTTGTTTTATGCTGTCATGTGGCATATGAATTTACAGCTTTTGCTTAGGTCTGATTTATCTGTTCATATAGAACATTATCTGTGACAGCTACACAATTGCTGAAGTCATTAATACACCAGGGTAAAGACTCCATAGTGTTTGATTATGATTTTACCAAACCATAGCCCTGTGCTCTACTCATCTTTATTTGCCATCTTGGCACTGTCAATATTTGTTTTACACTCATGAGTTATTGCTCCCAACATTACTTTTATTGAAGAAATATTAAAAAGATATGTGGCATACATTCAATGTTTATTTATTCCACTTTTGTGACATGAGAGATACAATTTTTAAGCTATGCAATATACTGTATAGCTGCTTTTTTTAAAGAAAAATACTAGGTACCTGGTATGGACCTGTAGGGACCCGATTTCTCTGATTCTAGGGACCCGATAATAATTTTCTCTGATTCTAGGGACCCGAATCGGGTCCCTAAAACACCTTAAAAAAACCCTGATATAGCCATCTACTTTGTTAATATTAACAGCATTATTTGAAAATTGCATGAAAATTATTTCACCTGTTTTTATTTTCATTGTTTAATAAAAACTCATATGCTATGATCCATGATGTCATATTAGATTTTCTTTACCAAATTTTCATTATAATTGCACCAAAACCTAGAGAATTTTATATTGATTCAGAAAACAATACTCCCCATGATATTACAAAATGCATTTAACTGCGCCAAGGGCGTACGCAAGGGGGTTTGGGATTGGAACCCCCCCTTGAGCTTGACATTTTACAAAAACTTTTTTACCTTTGCAAAGGAGATTGTTTTCGCATACTTTTTGCTTGTCAATTTGTCGACTTAATGCAAATACCACGGAAAAAATTTGCATGCAAATTTCAAGGAACATTGTAAATGGACTAAAGAGTAATAATTAATTTTTGGTGGGAATCTGCGTTATCGTTTGCGTCCAGAAACCATCCCACCAATTTCGCAGGCCTTTCGTCCACTACGCATGTTTTTAGATTGTGTTCTGCGATAGCTCACTTCATCCGAAACAATTGTCTTTGTTTTGTCTGCTAAGGCTGATCAACGCAAGAGCTGACCGCAGTGGCTGCATTACCAATTTACGTAGGATGATAGAATTGTTGCACGAGCCCAAAAACAGCAGTTTTTAATATAGAAGCATTCAGGCATTTGATAATGTCTCAGCAGGGAAAAAAGAAAAAAGTAAAAGTTTGCTGGACTTCTATACATAACAAAAATTCGAAAGTTTTCTTGCGTACTTTATGCGCATTCTCAATTCTTGTGTAGTTTAGCAAGATTCGATCTTGCAAAGCGGGGCGTGCGCCAGCCAGTCCAGCCGCACACTTTCTATACTCGACGGCTCGTATTCGACAAGACATTAGCGCAGCCTCATTTTTCGTTGTAAAGTGCTCTGACGCAGCGATGAGTGTGTTTTACTACCCTGTTTTAACACGCAAGCTGATATTTTTGCAGTTATGAACTGCTGTGTCGTAACGTTGAGTTTATTTTCCTCCGATATTCTAACTTGGAGCGCTGATAGTTTATATTCAATGTAATGACATAAAATAAGGGGAGTGCGTGTAGAAAAGTATGCCTATTATGTCAACAAATTTTGCCGAAACATTGGTTTGGAAACATGAATATGCCGTCAAAATGTGACGCCACAAAGAGCGCACACCAAATAAAAATGACCATCATATGCCACTGAAAGAAACCACCCCCATGAAAATTTTCTGCGTACGCCGCTGAACTGCTCCATGCTGATGTTGCCCTTCCCAAATAGTGACTTTTTGAGACAACCTCCAATTAAATTAATGTCAGAATTGTTCTGGTGGCCGATGCAAAGCTTTTATCAAACCCGGTTGCGTCAGATCATACACGAGTTTCGGTCTGCAATGCTTTTGAAGAAACACTTCTATACCGCCTGGATCTTTCAATTAATATTGAATTGTTATTATCGCAGCTGCAACGCATGTTTGCGCTTTATTCATTAGTGCCTGTTAAGACACAACGCCAACCAGGGCCGGCCCTAGCAGATGCGGAGCCAATGCAAGACCTGGGTGCGGGGCCCAATGCAAGACCTAGGCGCGGGGCCCCTCTGAGCAGTGATTTCATGACGTCATCGTGTTCAGTCAACCGTGTTACGATCGTGGTAGAGTGTAGATGTACAGTACAGCACCAACACGAGAATCGAGCACGTTTGCTAACGTTCGCGAGGAAATTTGCTGGTTCTGACGAGAGCGTCGTTTGTTAACAATGAAATTTATATGGCGTTTCTACTGAATTCTCAAGCGCAAGGCGTATCTGGGAAAAATAAATAATCTACCCAAATGCCATGGCGCGGGGCCCAATGCAGCTGCATCGGCTTAAGGCCGGCCCTGACGCCAACGTGCATGTGTTTCTGAAACTTAAAAGCAAGTTATCGGATACCAACTTACTTTTGTGCCATTACCGTCATGCAGGCCCATAACCAGGGGGGGCGAAGCCCCTCCTACAAAATTTTCCGCCCCCCTGGAAAAATGTGTTGGACATAATTTAAAACTATTGGACAAAGTTTGAAACATTTGGGCCCCACAGAAAACTCTTCGCTTCCCCTGGTGTCCCAAACTGGTTACGGGCCTGCCGTCAAGAAACATTAGGTTCATGCGTCATTGCACTAGCTAGCTGCTGCTTCTTTCGCTTGGAACCAAAGTGTCGCGCATTTGTTGTCATTTTGTTTGAAATTTGCATCAGATAATTCAAAGATGTTGATCAGCATATCATGTTTTCCAACAGAGCGATCTTCACTTGCATTTGCGGCACTACTCCATCAGCTACAATTTTCAGTTTCGTTTATTTTCGTGTATGGCTTTGATTCATGGCCCATATCATGTGCCAGCAAATAGCTGACACAAAAGCCTAAACTAGTTGGAAACCTGGAAGCATGCATTGCATGAAACGTTAACGTGCCGTACGAAATGATAACGCGCTGTATCAACGTAAACTGTATTTAGAAGCAAAATGCATTCCGCACTTCTATGCATTCACCACACCAGCAAATGATTTTGATTATAGCTGCGTATGTATAACATCGCGCACGTTTTTAATCACGCATTATACTAAAAGCTTCATCTCTTATAAGGCTTAAAAAACTTGTACGGAGAGCTGTCGATATTAATGGCGTAGATTTCACACCAAGCCGTAGATTGTGTTATTAATCACGCCTTAAAATCAGGTACCAAACGCAAAGTTAAGCAAGCTCGTTTAACACGTTCATGGATAGATAAAACAGATTTGGTGATATACTTGTTCAACTGACAAGATCCTATACTTGTCACTTGAATTTAAAACTGGATCCCTCTGCGTTTGTGTTAGTTGCGGGTGCAGGCAAAGACCTGGTTCTCTCAAAAGGATAAAAAATTGAACACCACTTGATTGTCTCAAACTTGGATCCAACAACCTTAATGCCCCTGTCTCGTGATAGAATGCATTTCCTGCATCCCCCAACTAAGTTCGTCTCTGGATGCAAGACATGCTGCTTTGGCCCGTTTGGGTTTTATAAGAAAGGTGTTGGCTGTATACGCATACACGTCTATATGGAAGCTAGTCATAGGTCGACGCTGCAGCGAAATACACAGAAAAACAGCCTGAAAGACCCAGCAATCAACGATAAGTAACCTAAAGAAATAGTTCGCGTGAGGGCTTGTTTATAAATTTCCAGGCGAGAGTGTTTGATGACCTTGGGAAGGGAGTACTTGAGAATGCTTGGAAAGGGTTCAATTGTTCTCTGTTTGCCTATGGCCAAACTGGATCGGGAAAGTCGTACTCAATGGTTGGATACAACGCAAACAAAGGTACGGGAAAATCGTTCTATTGTGTAAATTCTGTTGGAATACGTTTCACGATTGATTGACAGGTTGCTATTTTACTGAGTCCTCGTGCTTTCCCCCAAATTTCTGTACTTTCAGTGTTTCAATATTAAGTGCAACGTTTGGAAAAGACTTGCCGGAATTTCTAATATTTTCCTGTTATGTGATGTGCAGCAAGGTTTCCAGATTTTTCTAAAGAGTTTGACGTTCTTCTGCGCTGTTTCGCCAAGTCTCGTTTTGCACCAAACGAAAGATCGCCCTTCAAAATTAAAACCTACTAGTTTTTAGGTATTTCACCAGCGGTTGGTGCTAGCGATGTTGTGTCCTTTCAGAGTTTTCAGTTTCTGGGTGCATTGACCTGCTATTTTGAATGCCGCCAATACAAAAATTTGAACTAATGGAACTTTCCTGTCATGTGCTTTTTAAACCCTAATGCTTCACATTCCCGTCTTCAGTGGCGCAGCCAGAATGAGGCCGAAGTAGCCCCCCCCCCGAAACAAACTTGCTAAGATTTTTACTGGTGTTTTTTGTGTCAATTTTCAACTGTTAGAAAGACGTCAGTGAAGTGACTGAGGACTTCGTTCAGTGGCCCTACCCGAAAAAAATTCTTGGCTGCGCTACTGCCCGTCTCATACCAGGAAAACAATGCGGAGCGAAGAAGTGGATGGTGTGCAATCAGGGATGTAGTGCTGACGAAAAAGGTGTGGGAACGCATCCAAAAAAATCGCCGTTTCAAAGCCATTTTAAAATAAAACGTGAAAAAGGTGTGGGAGCGCCGTTCCCACGCGTTCCCGCCCCTCTACATCCCTGTGTGCAATAGAGTCCTGCTCGGGGCGGGTTAACCCGCGTTGGGGGAACCCGCACTACTATGCATGTGGGTGCGGGGCGGGCGCGGAATGAGAAATTCTTTGTGCGGGTAACTGAATGCTGAGCCAAAGCACATGAATTTAATCAGCTCAAAAATCGCAAAACACGTGGATTTACTAAAGTTGTTTACCAACATTNTGCTTAAGACAGTAGGCCTACAGCAATTATTACATTATGATGTAACAACCGATTGTTGCGAAACATTAGCTCAGAGTCTGGCCATGTGGNAGGGAAGTGACCATGACTANTTCCATTTTCCAATGCTACGGTCGTACCTGGTGGGGAATAATCCAGTCTAGCAGCCCTTCTAAATGGATAAGACAGCTCTTGAAGCACAGCTGGTCACAACTCGACTNAAACGTGTTTTTTATCACCTCAAANCTGTGGAAAAGTTTTGGTTTGGTTGCCAATGAAAAGAATGAGTAGCTTGATTTTGCTGCTTGTTAGANTTGTCTTCNGGCGTTATATGAGTTTTTAGTAGTTTTCGGACACACAGTTTTTAGTGGTTTTCAGACAGGTGCGGTTTTGAGACAGAAAAAGTGCGGGACGGGAGCGGGCTGGGATGGTGTGCGGAGCGCGGGTTAGAAGTGTGCGGGGCGGGAGCGGGCAAGATTTCTCAAACTCGTGCGGGGCGGGAGCGGACAAAAAATTTCAACCCACGCAGTCTCAAGTGTGCCACGACCCTGTCGTGTGATGGATGCCTACCGATGTTTTGTTTCTGAAACACTACTTGATCTATGACCTTCTTCAACAAAGCGTTAATTCCTTTAGGAATCATTCCTATAACTTGCGAGGAGTTGTTCAAAGCAATCGACGAGAAAAAACTAACGGATGAAGCTGAAAAGGAAGCGGAGTACCAGGTAGAAGCCTGAATTGCTTTTTTTGTGACCGTGCAGTAGATATTCTCGTCTGGCACCTACCCGACGCAGCATTAATCAGCAGAGCAACAATGTTGTCAGCGACCAAACCTAACTGCCTGCGAGTGAGGTTGAAGCTTAATTACGCCACCGTGCTTTGCGTTTTAGCACAAACATAACTTGCTGTGGCAACCGACGCGAAAGCAAAAGGTGCCACTGCGACGGCCTGCTTTCTGTTGCCTGTATCTACCCCTGTTTCTTACAACTGAACTATTGTTCGCAACAAAGACAAAAAGCACAACACTGGTGTTGGTGGAGACACAGTGTGGGGATCGGGATGGACAAAACCTTGCTGATTCAATGGGTATAAAATGAGCAGCGCTTTTCAGCCTGTCTCGTGATTGCCACATTGCGCCGGTTGACTGTTCCTACCTTGTTTGGAATCAGCGAGAACTGGAGACCTGTCGTGACTATTGTTCTGATAGTCTGTACTCTGTTCTACACCGCTGACAGAAATGCATCCTGCGGACTTGGTTTCTTGACGATGCTGTCTTTTTTAATTGTGCTTTTGCGAAGCCCAGTTTCGTTTTCTGTGATGCAGTCTCACGTTTTCCTTCCCAATTACTCACACAGAATTCTCACAACCAAGGTCAACGCACGTTTATTTCACAGCGACGGAATTCCACCTATTTCAGTGGATATTATTTTACTTTGCCATTGTGTTTTCGTTTATTCTAATGTTCACTAACAATTGTTTTCCTTATTGCATGATGGCAATGTGTGTTGTTTCTGTTTATTAGCTGAGCCATATGAAACAACAGATCAATCAGTCAATTTATGAAAAAGTTTTACCATTATTAATTTGTTTAATTCTTCTCGAGTTACACATATTTGTCTCAAAGCGTTACAACGAAAATGCGTCTTCAGATCATCGATGTCTTGAGACAGTCTGTGCGAAGTGTGCTTAGGCTTACATGAGACTTTTGCGGCAGGTCTCCGTGTCAATGCTGGAAATCTACAACGAGACCGTCAAAGACCTGCTGAACGTAAGCTCGTTCAAGAAGGGTGGCCTGAGAGTTCGTGAGCACGGACAGAAAGGATTCTACGGTGGGTATTGTCCGCCCGACGCGCGTCAATGCGTCCCACTGTCATTTGTCGTAGCCGACATCGATTGGCTTTTGTTCCACTTGAGGACCTTTTGTTGAGCGTTAGCGTTTGCTGGGCTTCTTGTCGGTAAAAACAACTTGCGGCTATGTAACTTTCGAATCATATGGCATTCGCAAACTTTCGTTGTGGATTGCCTGTGTCGCTTTGTGGCTTAAGCAGCGGTTTGCATTTGATGCTGACTTGTGTTTATTCATCCACGTCGCCAACCATCAACCAGTGTATTGCAAAGCAGCAACAGCCGTTCCGTCAAAAATGCTGGCAATGTTATTGTTGCATCATAACCGAGCATTTATTCAACCTCTGTTTTTGTGTGTGCAGGCTGCGCGTGACATAAATGGCTGCACCTGGTGCGCAGCTTTGACCTGGACCGTATTCTTACCATTTTAACAAAAGCGCTCGTCTGTTTTTCGCCCCTGCGCAGTCGAGGGTCTTCAAATATCGCCGGTGAGCAGCTACGCCGACATCGAAGCGCGNATCGCCGAGGGTACGCGAAATCGCACNCTCGCCGCCACGAACATGAACGCGACGAGTTCTCGCGCGCACACGATCGTCGCCATCAACTTCGCGCAAAAAGCAAAGAACGACGTGGGCAAGAGCATGACCAAAACGTCCATCATCAACCTCGTTGATCTGGCAGGAAGGTACTTTCCACATGATTTATTTTGTCGCAGTTTTGGTTTCCACGTAGTCGTTTGGTTTCCAAGCAGTCGACTACATCTGTCCGAATTGCAGGTTTTTTTGTAAAATTTCGAACGGAGAAAATTTTCGGCTGTTCAGAAAGCCACTCCAAAGGTTTCGGCTGAGCTCTACTTAAACAAGTAGGACTTTTTGCTTTCTCCTTCAAATAATTTCGCATTTTTATCCTACATTACATGTATACTAAAATCAATTAAATCATGAGGGTTAGACAAATGGTTGGTATGGGTTTCGTTGCAGGCTTGTTCTTTAAATTAATTTGAAATCATTTGTTTATTTGTTCTCCCATTGTGAGTCCGAAGCAAATGCGCCAACAACACCATCCTCTTTTTCTCATAAGGTGAAAGTCGTCGCACAGGTGTAGAGTTGAAAAACATGTTTTTACTTATTCTATGTCACTTGAACCGAGCCCGTAATTGTTCCCCAATCCGAAACAATCCTTCAAACATAATCACATGACGTCCTACTAGTCGAAGCCGATTTGCTGAAAAATGGGTACGGATAACTTAATCCTACCGAAATCCAAGAAGTATAACTGCATCTGTTGTCCGAAGGAAAACTTGTGCTGCACGTTTGACTTTGTGACTCTTGTTGTAAGTTTTGCCAAAGTTTTCGTAGTTTGCAGGTACCCTGTCGGGAATCAGAACCGTACAACCAGCCGGAAGAAATTCTAGAAGGAAAATTCATAGGAAACTTTTTAAATTCGTTTGATTTTTTATATTATCCTCAGCATGTCATCTGCTGAGGGACCCCAACTGTTTGTTAAGCCTACGTTTTCCTCCAGGAAATTTTGCAAATGTCAAATACGTTGCGTGTGTCTGGAAACGAGATGTT
>JGI24158J21664_10010576_pt1 | contig 12308 bp, 9 predicted proteins | sample Ectturendosymbi3_FD_21664 | JGI IMG/M metagenome (IMG submission 21664) | reverse complement strand
TTTCCGGAATGTTGGACGAGAAATATGCTGCTACAACGCAGCTGTAGTGCAGAAAACACCATGGTGCTCGTTCGCAGGGGATGATTTGAAAAAGCATTGCTCATTCGAACGTACAGAGCCCTTATCAGCGCCACAAAATGTGTCTGGCCAGCTGCGCAGAGCGCGAATTTTTCTACTGCCTTAGGACAAAGTGCTGTTCCACCGGTAAGCATGATGCCCGACCCCCTTTGCTTTCCGAACACGTCACTTTCATTTCTATTGAAATTTGAAAACAAACACGGAGATGACGCAACATGTTTTGATTTTTCACGAACAAACATCACTTTTTGACAATGCCGAAGCTGATATTCGTCCGATCGAATTAAATCTATATGAAACTCACCTGCAGAGTGTTATATAAATCGATTTGGTAGTAGGACGCTTGCAACACTTATGCTCATGTTTGTAAAATGCAATTAATAAAACAACTATTATATATAAAACAACTATTATATAGGTTATGTTGCTAAAACCAATTTTACGTTCGTGCATTCGTTTATTCATTATGAAGTCATCGCTGATTTGTTTGAACAAATTATAAACCATTCAAGGAACGACGTATTGATAAAATTCGCGTTAGAGTGATTTGAGTAACTGACAAATGTTAGGTTCTTTTCATTATTTGATGCAACTATCTACACAAAGATATAATTTCACCACTTAAAATGGACAAGAAGACCTTTCAGAATTTAAAAAACAATTCGAAAAATAGGCTACCACGTTTGGTAGTCCGACGGGGCTGAAGCTTGCTTGGTCAGTTTGGTCTACCCGGCGAAATTTCAATATATCAACTTCGAAACGAAAAGAGCTTTTTCTACTAAAAGACGCTTAGCAAAACAACATATTTCAAACTTCAGGCGGGTTGAAAGCTTGCTTGGCCGAGAACATACTGGTAAAGTTATATTTTACCAGCTCCAAAACTAAGAGAAAAACAATTTTCTACAAAAAAGTCAATCGCAAAATATCTAATTTCAAAATCCAGGTGGGGCCAGGGCCCTGCGCTGCACCCCCTTCCGGCGCCCATGCTGGACAAGTGTTCATGGACAAGTATATTGATCTCTATCAAACGTTAGAGAATTATATCTTTAAACATCTTTAAAAACGGTTTTATAACATGCGCAAAGCTGTTTTCTGAAGAAATGCTGAAGAAAATAGTCAACCTGTGATGGCAGCTGTTCCGGTGTATTTCAAATAATTCAACATGATCAAGCATTTGGTCCCATTTGCAATATAACACAAAACTAGCGAGCTAAGAACCTATCACGAGTCTTTGTGTGGGTAGTTTACTCGAAATTTGTACATTTTTACAACGTTCTATCATTTGAAGAGGTTTGGGAGGATTCTGTTTTGATGGAGAACCTCGTCTCGTTTTTCTGTTATACAGAGCACTAGCAGTGTTTTGCAGCATTTTTTGTGCATCGCATTGCCCAGGAGATTTATGAATAAAAGCGACACACACCACATACTTTCTTACTTACATTTGCTTCATTGTTTGGTTTTGCGCTGGGTGTCACGAAAACAGTGACGGATTTACGCATAGGCCATGGCCTAGGGCCCTCCGCAACTTATATCCGCGACGACTCATCATCACTAACTCAAAATTTGCGAAACTTCGCAGACGCATAACTTCACGATTTACTTTGAAACGTGCGAAAATGCAAACGTCTGGAGTCCAGGGGTCTCCAACCTTTTTTGTCCGAGGACCACACAAGCTATTGCAATGTGTTTCAACCGAGGTTCCGCGGAACCTCAGGATTCCGCGAGCTGCTGCCAGGTGTTTCGCCGAAATCGCCTGTGATGAAATTCGCAACCACGGTTCTATGCGGTATAGACACTTGGATAATCGCATAGGGTTCCATGAGCAACGCAGACATTTGTGAAAGGTTCCGCTGCAGGAAAAAGGTTGAAAAACACTGAGCCATTGCACAACAGTCCGAGGGCCGGACATCGTACGCAATGTGATTGTTTCGGGATAAGTTACACTCTACCAAATCAACAAGCTTTTCGTAAGTATAATATGTTTTCCTTGTTGACAAAATGTCTTCGCGGCACGGCTAAAATGGCTTCGGGGGCTGGATTTGGCCTACAGGCAGTAGTTTGGAGACCCTGGTCTAGATTCTTATCAGTACCGTAACAACACGATAATATTGTTTGCTAGGCAATCCAAGAATGATAATACTGCTTTTCATCGGAATTTTGCAGTGTCTGGCGATCTTACGTTGTTGCGAGCTTTTTGTAAGGGGGTCACGCTTATGGTTACAAGAAAAGTTTGAAAAAGAAAGAACAGTAGGCCTACTTACTTGATGTTCAACCTTCCACTGATATAACAAAGAAGTTTATGTGCAAAGCTAAGTTTATATGGCTACTAAAACAAAGGAGTTTATGTACAGCTAATCAGATCTATAACTAGACGATATCGTCGAGGGCGACAACACGGTCCCTCATAAAAATGTATAGGCCTATCCGAAAAGTAAACCTACAAAAAAGGCTAGAAATCACGGGAATTCCTTAAAGAGAACTGCTGAACTACACGAAAGAGCTATAAATTCTAGGAAAATATCGCATTGACATTTGTTCTTGGGAAGAATGTAGGAAAGGCTTTGATTTATGTTAAAAATCTGAGGCAATCGTAGAACCAAAGTCGGCACCAAAAAAGATAGATTTTTCAGGGGGCACTACACATAAGAGGGGCATACTTTCACGTTTTTCAGACAAACGGCTAAATAGGTCACACCTGCGTGAGACCCCAAAACTAAGATGGCCTAGTTGCCCCGCGCTCCCTAAATCCGTTACTGCACGGAAACCCACCTCATTCTGATGTAGCAACTAACAATTTATATTAGTGATGACATTTTTTGTAGTAGTATCAGTTTTTTTTTAAGGAAAATGTTAGGTACTCGGTATGAACCTGTAAGGACCCGATTTTTCTGATTCTAGGGACCCGATTTTCTCTGATTTTAGGGACCCGATGATAATTTTGTCTGATTCTAAGGACCCGATTCGGGTCCCTAAAATACCTTCAAAAAACCCTGGTAGTATCTTTTCGTTTATATGTACTCCACACAACGCAGTTAATATGGCAAAAATATTTCTGTTGATTCGGCGGCACATTCGGAAATCAACCCATGGCTTAACAACGATGACGGACAAGTTCGGAATCATTCTACGGGAAAGGAAACTTGGTTTTGTATTTGCTGGGAGTCAAAAAACTGAAAACCAGATGTTCCCTATCGTTGTAAAGCAGTGTCTCCCTCTGCTCCATTTCTGTGTCTGTTGCCGTTGTGGCCAAAAACATTTTGGATTTCATAAGTGGAAAAACGATCTTGGAAAAAAGAGAACAGATTTTCTTCCAAAGAAAGGGAGATGCTGGAGATGTCCTTTTACTGTTACCTCTTTAACAAAGATTCAAATTTCTAAACTTTAAGTGGGGCAATTACCTCTGAACCTACGTATGACAGGCACAGACCCAGAATCGAATACTCAAACTGTTGGTATATAAGTTATTCTGCAGTGGCAGGCGTCTAACGTGGTTGCAAAAACAAAACATACACCATTGAACCGTGTTGCAATCATGCAAGCTCACTTTCGTAGTTATCACGTTGAAAGAGAATATTAGGAAGTTGTTGGAGGAGGATATTAGGAAGTCGTTGGTACGAAAAATGCAAACGTTTTCTAACTTTTGCTCCATTTGGTAGTCATAGCACCAAAAGCTGACTTTGCAAATACTTAACTCAAGTGATTGGGAAAAATATACTTAAGCCATGCTGCATTTTGTATCCGGTGTTATAATATGAAGAGCTTTAACAAAATCAAACCAAGCATAAATGTGTCCATGTGGTAAGTTTTGTTTGTGCTTAATGTTAAAATATGTCTGATGGAGCCACCTGGTTTTACATGAAACAAAAAAAGATGCCAAAAATTGTGTCAACAACAGTCCAATTTAGGTATGAACTATAGATAGCTAATTATCTTTGAACATAAACACTGGAAGAGGCCAAGGAAGAAAATTAAGTAACTCAAAACAAGGATTCAAAAACAACATTTATTTCCTGTTGCTCGGGTCCATCGAATATTTCTTAAAGTTATAAACACCAACCAATGTCTATTGTAACACCCGTTACTATCACGTCAGCAGGCACCTATAGTAAAAATCTTTTCAAACACCAATTTTATACCAAGGACAATGAAATAATAGGTAAACAAAAACTTTGCAAGCATTAATTTTGATGGTGGGCTACGAACAATTATTCTTATCAGATTTCATCTTTGCCACTTAATTTAATTTATTTGTTTGTGACCAGACACGAAGTTCATAGTATAAGCACACACACTCTGCATATCGCAGGTCGATAAAAATAGACACAACATAACATTTTACAAGGCATTGGAGCCGGCGTAATCACAGAGTTACAGACACTTTTTGCAACTGCGTTGAAGGCAGAGCCACAAGGTTACAGACACATTCTTAACACTATCGTTAGCTATCATGTAACACTTGTTACAACACTACTGCAGATTAGGGCGCCAATCCCTAAACTGGTCGATTCCAGGTGAAATGCGTATGCGTTGTGAAATGACGCGCCATCAATCAAACAAACACTGCAATGTTGGAGCACTCGTTCACAAAGTAAAATGCGATTGTAGTGTTCAAAGAATAGGGACGAATACAAACAATCTGACTGCATCAAAGCACGCAACCATACGTTGTTAGACTTTCTGCATCTTTCGAGAAACAAGTAGGCCTACAGTACTTGTATTTTCGTATTAATGCTTCAAATGTAGGAGTATTACATTGAACCTGATGGCTACCAACACTCGCTCTCCAGGGCAGGTTGTATAGAGCTTTACTTCCAAAATTGTAGGCCACACACAATCTCTTCACGCATGACTTCCTTAAGTTACACCATAATTGTGATGCATACATGGGCGTACAAAAGGAACAAAAAAGTACATTTTTAACTGCATTTGAACATCGGGAAAAAGAGGCTCGCAGTTTGTTTGCTGCACAATATTGATATCGCAGTTTTCTCTGAATGTCTTTGTCATCTGAGAGCTCAGTAGGCTATCAAATACAATCCCCAGATATTTGTATTGGTTAACAGATTTTACGTTTTGACCACCCAGTGTCAGTAGGCCTAATGGGGTGACTGTGCTTTTTGCACTCTTAGCCTTAAACGTCATACAAACAGTTTAGTTGCAGTCGAAAATAATCCCATTCGCTTCTGCATAAGCCTGACACACATCTAGTATTCTTTGCAACCAACGCACACTTGGACAAAATGCACAAATATCATCAGCAAACATCAAGTGATTTAATAAGACTTCACCAATGAAACACCCTGCTTTAATGTTAAAACATCAACAGTTTTGCAATGTCAAATCGGTTGAATATCAATCTCTAAATTACGTAAAACAGCCTGCTTATTGGTGCTATGCAAGTTGTCGATATGCGTTACTTTTCTCTTTGATTTCAGGCGCCACAGGAAATTTGTTGCTTCTCAACGTCTGAGCACGAATGCAGCAGGCGCGCCAATTGCATTTCCACAAGCCTGCGCTAAGGAGCAAAAGCGCTGAGAAAAAGGTTAAAACGCAACAAATCGTTTTTGTTTGACCGCCCTGCCAGTATTTTTAAGCTGCGAAAGGACACAATTTCAACGCACAGTTTTTAGCAGAAAAAAAGTAGCAGAAGACTGATTATAATTAGCCTTGTTGTAAACTTCCCCAAAACACTAAAGACTAAAATGAATTAATCGAATTTGTGATTTATTCAAATTCTCAAAATCAAATTTTCATTTATTTATTTTAATCTTGGGCTTGCTTGCTTTCTCTGCCCTTGCTTTAGAGATTCAATATGACAACCGAAAACAATTGCTTGCGGATTTCAGGACAAAGGATAAGTTGAATTACATGAAATCGATTNCCTATTTTTTTAAATTGCTAATAAATTGGAGTGCGTCACCTTGGTGGAGAATAATTACTTGAACANAGATTTATTAAAGTCCAAATCATCGCAAAGTTGTGTAAGCAGAGCCCACTGGGCTCTGATTTAGTCCCGTCGCCACGATGGGGTTTTGGTGGGCTTAGCACCCCAAAACGAAGCTCAAAGTCCCCCCCAAAATGAAATATGAAACACTATAAATAAGTGGAATTTTTGTCAAATTTAAAAATGTCAGGCCCCCTATGTAAACGTAAAGTCCCCACATTGAAGGCTTTCTGGTGGCGATTCTGGTATGATTCCGCGAAAGCTGGGAGCAAACCTAGAGCTTGTGATTTTTCGTTATTTTCCAGTATAGACTTAACGGTGTGTAGCCTAAAGCTAACACGTCGTTAAGCCTGCAATACAAATACACCAACATATGGTGACATGAAACGTTAGCCCGCGAAGCAACCTGATACACAGCCGTGGCCTTTCACTCAGTAGTGCTGGACCCACCTGCCCTCAAGTTTCCTTTATGTTTGCTGTGCCAGTTGTTGAAGGACTCTATGTTGCGCTTCAACGCTGGTTGACCAGATAACTATCTAGTCATATTTTTCCAGTGTATTGGATTGTTTACGATATGTTTCATAGTTTTATTACTTTTTGGATAAGTGTAGTACATTCTAACAGAATGGATGTGGTGAGTGAGTGATCGCACAAGTGAACGAAAGAATGAATGAATAATGCTATTGTCAGTTATGGCCACGTATTTGTTACCAACCCCACGCACTTGGTCACTGACTAAGCAGGAATACCCATGTACCTGCACATGACGCATGGCCGTCTCAATCCGTAGGCACAGTACGAGGTCACCGTCGCGAACTAAGCATTTACTTAAAAGAGATGTAAAGGCGGAAACCGAGCGCGGAGTAAAACGTGAATCATTGGCGTTGCCTGAACTGTAGTGCTACAGAACGTTGGGGCTTCCCACCTACCGCTTCGAGACAAACGCTGCTGAAAAGGAAAAAGGAGGAGCGTAAAATAATCAACCAGAGGGAATTTCATTGAGCTCTTTGCTCTGACAAATGTTGCTGGCGTTCTGGCTTGTTCAGCAGTTGCCTTGTCAGGCCCGTCAGTTGGTACATGTTGGCGTAGTTCGTCACGACTTTAACTATTTCGACTATCTTATATATAAAGTGGTAGAACGCTTTACAGTATAGTAGTGAAGAACTCTGAAGAATATTACTGGCAAAAACGTTCACGGGAGTGTAAGCCTAGTAGGTGAAGCTGTAAGGTCACACACGACCCTAGCTGCCGTTGCGCTTGACGCAGGGTTGACGCCGCCATGTTCTTCCTCTAAATGTTTCTATTGTGGTGAAAACGCGCTTGTTTGTTTCAGAACGTACAAGTGTCAGTGCATTATTTAGCGATAAGCTTTACAGTTATGATATTTTCTGAATTCTCTTATAATCATGGATCGTAACGCAAGCTATGGAAGTTCAAGAAACATCTTTGACCATCACTCAAGGCGAAGTGAATTCGACAACTATGGGGACGCAACACCGCAGTGCTACAAAGATCAGGCTGATACAGAGCGCATAGATTCTGGATATGATTCTATACATTGGGAAAGGTGCAGTTCACTGTCATCTCACCTGTCAAGCCTTCACCTTTCAACAGGGTCGACCTCAAAAACTAGTGATTCCGGAACATTTGGCATGAACGGCCCCAAAGGTACGAGTCCTAAGCATGCTTGCTTTAAAAATATTGGGTTGAAGCTTATGTGTGATTTTAAACAAAATGGATAACTCGCTTTGTGGTAAAATTAATAGTTTTTTATGGGATGAAAACCAGCTTTTCAGCTGGGATCAGGTTGATGCTTTTGGCTAACTAGTAATAAATAGCCACTGCTGTTAAACTTAGATGCCTTCATAGAAGATGAAAGAGAGGACTCTGGATTAGGATACAGTCTTCCAGCTCCTGAGGCTGAAGGTAATATTTTTATGCTAAGTTTAAACACTCATTTTGTTATTGGTTCATAGCCACCACTATTTGTTCTGCTGGGCTAACAATGAAAGGCTGCAACCAGAAACAATAGAACTTTGGGTACACTAAGTCTAACCAGTGATAAGCAATGTAAATTGTAGATAACATACCCAACTTTAGTTGGCACAGATTGGTAACAGTAGTTTGGGTTGTCATTAAATTTATGTGCGTTTATAAGTACCAAAAATATTATTAGCTCTTCATTTACTAGCAGTAAAATTCGAATTGCAGCATCAATGACTACCCTAAAGGTCTGTAAGCTCATTTTGAGTGTTGTATTGTAGCCTACATATTTTATGAAATGTAGTAATGCACAGCAAAAATCCATTGTGTATTACATCTAGATTGTTACATACAACCAAGATAAGAAATTTCATGTTTGAAAATGGCTGAAAGTAAATTCTTCAGTGAAATACATGTCATGAATAGGAATTTTTTGTAACTGAAGTTTAGTTGGAAGTCAAGCAGTTGTGTTTTGATTAAGAAAACAACTTGTTAGAGTAAAGCAATTGACTCCAACCCTGTGTTTTGTTTTCATTATGCCATGCTAAAAACAACAATTCTGCATTGCATTTTGTTTAGCAAGTTATAGATAATGCCTTTATTTTGCATGAGGTGTTAAATAATGGTGTTAAATAATGCATTGTGCTATTTCATTAGTGCGTTGTTGGCAGTTCTGGTTATTATTTTGCCATTATTTTCATGCAGAATCCCAAAATGATGCAGTATGCCAAGAGCTTCTTAAATGGTTTTTACCTGACAGTGATGGAGATACGTAAGTGTCTTTGCTTTGTATGTGATTTTGCTAGGCCATATTCATTTTACTTCATCTGCTAAGAAAATACTGCCTGACTTTGTCTAAACTGTTTTCAGTTGTAACATGATTTTTCATAATGCAAAAAATTGCAGATATCTTCAATTGGCCATTATCAAAAGGAAAACTGACCTTGCTTTTCGGTTGATTCAAGTCTGCCCAACACCTGAATTATACGATCTTCTCAACGACAACAATCAGGTTGGTCTTGCATGTAAAGAAAGATATATATGGCTTGCATTTGAGTTAGGTTATGGGATAGTGCAAGTTCAGGTCATTCAGAGCTGTGCAGCAATGCTTTATATCGTTAAAAAACAGTAATATTTTCCAAATTTATTTTTTCTTTTCATTGCTTGTTCAATTGTCTCTCTGTTCTACTAATATGTAAAGTAACTCTTTGCGTCAGCCGATTGTGGAATTTATAGGCTACATTGAATGCGAAGTTTGCGGTTTTAATTTTGCAGACTGCTCTTCATCTTGCTGTTATAGCGAACCAGCCTGAACTTGTTCGATGTCTCGTTGCATATGGAGCTAACATCAACTGCAGAGACCGAGATGGTAAATATAGGAACACCTTATAACATGAAACTATAGTTTCTTTGGTGCAGTTTTCAGCTAGCAGTTATCAAGTTAAGACAGCATGCTCTGGATTCACTTTGAATTGTTATTTACAGTCGTTATACGGATTCATTTGTGTACAGTATTACCATTGTGCATTGAGATAAAATAATTTTGAAAGGTAACTCTCGTAACGCACGTAAATTGTCACATGCGGCGCTAACGTTGGCGTGTCCTGTTTGTTTGTCGGTTAGACGAACTTGTATTGTTTGCTCAAGAATTAGCCTTTTCTGTTAGTAATAAAGCGTAAAAAAAGGTCTGTTGTGCTTTCACAGGGAACACGCCCCTGCATCTTGCTTGCGCCAGAGGTTTGCCAGTGCATGTCGACATGCTGACAAGCGCCTTAACGCCACAGGAAGATACCGGACGCAAACGGTCGAAACTGCCTCCGAATGTCAACGAGAGGAACTTCGAAGGTAAGACGAGAAAAATTGTCGTAGATAGTGCAAAACTAATGTGCAGATTATGCAACAGCTGCAACCAATCGCAAACGTTGCATATGTATCATAATTAACACGACCTTAAAATCCACAGTAGCTAGGAGTGTTGGAAGGCGCTACCGTGACACAATTTGGCGGATTGCCCCAACATGGTGTAATTTATCCAACTGAGTAAGCCTCGCCGACCACAGTTTGTACCCATTCACAAGTGGAAGGGGCGCTGTTTTGAGGTGGAAATAACCGAGTTTAGTGAGAAATTATCACGGGACGGCACAGTGTTGCACTCGAAGTATGACTGCACACGAGGGCGAGCTTCTGACGCGGTTGTTTCATTCATCTTTTGAAACTTTGTGTTGGCGCACGATGAATTGCAAATGAAGGGAATTTTCGGTGCGATTTTCGTTCCTTGTTATCGTTTCGCATCTCTCTATCTGTCGACTTTTATTTCTGCTCTGAACTCGGTGATTTCGGTTTATTTCGGCAAAGTGTCATTACAGAAATTGTACGCACCTCCGGGCTTTGCTCTCCCTTGTGCGTAAACAAGGTAGAACGTCGCTTTCGAAGTTGGTAAACGAAGCGTGAAGCCTGCTTCTTAATACCATCCTCAACGCGACGCGTCGACCACACTGAACATACGAGACGATTACAGTCAAACAAGCAAATTCTTTTTGAATTTATATTATTCAGACAGATAAAAGAAAAGATGTTGGGGATAACTGTGTTTGCCATGGAAAATTTGCGGTAGTAAGCTTGAGAGGTAACTGCACTTTAAAAGTCTCTTTCATGTGGTAGGAGCGCGTTACAGTGTGAGTTATTTGTGTGTGAGCGGCACGAAGAAAACTGATGCTCTGCTGAAGACGCTAAAGCGTATGTGTGCGGAAATACTTGTCTCAACAAGTCCTTTGAAGCTTGTGCGCAACTTTCCGCGTGGCTTCGTTCTTTTCGCTGTTGGGTCGTTTTACAATGTCGTATGGTAGTTCGCTGGTTGTTCTTGGCCTGGACAACCCGATTTTTTAGACTACAACCTGCCTCTTATTCGCAACTTGGACGACCATAACCGATCAGGTTCTCATGGTAATGGAATGCATTTGCAACTGTGTGCTTCAGCTGACCTACCGAGATGTAAATTTCAGCCAACGTTTATGTTAGCAATTAACTACCTGTGTGAAACTTACGGTGCATCCGAAACGAAACTTTGAGCGCTGTGTAACTTTCCGGCACCAAATAACAGGAACACTGTTAAGTCCGTTCAGCCACACAACATTGCAGGCCTAAAATTTATGCCTTGTGGGTTGCACCTTTGCAGAAAATAAGCGTGACTCTTTCAAAACGCTGGCTTGCCCAATTCAGCAGTATCTTAGGCAGGCTGCGAGTCCACAGTTGCTGACTATGGTTTAAGTGCTTATGTCGTGGTGCACAGCTGGACTGGCAATACCACACACAGCACGGGGTAGATGCTTTTTCCAAGGCTGTGTTCTCCAGCTTTTAGTCCAAATCGTTACTTGTGACAATGCGCTGGCATTGCACCACTCACTGTAAAAGCATAGTTGGTAAATGTGCACAAGCCTACTTGCTAGTTCAAGCGAAATAGCTCAGTGCTTTTGTTTGCCCAGTACCGTTGTCGCAAATCTTACTCGTCCGCACGAAAACCAGTGCCAAGCCGAATGTGACTAATTCGGGGAATACCGCGCTGCTTGCTCTGCGAGCGATAAAGATTTCCGTTTTTGGTCGTTGCTGCACTGCTTGCCTGACACGAATCGCTTGAATATTGCTGTAGATTTCGCTTGCGAAATCTCACCTTGACGACCGCCCTCTTACATGTTGCAAAAAGCGATGCCTGCGATGAGGCTAATTCACCTTCGTTGCTTACCATGCCTTAGCATCTACGATTGCATCCGCATGTGTGGAAACAATGTCGATCACCGCGTCCTGCAATATGTCAAAGTCGGCCATCGTTTCCCCATCAAGGACGCGACCTCGAAGTCCGCCAGCAGTTAATGCAAATAGGCTATCGCTAGCATGTGTTGTGTCAAGCTGCAGTTGTTATAGGCACTGTCCGTAGCCGCATTGTGCTTCAAGGCGGTATTATATTGTCAAGGTTGCCTTGCCGCAGCCAGTCGGTACTGGACAAGACTTCGGACAGCTGGTCATTGTGCACTGCAACTGCAGAGCTTTGTATTAGGTTTGAATTGGTCGCAAACGGGACCTTCCAGTTGCTGCTTATTTGCATCGAAAGTCAGTCGCTTTTCACTAATTGAGATTCACTAACGCTTTAAATGAAGAAATCAAGCTGTTTGTCTGGGTGCTTCGCTTGGTGGGGATTAAGCCTTAAGTTGCTGCTCTCTGTGCCTCAAACTTGTGCATCACATTGCGATGACTTACATTAAGTGATTACATTATTTTTAAACCAGTAAACAGTTGCGTATTGACTGCA
>JGI24158J21664_10010573_pt1 | contig 12309 bp, 9 predicted proteins | sample Ectturendosymbi3_FD_21664 | JGI IMG/M metagenome (IMG submission 21664) | reverse complement strand
TTAGCCGAACTTGATCAGTTGAAGTGGTCACGTTTCATGACAAGTTCGAAACATGTGACCTGCTCAGTTGACTGTGACGTCAGAGTCCAATGGACGAGTTTTGTCCATGTCTTTAGTCCTGGTAAATTGTCAGCACCTTCTTGTCTGTGTTGCATGACATGTAGGCTAAACCTTCCATAAACCCTATCCCTAAAACCTGACGTGAACCTCTAAATCCTTATACTGTATTCCTAAAGCCTAACCGGTTGTCTCTTTGCATATCCTATTTGTCATGTGGCCACATCAACCAACGGTCTTCAACTATACCAGGACTAAAGACATGACAAAACTCGTCCATTGGACTGTTTCGAACTTGTCATTTTTGCTAGCCCCGGCACGAGGCACCATATATATAGGCCTACATCATTTGCCTCATGTAGAAAAACATACACTACCTGTAAAGCTACAAATTGTTTTTAATTCTTTTAAATTGTCACGCTACTCTTTGCTACTGTGTGCGAAGTCATAGCAAGCTTTTTCAGTTTCTATCACAATTTATCAAAATAAGATATTTGTTTTTGCAGTTGCATCAACTGACACACAAACACAAATCCCTTTAAAGCACTGTTTCCACTAACATACATCCCCTGCTTGCATTGTGTCAAAGTTATACAGTTTTATAAACTTTAAATATGTTCCCTACCTGTTGGAATTTGAGCATTGGTTATGTGATGCACTATATTATATTTTACCAACTATTGCATATCTAGTCAGCATGGCAAGGTCACGGTGTGTTTAAAATTTAAACGTCATTCACCCTGAATTTTGCATTAATTGTCATTATGGAGGTATGACATACATTCAGAGCAGTTTTGCCATACAGTCAAAGCAGCATTATATAGTATACTACAGTAATACAATGTTCACATCATACAGAAGAATGGGCAATTAACAAACATTTAAACTTGCAGCCCTGAAAGCATTTTCCCAGTTAGATGCCTACCAGTTAGCTGTCCAGAGTTCTGGATTAGCAATTGGCATGTCAGTGCATCAGAGCTGTGGCTGCAACACGCCACCTGCAGGAAAACTAACAGCCATATTCTACCTACGAATCTTCGCCGAGAGGCATCGGGAAAACGCAGGTAAAAGCAGTAGGATAAACAATACAAAAACTGTTGTTATCTAAGACAATAACTTCCTCTAAGTCTCTTCGTTTTGCAAAGATTCACCATTACATGAACGTCCACGCGGCGCTGGCGCGGCTTGACACATGTAAAAGTCACGCGGCACGGCTGGTACGCGGCAAAATTTTCCAAAACCGCACCGCGCGGTTGACATCTCTAGTCTATAGCATGCTGTTAAAAGAGAAAAATGGCGCTGGAGTCTGACCAAGGCCCGTAACCAGTTTAGGACACTAGGGGTGGCGAAGAGTTTTCTGAGAGGGGCCCAAATTTTTTGAACTATGTCCAATAGTTTTCAATTATGCTCAATACATTTTCCAGGGGGGGCGAAAAATTTAGTAGGGGGGATTCGCCCCCCCTGCGCCCCCTGGTTACGGGCCTGGTCTGACCATTGTGTAAACAGTGAAATTTATTGCACAATACAGGATTTTTTAATTCTGAAAGAGCTACAATCTCTTTTTATTTACAAACTCCATATGAAGACGTGAACAGAAACAGTATTGCGCACATGAGACGCTCAAATGAATCTAGTAGCCTGCATGTGTAAGGATGAACTAAAAAGTGAAAACTTATAACTAAGCATGACTCTGAATCATAAGAAAAGGTTCAACATCTCAAGTTTATGTGATATATCCATAAACCTACTTCGCAACAATGTTCTATGACGACTGGCATTAAGCCTCTCATCAATCTAAGAACAAATCACTGTCGAATATAATTTTGTTTCGGCTTGTAACTAACTAGCCTAATAATCCAGTATATTACATTCTGTAAAAATTTATAAAAATCTACGTTTGCTATAATTTACGATTCATTAAATTTACCCCCTAGAAGGATGACATTTACCCCTGGGGGTAAATTTACCCCAGGTTAAGAATCACTGGCCTAGACACACGAAAGAGCCGCGGTTGGTCACTAACCGTCATTGTGGTTAAACGTAAACGAGCCAACTCTTGAAATAGCTAAAACTTTGGCTGACCAATAGAAAACGAATAAAGCACTTAATGACGAACTGATAACAGGGGTAGCATACCTCACTGCCGCGGATTACCAGCTCCAGTTCGTGTGGATGCAGCAAATACGTGAGCGGTGATTCGTTTACAACAAGATCGAATCCAGTGCGAAATGCATTGAACTGCTCTGCGATCGAACTGTTCAGCAACCAATCAACGTACAGATCCACGTATTCCTAGAAAAACCAACATATGCAAACTGGCTGCAAACAGTTTCCAGCAAACGAACTGCTTTCAACGCTATCTTAATGTTGGTCAAAATTTTAAGACCAAGACAATACGGGGCACCAATCATGAAAAGTTCTGGTTATCTATCGCAAATACAGTCGACTGTCCGTACCAGTTCTACTTACAGGCTCTCCATCAATAAATATTTGTTTTTTGTCATGTGTATCTACTAATCAGATGGGGGAAGCCGCTGTGACACCAGGAGGAAATAACCCCATCTTTTTGGTCTATGCACGTATTTATTTATTCAAACAAAAGTGAAACCAAGCGAGTTTTGCTTTCAACACATGAACACACAGCTTGTGCTGCTGAATCACCAAGGTGTTGTAGACTGCAGTTTCGTAAGTAGCACACAGTCCCGAATGCTTTGGTCTTTCATTCGATCCTAACTAAAGAACCAACTTCAACAATATCGTGGTCATTACTTAGGTGCTTATGCCTATATATCGGGAAGTTTGATGCACCTTCGTTTCTCTACTTAATCGCAACTCGAATAAGTGACAGGAGGTTTTCATCACTGGAGCACCGGTCGACGTATTCCCACAGACTGTTGTTTGAAACCGGTGCAGCGGCACCAAATAGACAATCATCTAAAAATTTCGACTCTGTCAACAACCCCAGAATAGTGCGGCACCGTAATTAGTAGCAGATACGTAAGCCTCGCTTGTAGATACCTGCCGATTATGGTTAGTCACGGGAATGTTTTCTCCATCATCTTTGAGCTCATGACTCTGCATTTCACTGTAAACATCTTTATACTGAACTTTGAATGTGATCATAATATCTTCCTCCACGTCCCCGTCATGTTCCAGAAGATAGATTAAACTTTTATAGATCACCTGCAGGCACACAGACACAGATTGTTTTTACATCTCCAAACAGCTTGACGCGACTTCAACAAGAGATCCAGCAAAACGATGAACTGCCGGGATATGTGTCTGAAAAAGCTCTCATTGGTCAAATGTTTTGGAGGAAACAGAAATGCAAACACATTTTGAAGGCTAAATGCGACAATGGCATCCGGTCCACTCGAGCTAAAATTCTTCGAAGGAGTGCAGTTCAACTGAATTCTTCAACACGTCTAACGGAATTGAAATGTATTTCATTTTGGCACCGAGTAATCAAGAATGTGAAGCAAATCGCTATAAATATAGCATTTGCGATCTTTCGCTTTAAATTTACCATAAAGTTTACCACACGTACCATCATTTACCATCTGCTCTACAACGAAGTAAACTACGATGCAAATGCTCCAGAGTCAAAGCAGTTAGATGCGCCGGACAGCTGGAAAGTAAGTACTACACAAGCAACTCAAGAGTGGAAATGTGCCAGTGATGTGACTGAGTTATATTTGTCGAGTCATGAGTCGAGTCACAAGCCCTTCGAGTCAGAGTCGATTCACAAAAAGTGTCGAGTCATTGATTTGCAAACTCGAATCAAATAAAATTGAACATTTTCCTTATGTTTTTTCAGCTTTTATTTCACTTCTCTCCTTCACTCTCAGTCAATTCCACAAGTCCAACCATACCCTGCTGCAACAAATATACCTCCTTGCCCTTTATTTTGTCACTTACCCCAAAAAAGACTCAAAAGCAAAAACATGAGGCCGACTGACACGTTCGCGGTATGTAAATACTATAATTAACCACGATACTGTGTACAATGTATTGTGCGCTGCTGGTCCCTCAGTGAAAAGCAAAGTCTTAGCTCTACCTCAGCATCAGGTAAAACCCCTGATCCTGAAAAACCAGCATAACACCACTCGGAGACACAGTTACAACAGAAAATTTACGCCAATGTTGAACCAAAAAAGCCAATTTCCTTTGTGTAAACTATCTGCCTTTGTCAATAAGACGTTTCGAGATTTTGTAAAAATCACTCTGCGACACGAGTCATATACTGTGACCCGAGTTGAGTCATTAGGTAAAAAACGTGACTTTAGCCGAGTGTTCACAACATCGTTTCTTACCGTGGCTCAAGTCACGTCATCACTGAAATGTGCAACCAGGGTTTCTGGTCATATTGCTACAGTCTTTTAAAATAAGAAAATCTTGGTGTTCATAAATAGGGTTCTAAATGTTCAACAGTAACGGAACCCGAAGATGTCATCTACCAAGCAGGGTGGCACGCACACAATGGAGTTGTTGAATTGACAAAACTGTGCGCACTTGAATAGTATCTCGCTAACACCATGCCGTCGTGCATGCCGTTCGACTAAGCTAGGGCTAACCAATAGCTGTACTTGCTGATTAGCAAGAGTCAGGGGAAAATACAACAATGCTCTTCAGATGCAACGACCTAAAGAGCCATCGTACTTGAAGCTGCCTAAACTTCAAAGCAAATTTTATATTAGTGGAAATACACAAGCATTTGCCGGAAGCTACATGTTTTGACGGAGTAAAAAATTCACAATAGACTACTTCCTACAGCGTGCACTATAGAGCTGAATATTCAGGGGATATTCCAAAAAATTTATATCATTGCGCAATCTATTAACTTATCGATATTTTTCAAGTGATCTCAATTTTTAACAGCATGTGTAGACATAACGCAAAATTTTATGCTCTAAATGACATCTTTTCAGATATAGAAATGGCATTTACTTAAACAGAAAAAGCGTTTTGTGTGTTAAAGTATGTTCGACCAGAGTCGAAGAAGACTGTACAACGTGCATTTTTAAGATAATTCTGTAAAAACGCACCGACTGCAGTACAGATTTGGAAAAGACACATTGTCCATAGGTCATCTGCGCAAGACTGTAGGCGCAAAGGATCTGAACGACCACCAGTATAGGAAGAGTAGTCGAGAAAGTTCGCGTAAGCATTTGTGTGAAGTTTCCAATAGTTAATTAGAATTTTTGTGAATACAGTATCGAAAACATGTAAAATCATTTATACAATTCACATATATTTGAATTCCTTAATCTATTTTTTATGAATAAATCTTATTCCACTAAACATCAAGTCTTTTTCATTTTATATGCCTGGAGTTTAGCTACTCAGATATATATATCTCGAATGATAACAAGTTCTGTGGAATACGAAGTGCAGCGCAACAATTGCTGAAAATACAGAAAAATGGAAATCAAGCTAATACTGATCAACGGCTGCGCTTCGCACGCTAGAGGTAACTGTAAAAGACTTTAACCCAACAATGACTGCCAACCTTGCAACTTGCTGACTACTGCAGGGTGAACACTGTATTGCTGTCACCGTGAGAATGGCCTCACTAATTTGATTCGAAAATTACAAGCTGGCAGTAAAATAGACAAATCTAGCTACCATCACCATTCTGAAATATCTTGATTGGTGCAAGATAAATTCTTTAGCAAAGAAAGTGCAAAATCCTGCAAAATCATGAAATTGTTCGTAGAACAAAAACTGTAATGGCACATGTTGAGATTGTTAACATTTTGTATTTCAAATCGGCCATAAAGGTTAACAAATATAGATTAAGGCTTTCTAGATATGAAATTGTTCGATAACAAAAACTGTGATAGCATGATTTAAATATAAAATTTTTGTAAATGCAAGTTTTTCCATAAACTTTTTTTATATAATCGTGTTGAGTTATGGTCGGCACCAACACCACCTACTAAAAAACTAAGACACACCGGATAGCAATCTTTCATGTCGTAAAGGGTGGCTCGACGTCCTAATAACTTCTTGTATACAAAAGATGGTAGATGAATATCGAGAATGCAGTTGTTGTAGATGGCCAAGCCAAGGACAATGCCAATGAGCTTATACTGCATTAAGCTTTCAAAGGAATGTCGATTGAAAAGAAAAAGACCAGTTTCTTGATCATAGATGAACATACCTGGTAAAATAGAATGAACATACCTGGTAAAATAGACGAACTAAGCGATAAATTTCGAGTGCTGAGCAAGAAAGCAAGTAAACGGTGCTATTGACCAACATTCTACCTTCTGTAACCAACTGAAATGATTCTCAATTGCACAAACGTTCACATTAAAGCAGGACATATGCACGTATATGATAGTCAAGCAACAATTGCTCTCAAACGCAACTTTCTTACGAACTGCAACCAATAAATCATTACATTATAATATCAAATAAATCCAAATAAACTGTGCTTTTTAAAAGGAGAGCTTGGTGAATAGCAGTAAAAATGACTGCAGTAAGCCCATCGACTGACGTACCATTTTCTGGATTAAATATCTGCTCTATAACGAGCTGAAAAAATTCCTTGGAAACACCTCCTTCATCAACACCTTCTTCACCGTCGAATTCCACAAATACTTGTTTCTTTAAGTCGCTGCTGTTTTCAGAAGCTACCTCAAGCTGAACAATCATAATTCTGTGTGAGCAGATATCTGAACTGCTACGGTCATTATGCAAAGTACAGGATTAGGCATAACAGCATCAGAGTGACAGTTTCAAAGACAGCTAGCCGAAAAACACCTTTAATAATATTTAATTTCAGTTTGCAACGTTAAACTTAAGATAAAATCTTGTCGCAAAGTCGAAGACCTGTTGCGTAGGTCCACAATGACAAGAAATGCCTTAAAATATCACATCCATCCAATTAAACTAATATTAGTAATATTGCATCTGAACTGACAAGCGAAAACGCTACGTAGTATACGATACGGTTACACACTGCTGAATGCAAGCTTGTCTATCGATACTTTGAACGCATAAACCAAGTAAACTCGGGTTTGCAGTGAAGCACCTGAATCAAGGTGTCATCAATGATGTGGCTTCTACGCACACGAAGTTTCAAGTATGGGTTGATTAATGAACCTTGCATCCAACTTGACACAATTGTTCGTCTGCGCTCACTAAAGCAAAAATACAAAAAGCACGATATTGTGATGCAGTCAACATCAATGTTTGAAGCTACAGACGCTTATGCTTTACCTCCAATTATTTCAGACATAAAATGTGTATGACGGCAATCAAATTCGTGGTTCGTTTAAGGCGTAAGATATAACTAGAAAATTTTCGATCGTCTGGGTCCCCACCCTTTGTAAACTTTTAAGCTAAAGTTTGTCGATATGCAGCTGGGCATTTAATTGCTGGGGGAGCAATTACCACATTCAAACTGACTAAACACTTAACTTTATTTCGATGTAAATTTTGAAAAAACATTTAAAATTCTGTTGACCACATAACTACACTTTCATGGCAATTTCTCTGTCCATTGCAATGCATCAGCCAATTACGCTTGTGAAGTAGCCAAAACAGAAATTTTCGCCTAGTCTAGAGTTTCGAGAATAACTATGTACTATTAACTAAGTACCACCTGTACATGCGGACGCGATTGTCAAAAAAGATGTATGTCGTTTTGTTGACGGTGTTGAGGAGAAAGGGATATTGCAAAAAAGAGAAACTTTTTCGTCTTTGATGGGCAACACGATAGTCAGCGTAATCTGTGTCAACCTGAAAAAAGCAAATGAAATGGCCAATGTCAGTGAAGCACGATGATTTGTTGAACAATTACAGATACATCACGAGTTACACCGCTTCGCTTCGAACGTGCAAAACTCTGATATACAGCTGAGTGTATCGTGTTTCTATCATCCTTGTTTCATTCACTGTCACATAGACTATTTAAAGTTGAAGAACAGCGTCAAACTAAACAAGCTAGCATTACATTACTGTTATGACGAGGCGTTGCTCTGTAAACGAAACAGGTCATTTACAAACAAGCCATGCAGACGGAAAAAGCATAATCTTACAAAAAACTAACACATAGTAACGGTGAATTCTGCAGTGGCCCATTGTCAGCTTCAAATTTTTTCAAACCTTGTAGATTAAAGTGAAAATTAAATTCAGAAAACGAAATTGAAAGTGAAAAAAGTAAAATTGAAGTTGCATGTGAGGTTTGTCGTTATGATCATGAGGACGTTGGCACCCTTATATTACTGGAAAATTATACTTTCAGTTTTTACAACAGTTTGGTGTGTTGCCAGTACATTTGAGAATGGATCGTGATACTGGAACTGAAAGTGGATATTATGCCCATCTCATTCACAAGGGTGTAGTAGGATCATCAATGATAAGTTCACAGAACCCACAAACTCTCATTTATGGTCCATTTAGTTTCAAACAACATAGAGGCGGCCATGATTATCATGAGTACCATTAACTTTATTTAAATATTCAATTGAAATAACTAATTTTGGAGAATTGGTATGAACAATGACCATGGAATGCAATACACATGTTAGATACTGGAATAACCAATGTATCCACAAGCAGAAAGACACTATATCACCAACTGGGATGCCAAATTAGTTAATTAGTTTCCAACAGGATTATGGTTTTGCACACTAGAGAATTCCAATTGACCAAGATTGCTGAAAATTCTGAAGTCTTTCATGCTTCAGAGTTTCTGCCTTTTCACACAACTGGGAAATGTAAAATCATTACAGCACAATTATTTACTGTTGGTTAAACTCTATGTTTGAGTTAAAAGTATTGAAACTAAAGCAAAGAGCAATTCTCCCATACTTTTGATGTTTTCACTAGACTATGCTCTCTTGTGAATCTGGAGGGGCATATTAAGAGTTCAAATTTTGCAATGGGGCTGAAATATGTTTCATTGACCACAAGTGAAGAGCGGAACTTTTGAAGAATCTGCCTGCCCTACTGTGGTTTCATAATTCTGCGGTGATTCTGACTGTGGAAAGTCGTGATGTAATCTCATCACATTGTCCTTGGCTGTTTTTTTCCCTGTGACATTTCAGTCATTTGTCCCATCATAGTATTAAAACTCGCTGTGACAGTATTCACTAGTCTATATTTTCAGTCATATGACTGAATTGACTTATTTTTTTGGTTATTTAAAAAAAATTCAGTCTATGACTGAAAAAACTGGAAAAATGACCGAAAAAAAGAAATCCAGCCACAAGGTACTCGAACTTCTTGACCTGCTGCAGTGCATGACTGCTTGGGATAGTGCTTCTTACTTTTGGCACACACACACTGGCCTGGGTTTCTTGAAAAACATAATAGGTCTTTTTTAGTGCTGGTTTTCATTCCAACTTGATCACACACAACTGCAAACAGATTAAATGCATGCTGAAGGCCCTGTTCATGGGATGCAAGCAGCATCAAATCATCGGCAAAAATCAAACAGTTGATCATGCAGTTTCCAACTGTGACGTTCTTGTCAGCACTGTAAATGTCAATCTAATTCATACTAGGGTCTTGCACAGGTCGAAATTTATTGTCCGCTCCCGCCCTGCAAAGTTTAAGCCCACCCCGCATGAGTTTGAGAAATCTAGCCTGCTCTCACCCTGAACCCTTCTAACCTGCACCCAACCTAAAAGGCCCTCCCAACCCAGCCCACCCCACGCTTTTTCTATTCCAAACCCGCACTTGTATGAAAACTACTAAAAACTGTGTCCGAAAACCACAAAAAAACTCATAATGCCTAAAAACAAGTCTAACAAGCAGAAAAATTAAGCTGTTCATTCTTTCCTTTGACAAACAAAACTTTTCCACACTTCTGATCTTCTGCAGTCATCAGATTTGATGTGATAAAAACCACGTTTCAGTCAAGTTGTGACCAGCTGTGCATTAAGCACTGTCTCATCCAGTTAGAAGGGCTGCTAGACTGAATTATTCCTTAACCAAGTACGACAGAGGTTGCATTGGAAAACGGAAATGGTCACTTGCCTAACGCAAGGGTCTGAAATAATGTTTTGAAACAATGGGCTGTTACATCATAATGTAATTATTACTGCTGTAAGCCTACTGGCCTAAGCGTAATGCTGGCAAACAACTTTAGTACATCCAAATGTTTTGCGATTTTTGAGCGGATTATGTTCATGTGTTTTGTGATTTTTGAGCTGATTATTTTTTGGATTGAAGATTCACTTACCCACACAAAGAATTTCTTATCCCGCACCAACACCAGGTACAGCCTGCTCCTGCCCCGCAGCAAGTTCAACCTGTGGTCACCCCGCACGCATAACTCTACGGGTTCCCGCACCTGCCCTGCAATTGCAGATATCCGCAACATGCACAGGTTAACCCGCCCCATGCACAACTCTACAGGTTCCCGCACCTGCCCTGCAAATGCAGATATCCGCAACCTGCACAGGTTAACCCGCCCCATGCAGGAGTCTAATTCATACACACTATGAAGAGGAGTGGTAACAGCACACACCATTGTTAAAGTCCAGCACCTTGGGTGAGCGATTGTGATTTAACTCTGCTGACATAGACACAACCTTCTGAGCAGGTTTAAAAGTGACTTGACAGCAACAGGTAGCCATCAACACCATACTCCCAAAACAGTTGCCATAGTTTCTCAAGGGAACCGGTTGCAATTTTTTTCCCCAGGTGAACAAAACATACATAGATATCTTTAGCATCCCGTTAAGATTCACAAAAATTTGCTGCAGAGTGAAAATTTGGTCTGTAGTGCTATGTCAAGATGAAAACTGCACTGGGGTATCTGGCAACTTTGGTTCAAATGTTCCATGGCAATATTTTTTCAAGGCACTAGGATACTTTTCACGTTTCCGGGAAGGCTAAGGAGAAAAGTACTTTGGTAGTTCTTGCATTGCTTTATGTCTTGCTTCTTGTGCCTATGGGCAGAGCTTGACTGATAAGTTTTTTTTGGGCCAATAGCGACGTTTTTCATTCTTCATTGCCAACATCCGATGCTGATATTTTTGCACTATTCAAGCAGTATGTATTTTGCTTCATGAGGCAAAATAAACACTCCTTGAGCAATTATACCTTCAGCCAAACACTTTCAAACTACAGCTGAAAGACATTACAGTGCATTTTTTCTTCAAGCCACATAAACAAAGAAAATAATTTCATAAGTTAACAATTATTTTATGGAGCAAAATATACACCCCTGGAGCTATTTTGCCACCAGCTGAACATGGTTGGCTGAACCGGTCAACTGACAAGTTTGGACAGCATGACTGTCTCAGTTGACTGTGACATCTGTACATGGGTCAGGCTGATAGACAAGTAATGGTATGCTTTCAGTGCTGGCAAGCTGTCAGCAGCTTCTTGCTTGCACTGTGTGAACTGTAGGATAAGCCTAAACTGGTCCCTTGTTTCTTTACGTATTGTACTTGTCACATGACCATTTCAACCAGCTGTGTTTGATTAAAGTTCAAATTTTCCCTAAAAGGATGGTTCAATCTGTTGTGCCTACTGCAGTCCATAGCAATTTCTAGGACTTGTAGAAGTCTAACTCTAATCAAAAAATGCACAAACAGCAAACATGTGTTGCGTATAAGTGGGCTTACTCCTTGTGTAGACATCTGTGCCTATGCTCAGATGTCATAAGTAAAAAAACAATGTGCGACGCATTAAAACCATCACTTCACTGCGATGAAGAACCGTACAACCATGGGCGCAATTTGTTGTAAAATGTGGGGGGACAGCTTGGTGTGAAACCAATATAGTCATCAGGTCAATGCAGAAGTGACGTTTTATACATACAGATTTCCAATCTTATTTCTAGAGATGTTTTGAGAGCAACACTAATGATGCTTTTTCCTTGCAAATGATTTACATATTAACACTTTGAGAGCCGGCCTACGATATATTCGTACTTCGATTTCGGCCTAAAAAACAACAGTTTTCGGTTGCTTTACCAACGCCCGAGCTCCTCCGCCGATTGCGCTAGAGAGCTGCACAAGGGCTCAAACAGATCGGCCAGTCTAGTAGATTGCACCCGAAAAAAATTTTTTGGTTGGGGGGTGTGGATTTTTTGTGACTGACGTCATAAGTGAAGTAGTTTTAGGGTAATTTTGGCTCATGTTGCCTGGACTAGGGCCCAACCGCTAAGCCAAAGTGTTTCAATGAAGTTTTCATTGGAAACTAGGCTCGAGTTCGAGTCTTTTGAGCCTTTGATCGACTTTCTAGCGTCTCTGGTTCAAAAGTTATGATTTAAAATAAACAAAT
>JGI24158J21664_10010572_pt1 | contig 12309 bp, 8 predicted proteins | sample Ectturendosymbi3_FD_21664 | JGI IMG/M metagenome (IMG submission 21664) | reverse complement strand
TATCACGTCCTGCAACAGAAAAGACATTCGTTAAAAAATGGGTTTTTTATCGAACAAAATATGGGTACGCATCTTTTTGAGTCACCCTGTAGATAAGTGGCGGTAATGGAAAAGCATACGCGTAGATGGCGCTAAACATGGTTAGTTTGAAGTAACGCAAGCGTAGATATGTACAGTACTAGCCAAAAGCTCACGCATAGATAGCATCAACCCGGTTGCTATGACGTTTAGTATCGCTGCATAGTGCTGTGATATGCTCCAAGCAAGCAGGCCTATTCATAACATGCGTGGGGGAGTGGGAGACTGCGAAGGACTGGGGATCATTTGGGCTGCAGACCTCCCGATGGCGAAGCTACATAGTAGTATGAAGGGAACAGTTGACTTAAAAGTAAATGTCTGTTGCTCTGAGTAAAAGGTTTTATACACATGCGATGCATTTATACGATTAATGGAAGCAAAATGCGATGCAGACAAGTTTTAAACCGCTAGAAGAAATTGGTTTAACTTTGCCACATAATTTTTTGCAGTTTTGACGTATTTTGTAAATACAGTATTCGTGATATGGAAATACGTCACGGCAGTTGTGGGCTAGCACAGCACTGAAATCTGTGTCACAAAATTTAAGCAGACTGAGAACGAGGCGTGCAATCGTGTGTTCGGGAAATGCATTTACAGTCGATATGATGAGTCACGTATGGGAACAGAAATTCATTTACTGCTCGATAGGTACATGATCCTCAGTGCGATTGGAGAACATAGTAGTAGTAGTTTATTGGCGATAAGGGGATAATATATTTACATTTCCAAAATAAACAGTCTTTATCAGGACACCAAAAAAAACAACACGGTTAGACCAAAGGCATCCCCCACTACATTATACGAGTCTTATGCGACCAATTTTAATTCACGCAACAAAACCAAACAAAGTAAGAGATGACAGCAGTTATTCACGAGACCACATAAGGTAGTACAACAATTTGAACAAGCTTTAAGGACTGAGGATGCGTAGTATTACGTGAAGTCGATTTCGTATTTAAAAAATTCGCTGATAGCTTCAACTGCGTCGCCGTTGCGGAGACTAGTTACGTACGCAGTAACAGCATTATGGAATCAATGCACTTGACTAATGTACACCAAGAAAGAAAGGAAGAATACTACCATAGTTTCTAGTACTTGGGTCACACATTTTTTATATCGGGCTATAAAAAGTGTCAAGCACGGTTTATGTTTTTATTTTCAAAGGAGTTTGTGACCAGGTATCTGCTGCATTGTACTTCAGCATTTTTCGCATACGTGAATTTGCTCAATTCAAGATTGAACATATTTTAGTTGAAGAATTTTCTGCGTTTTATAAATGCTGGCAAATCGCAATGTAAGATACGTTGAAACAACTCACCGTGTGCTTTAAAACAACCGATATTGGTTGCGGATGACATGAAACTGCTCTTTCCCAGGCAGTAATTCCATATTGTACTCGTGAATTCATTACACTTTGATACAAAATGGGAAGTGCTTTTTTACTCCCACAATGTTTAACTTTGTTTTGTGACAAGCAAAGCTAAAATAAATACTTGAAAATTTCATCGCAAAATTTCATCAGGTTAAACATCATCACGTCCCATGGTAAACCTGTTGTCAGGGTTACCTACTGCTGAACTTCCTACACAAGTTCGTTTTCTTGTACTGAGCACTTGTTTTAAACTTTATGCAGTTCAAAGAATGAAAACGGAAGAACACGTTGTTTCTTTGACATGACCTAGCAGGGGAGTAAGACTTCAAATGATTGTTTAAGTGTGATTGTAATGAAAACAACACATAAAACTGGAAAATAGACCTATTGCATATTTTTCCGGGCTGATTGTAAATTGCCATACCCCTGTCCCCAAAGCAAGTCCTAGATAAGGCTGCAGTCAAACGAAAGACACAGAAAGCCTTTTTTCAGGTAGTGGTAAAACCGTTTTGTTGCCGTGTTTGATACAATCGGTGTACAACTACAAATCCTGGAGCGCATCAAGGTATGTGGCAACGATAAGGGCTCCTCCAAAATTCAGCCCCGGTGCATCACATTATGGGTGGAAAATAAACCAAGCCCTGCTTTCTTTCGGGAAACTCAGCAATTGTGAATTTTGCATTTGGCGCTGAGACGGCGCCGGAAGAATACCAGCAGTGGGAAAGCCAAGATGTTGCTAACTTGTTTTGTTTAGATTACAATTTCTTCAATTCAAAGCAAGTGTTTATTATTGCCAAGAATCTCGTTGCTTAGTCTTAAAAACTTGACTTCCACTTTTTTCTAAATTTGCCCTCCTATGCAACAGGCGGCTGCGGAAGCATGTAAAATTATGGGCCACCGCAAGTTTTACGACCAGATGATTGTCGATGCTTGCCAGTTCGAAAAAGATAAAATAACAGACGAGGTTGATGTGACTACTGTCAAGGATTACATGCAGGTTTGGTGCAAATGCGTTTGTGAATAAGATTAACGCCCTAGCAGTTAACTTTAGCTACTGGTGTTGGATCTCGACCACTTTTGAAGGAATCTTTGGTTAGTTTTGAACATTTCTATTGAAACGAGTCGAATTATCGGTGACGTACTTCTATCCTTTTTAGGTGTGTCGGTGCAAACATAAAAAAGTACGGTTTAATGCGTATACTTGCTCATAGCAATTGTCTGAAGAAGTAGTGTAGTTGTCGCAAAACATGTGCTGTATTGTTAGTTGCGAGTCGTAGGATTGAATCAGAAGGAGATACGTACAAGTAATCGCAACAAAATTTTGTCGCACGTGAGCGCTCGGTTGCTTCGTGACTGTACTCAATGTGAATTCATACACTTTGCGTTTCCTTTATTCCCAAGTTCCTGAGCAACATGGACGAAACGCCGTCATATCTTGGCGGGAAAGGGAATTACTGGAGGCAGCTGTCCCTGGAGGCTTTGCCGCGGCAGAGCATCATGTACGATATCATGGAATACCTCCGCACCAAGCTACCCAGCGCGAGGCTACAGACAGAGATGCCTGTGCTCATGTCGCGTCCGGTCACAGAAGACATCCAGCTGGAACAGTTCCGTGTTGTGTCCAAACTACAGTGAGTACGGCAGTACCGGATGCGACAATGAAATGCGCTTACGGCGTTTTGCACATTCTAGCTAGTTACGCCTTAAGGGAGATTTTCGATATTTTATTTGGAATACAATGAATAGGGTTTATCCACACCCATGGTTCTTAAACCTGTAATTCTTACCCCAAATGGGCAATTTGATATTTTGGGGGTAGTATACATAATCGTTTTTTTGGTTACCTCACACTAAAATATTTATAGAGATATTTCAACTTTGTAGCATGTAGAGTTTCGTGTGCGTTGTGCGACGTCATAGTACAGGAGTCTCTGCATCGTAGGTCGTGGTCTAGTGACCACTGACTAGTAATCGCTAGCAGTGTAGGCTGTAGTGTAGTCTAGTGTAAGCTGAAAACTATAGATGCCTCCAAAGAAACGAAGCTACAAGGAAGCTTTTCTGAAGCTTGGTTTCAGAAGTTTTAATGTTAACTTTGACCATTTGATAGCAAAACAGCAGTGCTAGCCTTCCTATTGGTCATATTTTTAATGGATATGGACATTAAAATGCAAATACGGCGTCATTTTTGTATTGTTTTATTATTAATTGATTACAAGCTGTAATGTGATATATTTTGAAAAGAGAGCAATTGAAATTCATCAGGTTCTTCTCAAGGGTAACGATATTAAAAAGGTTACGAATCACTGATCCACATATTTCACGCAACAGGTATGAAAAACTGACACAGTAATTGTGTTCGTCCTCGTTTGAACTAAGCGTTGCATAACCTTGCCAGTCGTTGGTTCGGTGTTTAGTCTGAAATGCGAAAAGAAACTTACACCTCGGGAATTAAAATCAGCACTAAAAAGACAGAGGTAATATGTCTCTCCCCAAAACCAAGCCGGTGCACGCTGAAAGTTTGTTCGTTCTTTCTGAAAGTCCATCGTTTTCGATGGTGATTGCCTCCCCTACAAAATTTGATTGCTATGATGTTGCGCGCTGAAAGATAGCCGTAAATACACTGCAACAGGTGGGGAAATTCAAGTACCTTGGAATTGGCATTCACGACTGACGGAAGGCGGAACTGGGAGATATTGATGCACGGATTGGTAAAGCTAATGCAGTTCTGCATGAGCTTTGTCGATCTGTGGTCGCAAAACGGGAGCTTTCAATCACAGCAAAACTGTCAGTTTTCAAATCTGCTTTGTTCCGATGCTTACCTATGGTCGTGAATCTTGGCTAATGACTGAAAGAATGCTACTTAAGTGCAAGCGACAGAGAAGGATTTTTGCGAAAAGTTCACAGCGTGACACTTCGCGACAAAGTATGCAGTTGTGAAATTCCTAAAGCCTTGAATGTCGATCCACTTCTCCTTTGAACTGATAGATCCCAACTACGTTGGTTCTGCGAGTGCCCCAAGAAATATTGGCAAGGCAAGTCTTGCTGGCTGCACCCACGGGAAAGTGGCCCATAAGTCGGCCAAGCACCAGGTGGCCTGATTACATCAATGAGCCACCTGGTTTGGTCCCGTCTTTGTGTGGAACCAGTTGAGCTATAAGAGATTGCTGAAAACCATGAGGTATTTCGGGTCCTCCTAGGGTTGCTGACCCCGCAATCCTGAGAAGAAAAGCGGGAAAGAAAATGAGTGAATGAAAAAAATGAACTTATCATCGCTGAACGTAATCGAAGTGATTTGACTGTCGCGNATTTTNCTCACTTTTCCAAAGAAAATGTTGGCACGAAACAGCCGTTGCACAGAAAGAGATAATTCCCATTATTCCAATAAATTGGTATCCGTCTGGAGCATCGTCTTTCAGACAGGTGTAAATCACTGTACGTGTCTGCAGTACGCGACCAAGTAAAGGTCATGCTTAGGCATGACAACATTTTGCAGACGTTGCAGAGACGTTGTTGAGACGTTCGAACTTAATTATATTTTCACAAGCTCCAGCCCGAGCAGTTTTAGTACTAATCCTCCCCGCCCCCTGACTTACCTTTGTACAAACGCAGAAGTTTCCAACAGCATCACTGAGCAAGTAAAATGCCGCTCAGCCGCCCATTGTGCTTCTTTCCGAACAGATCCCCGCCAAGCAGCGGATATCCGCAAGGGAGGCTGCCTGTGCGCCCACCCGGTCTTTCCGCCGGTGTCAGTCAACGACGATCGGTTCAGTCCCGCAGGCGAGTCGCGAAAATGAAGCAAATGTACGGCGCCGGTGAATATGAAGCGAAGCAGGAAGATGAAGTATGTGAAGTTTTTTTTTTGCTGTAAAGCATGTTATGCTAACAGTCTCAACAGAAATTGCTTGTACGTAGCTTTATTAAAACGCAAGCTCGCAGTAACGTACATTGTTGGGAAAGGGCGTAACTTTTATTGGAAAGCATACAAAAATAGGGAAGTTTCCCATGAACAATGTAGATGATGCCACTATTAAAGCTGCTTTGGCGTATATCAGTGGCGGGCAAACTTGTCAGAGAGAGAAAAGACAAGGGCCGCACTTTTTAAATTCGCGCCGTGCGCACAAACCAATATACAGCGTGCTGCGTGTTCAATGAAAACAAACAAATATTTGACATTTTTTTATTCTACTTTCGCGGGGAGCACAGGAACTCGTAAAGGGCAGCAGTTTGCATACCTCTGGACTGTACATTGCTGTACTGCAAAATTAACAAGCCTTAACTCTACCACAGACAAGGGGATTAGTCTGGCTACGAACTACAGAACCTTCATAAACTAAGGTTTACTGGCGCAATCTGTCCAAACTGTAAGTTTCTACGACGACTTTAGTTGCATTGGACGTCGAAAATCTTTACTCGTAAACGCACTGCTTGTGTATAACAACAGTTCTTCCTTCATGTCAACATCAATGCCAAATGTAGTGGAATCAGAAATGCAGAAAAAGTGCAACGATATGGTCCTCTGCAAATATCAGGGGTACTTGTCCCCCACACCCCTCACGGCAGATGCGCTACGCGGCTGTGTACTGAAAAAATTTTGACCGTCACCGGATGCTGTGAAATTAAATACTTTTATTTGTACGTCAAACATTTACTGATTTTGTTAGGGCCAAGTTCAATTTACCCAGGTACACCTAATTTTTGACCGGCAAGTATGAGTTTTCATCCCGGACGTCTTTTTTGTACGATTTGACTGACTGCAATTGATGGTGGGTCGAAGCCTTCTGGTTGAAAAGTTGATCATAAGCCTGTCGCCCACAGATCGCTGCGGCGATTCACTCGCCGGGACTGGAACTCTCGACCTCATGGTTGGAAAACGGGCACTACGCCCTCCGTGACTGGCTGTCAGAGCCAGGATGTTGACGCTGCACTGCAAGTTGCTCAGGCAGTGTGGTTTTGTGACGAAATCACTACATATTATATTTATGAGCTGTTTCAAACAATATGAGACTTAAACACAGATTGTAGAAGGAGAAACTTCGTGCCCTACTGTGCACATAGCACAAACTCAGCTGCCACTCAGTGGCGTAGCCAGCCCAAAATTGGGGGGGGCGAAATGTTTGATTTTAGGCGAACAACAGTATTTTGTTTGGAATACCGCATGTTGAAGTACATACTTACTAGATACACAAAAAAATTGGGGGTCCATGGCCCCCTGGGTCCCCCCTGGCTACGCCTATGCTGCCACTTGCAGTACGAAGCGTTGAGGAAAAGCAACAAATATTTTCTGTCGCAGATAAGCAGGCATTTGGCAGTACTTGAGACAAAATACGTTCTTAGATTACTTTTTCTATATCAGTCGAAAGACCTCACCGTTCGACCCACGTCGTCTCTTTCCATCCCACGAGACACGACAGACCGCCTGTCCCATCCTGCCACTGCGTCGCGCGGCCAATCGCTGACCACCATGCAGCCCCTCCCGTCCGGGACATCTCGGGAACGCGGCACCGGCGGAACGCACGACGAGCTCGAGGAACTCGAAGCCAGAGAGCTGTACGAGTGGTCACGTGACCTCAACTTCGACGACATAAACGCGGGGATTTTCCCATCCAGTCCGCCAGATCATCAGCCCAGCACACGGTCCGTGACGTTTAGTTCTCAATTAACGAAACGCATTTACGCAACGTGAATTAAAGTTACACAGAGGTTCTTTTGTATTAATTCCGCCGCGCGCGTGCAGCGATGTGAACGTCATCGCGGATGTTGGAACAGCGCACTAAACCTTTCAAGTGTATTGCGTAAAGTAATTTCCGAGCCAGGGCTTCTTCGGATTGTTAGAGGTTAAATTAATGATTTTAATCGAAAATAAGACTGCGGTAAATTAAAAAGAGCACTTTCAATTAAAAAAACAATTCCATCGATCTTTTTCAAAAAATGTTTTAATCTTGTACTGTTTTTTTTTCGCTGAGACATTTGGTCATTTTTTTCCTGAGTCATTTTGGTCATTTGTCTCACAATCGTGTTAAAACTAGCCGTAAGTGTTCATTAGCCTGTATTTCCAGACATTCTGGCCGAAATGACTTAATTTTTCATTTCGAAAACATTTCAAAAAAGGTCATTTCGAAAATATTTCGGTCTATGACCGAAAAAAACAGGTCTTGTATGTATGGCTTACAGTGCAAGTATTTCCACGTGCGCCTTGCAAATCTGATATAAAAGGGTGAGAAAGGTGCGGTACTAAGCATTTGCTGCCAGTCTCACTGACAAGGAAAATTTTAATGGGTGTTTGACAGGATCGTCTTTTGTTATGTCATCGCTTTTATAGAATTGCGCCATACGTGACGTCACAATCACTGCCTTCGCGGTTCGAGGCACGTGACACTCGCAGACGAGTGGTAGCAATGTCTTGATGCAGCGGTGTCGCTTTTCTCACATGCCATGCAAAAATTGTATCTGTTTAGTGAAGCATTAGCACATTTTTCATTAATAAGCAAAACTTTCACAGACAAATTGCAATTGCTATTCGTTCAATACAATAAAATATACTGAATATATGCTGAATGTACAATATAAAAAATATAGCCATGAGGTATTTCGAGTCTTCCTTGCGTTGCTGTCCGGCGACCCTCCCCAGAGGAAGATCGGGCATGAAAAAAAGAATTACTATACATTGTAACGTAATGCAAGTTTTTAGACAACGGGCTGTCGGTCTCTTCATTCTGTTGAACAGGGCCATAACTGTTTTCACAGTCTGCGCTAGTAGCCTTGATAGTTTCCTCTACACATCATCATTCTAAACCTCGCAAACAGTATTAAATACTTGCTTGAAATTCTACTTTTATTAGGAGCATTAAATGCATGTTGTTGTAACCACTCGGTAAGCGCGGTATTGAATACGCGATGCACCACGAACAGAATGTGCGGTAAGAATAGCACCTATATGTAAGTGGCGCGAACAAGCAATAATAGAGTGATCTTGGTAAGTGACCTCTGGACAATTTTTGGGCAATACACTTTTAGGCCAAGTGTGAATCTATCATGTTATTCTGAGATTGTTTTTCATGGCATCGACAACCAGCAGACCTTCCTGAACTGAGAGGAATGTCATAGCAAATACTTTTCGTTTTCTGAGTTGTCGCTCCAGCAATAAATGTACTTAGCACGTACATTTAACGCTACAATCTGCGCCTGAAAACGTGATTGTCGTTTAACAATGTAAGTCCTATCTTGGGGTTTGAATTGTGACTTGTTAATGATTGGACCATCCTGTTTCTAACCAGGTAGGGAATGCGTTTCAGACAATTGTTTTTCAGATCTTGCCAGGGAATGCCAAACAAATGTTTAACGTGATCGCGCAGCATTCTCTAGGCCAGGGCTTGTTTCAAACACTTTTTGTGGATAAAAGAAATTGTTGGAGATGCCAACAGATCTCTTAGTGACTATGCAGCGTGTGAAAAATGGAGCTCATCTTTTTTGACCCGCTTCACGTTTTGAGAATTTATGATATTAAAGTGCTTTTGAACAGTGTTGATACCCCAAATAATCCCTAGGTAAGTCTATCCGTTACCTGGGAACAGTGTTGATACCCCAAATAATCCCTCGGTAAGTCTATCCGTTAAAGAAGGTGATTCACCATTCATACAAATGCATGTCATGAAGTTGAGAAGTTGGTAATCAGTATGCTGTTCATTCACATTGATCAAAGCTTTCTTCACATCAGAGGTGATCACGGAGCCGAAGTCTACGATTTTTGCCGTAATAGGATTTCAGGAGTGAAAGTTTCAGTTTTTGCTGGAGCCGAATTATAGCTTCTGTTAAATTTAAATTTTCCTATATCTAGATGGCTCCGCTGAGAAATAATTCTCGATAGTGCAGAAGTAGAGAAAAATAATCTAGGAACTTCCTCATCCACAAACCTGCCGCAAGAAATAAATTCAGAAGGCAATGCTGGTGTCCCGAACAGAGCCGAATTAAAGGGTAGGGGGCCCGGGGCAATTTTTAGTTGAGGGCCCTATGACGTAATTCATGACGTCATCGTTTGTAAAAGTTATGTTTTCGCTGATTAGCAAGGTTCCCGTTTGTTTTTTCCGGTAGTCGAGAACAGTGGCGTACGCAGAAATTTTTCATGGGGAGGTTTCATTCAGTGCCATATAGCGGTCATTTGTACTTGGTGTGCACTGTTTGTGACGTCATATTCATGTTTCCAAACCAACGTTTTGGCGAAGTGTGCTGACATAATATGCATATTCTTCTACAAGCACTCCCCTCATTTTATAAACTATCGGCGCTCCAAGATAGGAAATCTGAGGAAGATAAACTCAATGCTACGACACAGCAGTTCATAACTGCAAAAATATCAGGCTTCGCGTAAAAACAGGGTAGTAAAACACACTCATCACTGCGTCAGAGCAGTTTGCAACTGCAAAATGAGGTTGCACAAATGTCTCATGGAATACGAGCGGTCGAGCATAGAAAGTGTGCGGCTGGACTGGCTGGCGCACACCCCAGTTTGCAAAATCGAATCTTGCTAAACTAGACAAGAATTGGGAATGCGTATAAAGCACGCAAGAAAACTTTCAACTTTTTGTATGTATAGAAGTCCAGCAAACTTTTTAATTTCTTTTTCCCTGCTGAGACATTATCAAATGCCTGAATCCCTCCATGTTGAAAATTGCTGTTTTTGAGCTCGTGCAACAGTCCTACCATGCTGGTGAAATTGGTAATGTAGCCAATGCGGTCAGCGCTAGCGCTGATCAGCCTTAACAGACAAAGTAAAGACAATTGTTTCGGATAAAGTAAACTATCGTGGAACACAACCTTAAAACATGCGTAGTGAACGAAAGGTCTACAAAAATTGGTAGTGGTTTCTGGACGCAGACGATAACCTAGATTCCCACAAAAACCTAATTATTACTTGTTGGCCCAGTTCCGCGGCATTTGCATTATGTCGACAAATTAACAAGCAAAAAGTATGAGAAAACAACTAATCTCCTTTGCGCAGGTAATAAAGTTTTTGTAAAATATCAAGCTCAAGAGGGGGTTAACCCCAACCCCCCCTTGCGTACGCCCTTGGTCGCGAGTGTGCTTACTCACATTCACATACAGTTAGCTGCGGGAAGAGAATTTATGATATGTACACTAGGGTGTATTTTTACTACAGAAAAAAATATTTCACAGACTACAGAGTGACTCGGCAAGAAACAACATCACCCGAACAATAAGCAGAAACCAGAGATTACAAACACCGGAAAAAGAACATGTCAATATTGGCCAGCCAGACTGAGTGTGAAACTTGTTTCCAAGCTAACGTCTTGATTTTCACCTTAATTTTCACATGCTCTGGTTAACCCCACTGCTTTAACGTTACTGCTTGAAAGTTTTGCTAGAAAAACCGATGCAACCGCGGCGTTTTAGCTAACACTGCCAGATCCTTGCGCTCTTTCTCCTTAGAAGCTTTGCGCTTTTCATAACTCCTGATGTCCTGATGGCATTACAGTTTCGGCATCGCGCTAGCCAGACACTACAATCTCGTTTTCTGCTCTTTCGTTCTAAGAACCGACTGATTAAAACCTTGCAGTGTTGCCACTCCGTTGTCACGGAAAATTACTCGATGTCATGATAAAAAACACTAGATTCACAAAAAAAACACTAGATTACAAAAGAAAACTTACACACAGTGAAAATGCCCCGAAAATAGGTTGCAATGCCAACCATAGACATTGTGCAAGGTGAAACACGTTGTAAAACGGGGGATAGCAGCAACGCTTTTTGTTTTTGTTTGTATAGGTCACCGAAACTTTTAACAAATGACCAAGGGACTTCGCAGCGGTTTAACTCAAAACAGATTATATTATCTTGTGTAATTTAAGATTTAATTAGGTACAATTTTTAGCAAATTACAATTGCACTAAATGAAAAGGTCTCATTTACAGTTACAATTAAATAAAATGGTGCAATTAATTACATTCAGCTCACTCATAAAAAAACACTAGACAGCCATAAAAAACACTAGATGAAATGAGAAAACACTAGATCTAGTGGAAAAACACTAGGAGTGGCACCACTGAAACCTTGTCTAACGGACCACGCAATAACACGTGGTGTAAATGGTGTGAATAGCTTCATCTGTTTATGATGTAACACAGCGATAGTAACCATCGGAAGAAAAGTGCGTTTCCACCACACGTTAACCCTTATGACGAAACAAAGGTGCAGTTTGGTTGCGGCGACCTCGAGACTGCACCAGAAGTTCGAGATCATTGATACCAGTGTTGCCACTTCTGATAGTTTAACATGACATCACATATGATGTTCTCAGATCAATTTCTGATGTCATGTCGACAAATCTGATGTTGGCTGGATTGTTTTTTTTTTCACATTTCGTCTCATTCAAGGACGAAAATAAGTTAGATTCACGATTTTTAAGTTTCTTTCATCAATCTCTCACACTAATCAGTGGCGCAACTAGAGGTTTGAACCAGGGGCGAAAGCTTAGCTGAAGGGGGCCCGCTGGTCGCCGTAGGGGGCCCACTAACCAAAACTCAGAAAAAGGTTAAGAAAGACAGTGAACCTCTGGATATATGTGCTAGACAAAAAAATGAAAACGCCACGAAAAACGCAAAAAAACAACAATCTAAAGAATACCAAATATCAAAATGTCAACTGGAGAGGGCCCAGTTTTTACGTTTAGCTTGCCAGGGGGGAGGGCAGTGGTGTGTTTAAGGGGAGGCGAGCGAGGCACTTGCCTCGGGCCCCCCCTTGAGGTATTACGCGCATAAATTTTCCTTATATTTGGTGAAAGACGTATTATTCACTCACGTAATGTGCTACAAAGCAAATCATAAGCAAGTATTTTGCTTTCAAAG
>JGI24158J21664_10010571_pt1 | contig 12310 bp, 7 predicted proteins | sample Ectturendosymbi3_FD_21664 | JGI IMG/M metagenome (IMG submission 21664) | reverse complement strand
CTTCAGCGAAATACTACCACCTAACGGTTGGCCTCCAGGGCCAGGCAAAGTGGGCCAAGGTGGCCTAAAAGTCCTCCACTTATGACGTCACTCACAAAAAATCCGCACTCCCCAAGCAAAAAATTTTTTTTCGAGTGCAGACTAGAAGACTTGCCACGTCGTTTGAGACTTTATTCAGGTTGGAAGAGCATACCGGACCGGAGAAATTTCCGCACAAAGCCACGTGCGTTTAGGCGTTTTTTTCCGAAAATCCCCGAAAGCAGCGGACGCCAAAGAGTTAACAAGTTTAGCTTGAGTGCAAAGGCTCAGACATGAAGTGTCACATCTGAGTTTTGGAGACTGATTCCAGCCAGAAATGGTGGGAAATTCACTGGGGTACTTTTAAGCAATCCTGCGTTTGTTCACATAGCTTCATTCAGAACCACGTCAAGTTTCTGTGAGTGTGAGATGTAACACCAAACTGGTGCGCAGTTTTTAGCTGCAGCACATACTAGGACAACAGCAAAGATTCCCAGAGCTCTGCATCCAAATGGCCGATCTTGTGGCTCAAAGCTCTTTTGGATTTTAGGCTATAATACGAGTCTTTTAGAACACGGGATCTCAACATTTCCTTCCTGTTTAGCCCTTGCCAGCTTCCTGACATAAAATTCTACCCTGTTTTTTGTTTACTCAACAGCACTGTACAAAAAACAAAGTATTGTAACTTCAGCATCATTAAATTTACCGCAGAATAGGACAAATTTATCCCCAGGGGACAAACTTACCCCTGGTTGACAACCCCTGATTTAGAGCTCGTGATCAAGTTTTAAAAGTTTCAGCTTCAAAAGCTATGCCAAAAAAATTCCGAATACTTCAGGAATTCCCTAGGGAATTTAGGAGATTTCCCCAATTGATCTTCTATGATATTTGATATAACTTTTCAACCAGAAGAGCTAGAATGTCAATCAAGCCCTCTTAGGGCTTGTACTATAGCCTAGAATCCATTCAAATCCAGTGAAGTTTCACGCCACGAAATCAGCTCAATTTTTGCACTCACGCTGGATGTTGACGTAATGTTTTGACATACCTGTCAAAGCAACCTGAGGTTGTGAAAAGTGGCGATTCCAGAATTAAAAAAGTGGGGAGGCCACTGCGGGGAGAAGAAAAAAGTAGGGCGGCACCATAAATGTCTATCTTGCATGGTGATTTTCTATTGTTTTGAAAATTAAATTGCTACGATTAACCCTGTCAAACCCAATATAGGCTTGTGAATATTGTTAAATATGAACTAGCGCCAAAATATTCACCAGAGACACCTAAACGCCATTGCAGATGCAATCACACACGTGTACAGCTATGTTGAATATTCTGTGCTAACCATGCAACTTCCACAGCACTGCACATGTAAATCAAAACACCATTTTCCGCACACAATGGTGCTGACCCTGCATGAACGAAAACAACTCCACGAAAGTGAATACAATTCACATGAAAGCGAAATGTTTCCACTTCCAACCACCTATTCCACATTGACAAAGAGACAAGTAGGCTGTTTATAGCCAACTAGTTTCGTCAAAATATTCCTACTGCAAAACAGATAAAAAGAAGCCATTTCCCAACAGATTGGTGATTACTGACTAATCCGTTTTTGTGGAAGCTTGTGGACATTTGTGATTGTGGTGTAACCATAACAATGTTATGCAAGTACGATTGCAAGTGCAATGCCCATCCGCAGCATAGATAGGGTGAGGACTATTCAATGCAGTATGCAGTAAACATCAGAGGGGTTTCGGCACCATTTGCACCTAAAGTAGCATAGCAGCGATGCACTAGGAATGTGTGTATTGGTTTTAGCGGCATGTACCTGATAGCAAAGCACAACAGCAGGCATAAATTTCACACTAAATTTTCCTCTGACTGATTCTTAAAAGCTGACTTTTAAACCCTACGTCGATTCATGACTGTCTTGCCATAAGCGAAACACTCACTAACCGACAAATAGACAATCAACAATGATACTCACACAGATCGCTGCACACTCTAAGTTAGAATTTCATATCATCACCTCACTGCAACTCAATCCTTCGATTGTAAGGTCCACTGTCAAATTCATCAACGAAATCATCTAAATCAATTTTTCAGCTTGTACCTTTCACCTAAAGTCGATCAGGGTCAGCTAATCTTACACTGGTTATGGAATTTCTGGGAAATGTTTTCACTAATTTCATTTCAGAAAAATTTCTCTCGCATGAAGCATTGGTAATGGGAAGAGTTACAGCTACCAGTAACAATCAAACACAGCTTTTCAAGTAGCTGTAAACTAAAAAATTGTTCGAGCGATATTGGCAGCTTCGACTCCTTTAGAAGCAAATTCTTTGCCAAAGTTGATTTCATGTTTAAAATCATTTTTACTAAATGAAGTTGATTTGCAAATTCTTTGAAGTGTTTTTCTGATAGAAATATTGGACCTCTGGGACAATGAGCTGAAATACGCGAAATAATTACTTCTGAATCATTCAGAAAATCGGTACAAAATTCTATGAGGTTGCAGGACATGTGTGGGTAAAGTGAAAACCGTAGTCACGAACCACTTGTTATGGCTGGGTCGGAAATTCCAGATCGCCATGCTGACTCCGATACGGCCAAATACTGAATCGATACTGAGTCTACGGCCAAATACTGAATCGATACTGAGAAATCCTACCTGTTGAGCATAACTTTAAGCAACCCATTTGGCTCACACACTGCTGCCTAACACGTGCTAATCTGTACCCACACATCACAAAAACTAAAACGATGTTTTCAAATGGCAGAAACACACAAGCGTTACAACTACAACAGTTCAAACGTACGATCTCAAAGTTTCACAACAGAGCAATAGCTATCCGCTGTTGACCAAGTACAGAGCTCGCAGAGGTGGGTTGAACCCAACCAAAGCAGAGTCCCGAATCAATGTAGCAACATTAGGAGTCTTTCTGGAACCAGTCTATCAGCGCATGCAAAATTCGACCGAACAAGCCATCCAACACCACGTGTGTTGGAAAGGTGGGATTTTTACTTCAGGAGCGCTAGAATTGATATGGTCACTCACAGGTCAGCAAATAAAAGAGAGTGCAGGCTGCCTCGGCTGCCTAAGGGCTGCCAGATGTGCTTTTTTGATGGCAAATTCCACAAATTTAACTTTTTTTAGAGACAGTTGGTGTAAAAAAAATTGTTTTTTCTCAACATTTGGCTTTTTGGGGGCAGTTAGCACAAACCATCAGACTGGTATCTTCACTTTTTAAATATCTTGCTGAACAGTGTTAATAGGATTTTTTAGACAGTGCTTGGTGTATTTTCTCAAATGTTGTCTAGCAACCCTAAGCAGAACAAAAGTTGTCGCATATCTGGCAACCCATAATGCCAAAGGTTCGAGCGGAAAATGTGGAAAACTAAGAATGCTACAACTTCATTCTTCTAAAATGTCCTACAATTAATAAAGAATTTTAAATTTCATGTTAACAATTTGGCTTTTTTGCCTGGTTTCGTTTTTTTAGACACGGTTTGGCTTTTTTCTCAAAAGGTGTCTGGCAACCATGCGGCTGCCAACATTACACCCAAAGGCAAAATTTGCTCTACAGCTTCCAAAGTAAATGACCGGTTCGCAACTAATCAAGATGACATCAGCGTCGAACTACAATTGCTTTATGAATCTAACAACACTTACTCAAGATGTTTCGAAGTTCTATGCACAAAGCAACAGAATGCAATACTGCAGCTAAAATAAATTCATTTAAATTAACTGAAACCAATTCTTAATGCTTTCACAAATCTTTTGCTACTGGGAGAATCAACAATCTGCTGGAAGTAATATAATCCAGTTCCATCTCACACTGAAATGCACTAAGATCAATCTTCCTATTTCTGCAATTGTGCTAGTTTCGAAATGAATTTTCAAAACCATGACTGCAGTTGGTCGGACTAAATTTCACGCAGGATCTGAGCAGTGGCACAACTGACGGGGTGGCAAGCTGCCCCCCCCCCCTGTAAAGGTAAATATAAAAACTGGGCCCATTTAGTTGACATTTTCTAATTTAGTATTGTTTAATTTGTTGTTTTTTGCTTCTTTCCCGCTTTTTTCGATTTTTATCTTGTATGCTCATCCACGACATCCAGAGATTCACTAACATTTCTTTTTCTGAGATTTTGCTAGTGGGTCCAACGACGGTGACCAGTTGGCCCAGTTCAAGTAATCTTTGCCCCCCACCTGGCTCAAATCTGTAGTAACGCTACTGGATCTGAGCAACTACTCGTGTGCGTCATCATAAACAACTCTAGTTTCCCAACCGTCAAAAACAACAACACAGCTTATCATGCATTTGGAAAAATTGAATGGAATGCATTTGGAAAAATATTTTTCAAGTGCAGCCTAGAAGACTTGCCATGTCTTTTGAGCCATTGAACAGCTCTCTACCACTTTCGGCACCCGAGTTGCATGCGGGCAAAGACACGTTCGATCTGGTTGTTTTGGTGCGAGAATCCCTGAAAGCGAACGGACACCGAAGTGTAAAGCCTCTTGTTTAATCTGGCTTTTGGTTACTTTCCCTTGCCAAAAACTATTAAACTGCTGTAGTGAATTCGCATTCAATCACTGCTGTAGTGAATTCGCATTGAAGTTAATGTTTGAATTTTGAAGGAATAAACTTGTAAAGGAATACTAACATTGTTGTATGATTAAACTGAGCTAATTAAGGGTTGAGACAGGTGGGTGCGATTCTCTTCATTGTTGATTCAGGTGTACCATGAGAAACTTCAAATTAATTACCAGTGCTCTCTAGGAAGTTACCCTAATGAAACAGTGACCTTGAGGTCTCTGTTATATCTCGAAGAGTGGGTTAAATCAGAATTGGACAAAGATTCTATCAAGCACTCTTGTATATTTTGGTTGAAGTGGTCTGTTAGAGTGGCAGACCAGTAGGCCGTACTAATTTTGGGCAAATGTCTCAGATCTCTATGTAAGTTGGTGAAAACTTGCAGTTGGACTCATCACTCACAAAAATGACAAAAAAAGTTGAATCGATTGTTGTTTGATGCCTCCTCTATGAGTGCTTCTATGGAAACAACCCAAGAAAATAAAAGAATGCAAGATCTCAACAACCGATAATGAACTAGAACTAACATGTTCCTATATGCATTTATTGCATTTGACTTGCTTATTTCATATATTTTTTGATATATTTAAGATTTATTTATTTTTTGATGATTTCAGGCCTAAGATTTTGATTTTTGATGCTCACTGGTACTTGTATGAAACTTACATAAAGAATTTAGAAAAAAATCTTGTTCAACATTGTGATCCACAGTGCAATGATCAGCTAGAAACTTAATGAGAGCATTTTGAAGCACAATGTCAAAAAGTTTCTTTGTTAAAAATCATCAAATGATATCCTGTAGAAAATGTTTGAATTAAGCAATGTTCTGCATAGGAATATTATCACTGAAGTTTACTACTTTATCACTCACATAGTTAGTAAAAGTAATTACCAGGTTTCTCTCATATCTTTTTAGCTCTAGTTTCAGAAAAAATGCAAGTGCTTCCTAACACTTTGAAGATTTTCCTGTCACTCTTTAACAAGATGTAGCAGTTTCATATAGTGTTTGCCGTGGCATACTGACAATTCTCCTTAAATACTCGTGCTGCTTTCTTGTTTGTGCAACTTTACCTGTGTTAAATGCTGTTAGCAGATTAAGGGATTGTTCTGAAGCATCATTTGCAACATTGACGTTCTTCACAAAGTTGTGAGCAGCAATACAACCACTATTTTGTTGCCGAGACATTAGATCTTCTTTTAAAAAGCCGTGGTCTGCATTCAGGAGCTGAAATGGTGTCCAGGAATATTTTCCAAAAAAATCAGTAAGTGAAACATTGTTAGTCAGAAGAGCATCTGTTGCAGAACAATTTTATTACTTTTCTTGGGTTGATGCAGGAGTGCCTAAACCATTGCTCCCTTTTCACTTAAATAAAGAAATCTTAAATATATCAAAAACTATATAAAATGAGCAAGTCAAATGTTATTAAATGCATATACGAACATGTTACTTCTAGTTCATTTTTTTTAATTTGTTCTAGCCCTTTCGGTTGTTGAGGTCTTGCATTTTTTATTTTTTGGGTTGTTTCCATGGAAACACTCATAGAAGAGGTGTTAAACAACAATTGATTCAACTTTTTTTGTCAATTTTGTGAATGATGAGTCCAACTGCAACTTTTGACCAACTTACGTAGAGATCTGAAGCATTTGCCCAAACTTGGTACAGCCTACAGCCCATGAGTTTGCACATTCAGGTTTTACAGCTTCTGCGTACTCTTCATGTAGGTGGATGCATTCTTCATCCTTGGCGGGGGAACTTTATTTTAATTCGCACCAATGTAGTGTGTGAAATATCACACTCTGCTTCACTGGGGCATTGATGTTTTGCTGCATCATTCTTGATGAGTCTGAGAACAGTTTCCCATGCTTTGTCAGGGAAGTGATTCCTCACATAACCAACAAGCCTAGAACAGACAACTTTATCCATCTCAATATTAATAGCAAGTCACAGTAGTGACACATGCAAGTGAATCCATTACATATTATTTGCACGGGGAAACTGGTTTTGTGTATTTGAACACATCTTCAGTGTTGCGAAACCAGTGAGACTGCAGATCACGTCACTGATGATGTGTTTAAATAGCTAGTATCCCTTTGCAAATAAATTTTAATGGATTCACTTGTGTACGTCATTCATGTGACTTTCAATTATAATCAAATGATATGTTATATAAGTTTGAATCAACACAAAAGGATGAAAGTAGAACCAAGCAGGCAGATTCCTGAGAAGCTTTCCACAAGTCTAGCGCCTATTGAATTGTTTTCATCCATATCGATAAAATTATTTTGTGCTTTTTTATTCATTTTTTGTTTGATTAAGGTTTTCAACCTAGGCTAACAACTCATTCAAAGGTACTCATGAAACACTCCTGATTTTCATTGTGCAATTTACAGTTAGAGAATTGATCAAATGTAGGTGGTACAACACCTTTAAAGTGCAAAAATGGTTAACAGGAAGATAGGGAAGACAAAGTTAGGAAACCACTGTTTTCATGGAATGCAATGCTATTCTGAAAAAAAATACTGCAAAACGCTCACTTTTCATGTAAGAGCAATTTCATTCTCTACCACAGTTATCTTACTCATCATCAAAATCATATTGGGAAACAACCCTCATAAAGTACTCTCATAAACTTCAGTCAAAATGCATTCACCGTAAAATTCCAACAGCTCAGGCAAAGCAAAATAAAGAACAAACGTATGGTTACTGCAAAATTGAATTCTTCTGTGACAACAATGCTTTTGCATATTTCACACAGGATACGCAGCAGATGAATCAAACATGATTCAAAAACCAAATTATAAATGCAAACATTCTACATTTTCATTTCACAAACCATCAGGTTTCATAAAAACATAGTTGCACAAAGCAAAAATGCCACAAAGAAGTTTATTCAGGGATCAATATTAACAAGCAAAACTAAATTAAACTAAAAATTTTCTTCTGCAAATGCATGTACAGTGACATAACAAATCACTGAATCAGATGCACACAAAATTCAATCACCAAAAAGTCAATCCAATGTTTAAAAAAAAAACAATTACACCTAAGTTTTCACTTACATGGCATATGTGAACTATATCAATTATATTTCCCAATATTGATGGTCCAACTTCCTGTGACAGCAAACCAAAGTTTGCTTGCTGCATTCGCTCCACCATAGATTTGCATGAGTTCATATATGCCACATTGTGCAGTATTGCTCGCCTGTGAATGCAACCAAGCTAGTAAAAGGTCTATCAAAGAATGCCAAACCTAAAAATGAAAAATAAACGTAAGGGCTGAAAAAAAAGATCAATCAATCTGAAGGGATCCAAGCCAAATGGACACATCTGCACAAAGGTGACACACTCTAAGGATGAAAAATGTAGTTATCAAGACAAGTTGGGACCACACTGGTGGCATCAAACCAAAACTGATGCCACTTACATGAAAAAATCTTGGGCCCAAACCGTTAGATGATAGTATTTCGCTGAAGTTTTCATTGCAAACTAGGCTACAATCCGAGTCTTCAGATACTTTGGATGACCTGCTGGGGTTTCGGGTTCAAAAGTTATGTTCTGAAGTAATAAAAATATTTGACTGATTAGTTGATTAGATAATTAATCAATGTTTATTTTAGATCATAACTTTTGAACCAGAAACCCTAGAAAGTCGACCAAACAGCTTCTTCATCCTGATAAATACTGCCAAACATAAGAAAGTATGATGGAAATGTTTCCTGTATTTCCAAGTAATTTTCTCAAAAATATTTTCACATATTCTATCCATGTCACAAAATGCATTAGATGATTTGCTAATGTAAATGAATGGCAACCAATATTAGCTAGGTACTTACGGCAAAAATATAAGAATGTTTGCAGGAAGAAGATTCCCAACGATTTCAGCAACGTCAAAATTTTTTCCCATTTGCATCTTAAAACTCAAGTATAGTTTCATAGCCAAACAGTATGCCTGCACAACAAAATATCAGAACAATGCATGAGCAAAAAATCTAAGTCAAACTTCACATTACATCTTGTTGCAAAAGAAAAGCATTGTATCAAGCAATGCTATATCACCGAAAGTATCTTCTGCAATATTTTCCTTACCTGTTCCACAATCCAGCTCAAAGAAAATGTACACTCAGCAAAGTTTGATACACCAACAAGTGAAGCCTTGCTAAGCAAAATTCCGTGTACCCAGAAAACCAATTGCACAGCACTATGGTTACTAGTATAATACCAAACATGCAAAGACAGTGATGGGTGTTGTGAACACAAAGCATGGATCTCTGAGTTCGTATCAAAGAAGCAACCAATAAAGAATGGCATGTATCATAATTTTCCTTTAAGAAACACTTATTTTTCATTTTGCATAGAAATCAGCCATCTCGAACGCATGACACACATATACTTCACAACTTCGCTTGTTGTCAGGACATTTTTCTCATTCCAACATTAATACTTCTTTTTAAATCATTTTGAACTCATTAGTAAAAAACTGTAAAATATTTCTGCACACAAACCAAAACACTTTGCATGAAAAACTTGCATGCAGAATTTTATACTAAAAATTTCTACACCACAATCTCCTAATCTCTGACGTTTGAGTTTAAACACATTTGGAAAAGACAGCGATGAAACTTAATAGCACAATCTTTCTGACCAAGAATATTTTTTCTTGCGAAACATCAAAAATTTCTATTCAAGTACATCCACCATACTGGCAACATATGCTGTAGCAGTTTTTGCGTTCAAGCATTGCATTGTTTGGCCTAGACTCAATGATTAAAAACAAGTTTTTTATTAGTGCGGTGAAAAAAACCTGGACGATATTTAAAACACAGTGCCCAATCTATGGTAGCAACAAGACACACACTTTGAAGACAGCCTGAAGAAAAAATGTGCTCATTTTTCGCTTAGCCCAGGGATGAACTAACATGAAGCTTCTATCCAGCCAAACCAAGAATCAGCCAGATACAAAAAATTAATGTTTTTGGAATCAAAAATCTTATCATGCTTGCTTCAACAGCTGCAATTTTTTCCAAAAACCACTGAAACAGTCTCTAAGATAAAGTAAATAGAATCAATAGCAGGAAGCATGATTACACCCCCTTCAAAATTAACGGCAGTGGCAGGAACTTTGCATCGTAGCATGCCAAGTTCTGAAAGAAATGCCAGCAATAAAGGCTTTCCTCAGCGTCACGCCAAGTAATACAGGTTGGTTTCAACTGTCAAATTATAATTGAAAGTCAACTTATAATTGAACTTCAAAAATTGCTCTAAAGGTTGTTCTTGTAGTAGACTGCAAGAGCAGCTGAAACCCTGAGTCTAAAAACTTCTGCATGGACCGAAAGTAACATATACAGTACAGAAACTAATGCTTATTTACTGCTCCTCCATCCCAGTAACACTTTCAGATTTCCATCATTAAAACATTAGGTTTCAAACATTATAATATTGAAAAATGCATAGCGCTACCTCACTATTATTTCATTAATCAGAAAATAGCGCAAGAATTCAAGGTATCATAATGGAAATGGCAGCTTTATTTTCGTAAAGCCTAATTTTTCAACCAACCTTTAGCAAGTTTGAAAGTACTATGTTATTGCAAAATTCAACTACAAAAAAATGAAGTAGGAGAGGTTTCAAATGAATACAATCTAAGAAAAAATCTTGCATACATTCATTAGACTAATCCACCTTTAATCAGCAAAAATTAACTTCTACCACAAACTGTCAAACAAGTATCACAAAATACATCACTCCACTGAATGTTGGTTGATTCAATTGTCATGCAAAGCTTCAACGGCCACATGATTTCAAACATGTAAGTCCTTCCAAATTTTACCAGTACAGTAATGTCATTCATTTAAAATCACAGTTCATGATAATAGGTTTACTTCAAACTTGAACATGTTGCATATGTGCTGCATAACCAAATACAATCCACATAACTAAAACAATCATATTACACCAACAGAAGTCCCACCAGATCTGCACTTAATTGATTTCCAACAACTTTGTCCAACTCCAAAGTAAATTCCAAAACCTCCTCAAGAGGAACATCTTGAACATCACTACATCCAAGACCACTGGCTATTGAACCCAAGTTACTGCAAAAAATGGTGTCTAAATCCACTTTCAAAGTAATAGCATGTCACCACAAAAAAAACATTAAATCAAGACTGCCACTAAGAAATGAAAAAATCTACTAAGTATGAAATAGCATGAAGACAGGAAAAACGTTGCATAATCAACATTAACAAAAAATTTTAGCAAAATAGCATACAATCACAGCTAATACATTCAAACACAAACCTCAAACTGTCCACAGTGACGATGCCATTTGCTCTTTTGAACGCAGAAACAAGTGCAATAGCCTGGAAAAAATGTTTCTATGAACAAATGGCATTGCATGAAAGAGCTAATACAGAAACGAAAATTGCACATGCAAATCAAAATTAGCCAAATCACATGGTTGTTCAATGTGCATCAGCTATGCCTCAATTTGCACATCACATTGATTTTTGTATCTTCACAACCAATCACGTTTTAATTACTTGAAACAGAAATTAAAACTCACAAAGTTTTCAAAAAGACAAATCCAGGATAAAAATTAAGCTAATGTCATATTCAAGTGCATTTCCTGTTTAGGACTGATCACACTGTTTATATTATTTTCACATTTAAGCCCTGTCTTTAAATTCAAAAAAGGTTTTGATGAACTCATTTTTTTTGTTTCATTGAAATAGCTATGCTGCAGAATTAAATTGATTTAAATTTATGAAGTATGGCGTTTTATTAAATATTTGGCAGTGTTTGTCAACAACCAACAATTGCTATACAAAATCAATTACTACTTCAACAAGTATCACAAACCCTAGATATCCAACCAGGGTCATTTACAATAAATATGTTATAAAACAGAAGAACTTGATAATTCTGCCGCATGAAGAGAATCGCACCTGTGCTCTGTTCCACCTGTGTTGTGATAACAACCCGTAATTCAAATTAGAAGCAGACCAGATTGTGGATGCAGACGCAAAGCAATGACCAAATGCATCATTCAGGATATTTACACCATTTTCAATCATCTGAAAACAAAAGTGCAACAAGAAAACAAACATGAGAAACAGTCTTGTGTGCAGACATACCACATTTCATCAATTCTTTCCAACAATGCCACTTGTACTCTCATTAACACCTTGGGCTCCGCGCTACATTGTGGGTTTCCACCCGATCAGCGCCAGCTTTCAACTGCAATTGTCACATTCAGTGGCACAATTAGAAACAATCAAAGGGGGTTGGCAACAAAGTACGAGATGCTAGTTTTGAATGGGTATGCTCGACAAGGTTAGGCTACTCTAGCTCGAGTTACAGCGGCAAACGACGATCTTATTGAATCAATGGGACTGCAACGTAGCAGTGGTGATAAATTTTGAATAAAAGCAGCTAGGCTGGGTGACGGGCAGGGTTGAAGAGTCGGAGGTAACATATCTGGCTCCGGACTTCCAAAATTTCCGACTCCTTAAAATGAAGGGAATGAAATTTAGCAGTTAAAATCAATGGAAACCATGGTGCACAGCAAGAAATCTCAGTTTCAACAACGGTCTCAAAACAAATTGTACCATTTCATCAGGAATTCCCAAGTAAGGAGTGTGATGTAAAAAAATGATCCAATTACATATCTGGAGTGGGACAAGAAATCTGACTCCAAC
>JGI24158J21664_10010570_pt1 | contig 12310 bp, 7 predicted proteins | sample Ectturendosymbi3_FD_21664 | JGI IMG/M metagenome (IMG submission 21664) | reverse complement strand
ACATTTGAGCAAACTACGTTCTTCTGAAACCAGGCGTGTACACTCCAACATTAAAAAAACATCAGGTGGTACGCGATCTCAAAAAGTTTGAGAACCACTGGCCTAAAGTTTAGTGGTCACCCATTTCATTTCACAAATACCCTCATCAAAGACAAGGTTCCAGGATACATTTTGCAGTTTACACGTGCAACTTCTAATAAGTTAATTTCTTGGACGTTATCAAACGAAATATACTATCAAATTTCAAAAAGTGCCATTTTTTGCCATAACACCAATTGTAAAAGAGGCACTTCCTCGACCACAAAGCCATGAATCATACTACCCGCACACAATCAGTTTGGTGGCCGCGAAATCACACGTGTCAATTTTCGGATTGAATCCTTTTCGCTGGGAATTACATTTTAAATGAAAAGGGTGTAACCTTTGTGGCCTGGTGACATACTTTTTAACAAGGTCCCTGCAATAACCTCGTCGTCCAAATTCGTAGATTTGGGAGGTATTGGGGGAATATGGTTTTCCCATTATGCAGAGAGTGCGGTGAAGTGTTCCTGCATGCTTTGGGAAAAGAAAACAGGAATCCTCGTTTTCACATAGCCATTTCCTGTATTTGACTTCTAGCGTTCGTGCTGGACGTCTATACCTTCTCCCACGACCCACAAGCTAGCAGCCCATGCGAATGACTTGTATGAACGTACTATGAACAGTCAAACCATGCCCACACAACGACAAAGTTCGTGAACTTTCTTGTCAATTGTTCAGAGCACCGACCATAACCGGCAGCTGGTTCCGCGATGACGTGTGCAAATACCAGCCGAGAAGCAGGCAATTTACAACGAAGTATCCAAAACGAAGCTTTCAAGTATTTGACCGCATGCTGCCATTAATGTTGCAGCAGCACATTCGCTGCGTGTTGACATGCAACCACCGCGTCGCGCTGTCGAGGTATACTACACAGGCATCAGGCCAAATGGCCAACATCTCGTGTCAAGGCTTTGTCTCAGCCTACGCCGCAAGGTCTCTGAGAGTAATTTTCAATGCCAATTCAACTTCCTGCACTGGAAGCCGATCAATCACGCAAGCGACCTGTCGCCAGCGCCCAGTTCGCTTGAAACGAGCTGTCAGCGCTGATTGAATGTGTCCGGATGCTGGGACAGGAAGATGGCGTTTTCCCGCCATTTAACGGGAAAGGAAGCTGCTGAGAGAGTGGACAGAGCGGATTGTGCTTTAGCTTCAACTGACCGAATGACCCTTAAGACGCGCGACCACGAAGTAACTTGGTGGTTACCGGGTTCAACAGGCTGCAAGGTCATCGTTAATTTGAGCCGAGCAGCAATGTCATTAAGTGCGATGACAGCAAAAACAGTTTTTCACTACTTCGTTTGGCGCCTGTTATACTTTAGGTTCTAAAGTCATTAAGAATCATTCTCACAAAGTTCTTTAAAAAATATATCAAGCATATTTTGCATTACATTAAACTGCACGCGCCAAACGCAAGGCTTTTTTTGATTTTTTGATGTTATCCAGGGGTTGTTCTTTCTTTATCCTGGGTTTTGAAACCAAGAAGTCATCGGTTAATAAGGAATGGTCAAGTCGCTTTGGTTCTGAAACCGTTTTTACAATACATTTTGTGTATAAAGCGGACATTTTAATCTAGTGTTTGTTTTTGCCATAGCTTTGCAAGTCATCCATCATAAAAATATGAGAACATACATGACTGATTTCACCTATTTTTTCATTAGTTTTTAGAGTTTTCTGCATAACCTTATCGCAATAATGACTTTTACCAAAAAAAAATCTAACAGGAATTTGAAACAAATATTTTACGAATAACACTTTCCTACACTGACATTTGTGCAGGAAACAATACATCGACCTCAGAATTTCAAACAGAACTTGCAAGTTGCAACTGCGTTTTCCCGCTGCGAGGTTTCGTTTCGAATAAACTACTGATACACTTTCATCCTCAGCAAAACCTACAGAACCCATTTATAGCCTACCTGTCAAACGAATCTATTACCACCGGGTAGCTTTTTAAGACCACGCTTGATTCCGAAACAGGTACTTGCATGTTTTGCTGCACGTTGGAGCAGAAATTATGTGATAACTACAGCAGCAAGTTCAGTGAAGTGCGCAGTCATCATGCAGTGCCACAAGCACGCCAGCCACGCAACCTACCACAAGGATAAAGGCACAGAAGTGGGACTAACGCCATTTCGTCTTTGAAGAAAAGCTTTTAAAAGGCCATCCAAGTGTCTTTCAGGAGTTGCTGACAAGTCGACGGCGCTACCCTGCTGGGGATGTGCGATAAGCCGCCTAAACTGCTAACCCTGTTTCAGGTTTCAGGCGATCATTTGATCTTGAGATATGGCTGTCGACATTCAGCGACCTGAGCTGCCAGCTTAGCATTCTATGGGCCCTTGATCTGACATGAGATGGGGCCATGACAAGTGGTATTTGGTGAGCAGATTCAGAATTCTTCGCAATATTAACGCTCGCATCAGTGCACTCGTTTATTTGTCTTCATTTATTACCGCATTTTTTCCAAACATCGTTTTATTAAAGTTATTAGCCGCGAAAGACTGGCTCGAGTTTCAACAACTGTCATGTAGTAAACTGTTTAGGTCCGTGAGGGTTCCTGCCATAGTGCCATCAAAGCCTGTGAAGGCAATATGCCTCAGTAAGACGGCATGTTCCTGCAAAATCAAGGGTTGTACAATTATAAACAAATATGGCCTTTGCTTCATTTTGCGAACGGCCTGTTTCACACAACGAAGTGTTGCGCGGCAAAGCATGGCATGGTCGCACAAATACGACACACCTTTCGTTAGCTCCATACCAGGGGATACCAACCTGGGGTAAATGTACCCCTAGGGGTACATTTGCCTATCTGAAGGGGTACATTTAAGGTTAGCAATATCAAGGGAAAATATATTTATACATTATTATTTCCAGGTATTTATACCTACATCACTGCGTACTATTTTTAAAAATCATTAAATGTCTATTGTGACATATATCTATGATTAGTCACGATGAAATATTTGGTCTCAAGAAATTTTAGGAGTACATGCTCGTCTGTCGAAATGCTAAGACGTACAGGTTCAGAGAAAGGTTGGGAACCCTTGCTCTGTGCCATGTTTTCAATCGTGAAACTTTCGCCGTGAAAAAATTAGCTTTTCCTGCAGCGAACACAGGTGTCTGTTGCAATGGCCAAGTCGAACTGCAGACGACTAGACGATTGGTCACTCCATTCTAATGAAAACTAACACACGGTGCGTCGAAGGTTTGTTTACACAGTTAATAATCCATCCATCCGTCTGTCCCGGGCCCGCTGCCAAAATTTGACGTCCAGCCTGGCACGCCAGCCGAAAATGTTGCCCGTTCTTGTTGCAGTCGCTTTAAAATAGCTTTACCGCGCAAAAGTAACTTCGGATGTGAACAAATTGCTGATCCGCACAAATAGCATCTATAACGTTTTTCTTTTGTTTCCAACAAAAGTTTGTCAGCATGGAGTTGATCAACGTTTCCCCATCGTGTTTCAAAATTCAATGTTATTTACCAGAATTTTCAAATATTCGTGATGTAGAAAAGTAAACACAAAATAGTGTTAAAATTCATTGTCTCCGAAATTGTTCATCAAAACGTGCGACGTTTGTATGAGACAAACACAAGCCATGACACTGTTGGGGTTTCTCAGTTAGGACATTATTTATTAAAGGCAAATTTAAATTTCGACAATCGCCCGAAAGCTTGATAAGGCTTTGCGAAGTCTGTAGGTAGCGGCAGGGATGTAGTGGTGTTGGTGTTCCCACACCTTTTTCATGTCTTCATTCAATACTGCTTTAAAATGAGTTTGAAGCTTTTTTGAAATGGCCAGTTTTTCGGGTGCGTTACCACACCTCTTTCGTTAGCGCTACATCACTGGGTAGTGGGTATGTCGTGGGTTAAATCTTTCAAAATCAAACAACTTTTTAACTTTTACGTGTTCCTAATCATCTACGGTGCTGAAACACAGAAGTTGAAAGTCTGTATTCGAGTAACTAGTATCTACACAGCTAAATTTGAAAATCTTTCAGGATTGAATAGCGACAAAGTGGATCGATATTTTCTTGAACAGCAACATTCGTTTAACAACTTTTGTAAATTTGAGGCGTAAATGCCTGTCTAAACACTTTGATACTAAAAAAAAAATTGTTGGGTATGCCGATATTTGTTGGTTCATGTTTATACATTTATATTACAATCCGTTTATATCCACAAGTTTCCTACAAAAGTTGGAACTGCAAAAATAACAGCGTGTTTTCGCGTTTTGCGTTTTTGCAGATAAATGTGTTTTTGCATTCTGTTCAACGCAACAGTGAGCTGATGTGCGTGATCTAACAATCGGATTATCTTGGTTGTCGGAAGTAACGCCAAAAACACAATGTTATCCATTCACCCAGCCTTGCTTTTTTCAAACACATCTTTGGACAGACCACGTTTGTTTCCGCTGATGAACGTGATAACAAACTTTGAGTAACTTGCGGTTGGAAGCAGTTGAGGCTGACAAAGTTCCAAAACAAACCACAAATTCAGTGTTTTGACCTAAGATAAAGTGCAGCTGCCGTTATTCAGGATAATTCTGTGTGGCAACAGGCGGAGAGCTTGTTTCGCATCACCGACGAGTTTAGGTCAAAACATTTATTCACGGGTGTTTCAAGCAACTTTAGAGATAAAATAATAACATCAAGCGTATTTTCAAGAATCTGATGTAAGCTGACGAAGTAATCAGCCATACAAGTCCTTATCTAAACGGACTGCTTTAGCCGCCACTTGGTAAATCGGATGAAATAAGGATTCATCACTTTCACACGAGGGGATTTAAGACAGAGAGTGCGATTTTATCTTAATATTGTAATTGCGTTCAGTTTTATCCCGCTGCAAGGAAAGACCATGACACGCTCAGCAGCAGAGAACCAGCGGGTGGCAAGCCGTGTTTGGCCCGTGACAACACCGCTGGCTCAAGAGACTTGCACAATGTCTGACTTGACTGGTAAAGTAACTTGCTTTGATTGCAACAGTCAGTTGAGCATGTTTTGATTTCTTGACCACTGCATTTTGACAAGTGAAAAAGAACTGCACCACAGTGAAAAGAAAATTCAGTTGATATTATGGAAGCAACGCTTTCCTAACAACAATTTGCTGCTTGAATTGGTCGCTTTAAAATGTATTTGAAGTTAAAAACGATTTCACCGATAAAATGACATCAATTAATTACCTTCTGCAGAACGAATGCACTTTATATTTCTTAGCACAGCAATTATCATTTCTTAGCACAGAAATTTTCAAGAAAATGGTTCCCACCACTAGGTCATTAAATTCCATGACCACTAATCATGCTTCGTTGATGATGATGCTCATCTTGACAGCGAACCAATTATAATCACAATGGAAGGACAAAGAAGAGAAGTGTACGCCTAAAAACCGGGCATTGACCGTCGAACGGACGCGCTGGCCGTATTAGCGGACTGTCAATAATGCAGCGAAGTCACCCACAGAAACTTTCCTTTATGTTCTGAGCACGAGTTCTTTCGGGATGTTTTGATCTTAACTGAGAATTGCACGGTAGCGATTAGCAGCAGAAGTAGCACAGCAAGGTTTTCGCTTCAACATTGCAAACAGTTAAAATAAAGCCGGAGTTAATCTTATTAAGGCGGCCACAAATTGACAGCAAGGATAACAAGCACGTTCCTAGACAGCAACATGGCGTTAACGCCGTCAGTAACAGCGCTCATCTATTCGCAAATCAAGTTTTTACGAGCGGAATTGCTGCATTTTTGTTACAACCGCCGGTTCTCGCTTGGAAAAACACAGTCGAAGGTGGGGAGTTCATATTTGTTTGCTGTTGCGGGCAAGAAAGAAATTAGTGAAAATTTACAGCATGCAGTGAACGTGCAGGGACTTCAGCGTCAAATAAATATTATTTCATTCTGGGGCGTCTTGTCAAAGCGTATCGACAGTTTGGAAAAGAAATTTGGTTTGGCTTAATCACGGTCTACTTCGGTTTCCTGACGTGATTTTGCAGTTTGATGAAAAGCATTTTATTCGCAATTTTTTAGACTTTGGTGGTTGCCATTAAAGGTTTCCTGTAGCGAGTAAAGAGATGTCTGGCCAGCTTAAAAATCGTCAAGGATTGAAGATCTATTCTTAGACCTGTAGCTTCAAATCCGCCACGGGACGTCCTTGTTCTTGAAAAATTTTGCGAAAACCCAGTTTTGTCAAAAACAGACGCGCGGTTAATTATCTAAGGAACCACTTTTGCAAAACAAGTGGCATAATACTTCTTTTCGAGAGTTTTTAGAACTAACAAACGGTGCTCCTTCACATCAAAAACTCAGACGTATGCTTGAAATGCAAACCAATGGGTACGTGCGGGACTCGCTAAGTCAAGATTGAAGTCGTTAAAACCACGGGGTTTTACGTAACTTTAGACAACCGCTTCATACATACACCCAGTGGCGTAACTGACCGGGGACAGAGGGACGAATCGCCCCCCTGGCAAGCTAAATGTAAAAACTGGAGCCCCAGTTAGCTTGTATTTTGGTATTTGGTATTCTTTTGGTTTACAGTAGGTTGATGTTTTTTGCGTTTTTCTGAGTATTTTCGGGTGATTTAAGGTTTAGTATAGCCATTCACATCCGATTTCACCAACATATCTCAAGGTTTTTCTGAGTTTTGGCTACTGGGCCCTTTTCAGCTAAGTTTCCCCTCTGGCTCTAACGTCCAGTTACGCCATTGCCTACACGTCCCTGGAACATTCTGCATACATTTGCAACGCTTCTGTCAATACTGAAACAACAAACGAAACTTACTTGACACCGTGACAGATCTTGGTTTAGTAGTTTTCACTGGCAGTCTGGTGGGGGTTGGCAAACTAGAACTTGGCTGTCGGCGACGGCAGGCTGTTACGATATTGCCTCGCCTGCACAGAAACCAATCGTCGAGCAAAAGTGGGTTGGTGGCCGCACGCTGGTGACCAGGATGGGCACCTTGTCGCCTGCAAGTGATAGCAAATGTTGGACTGGTCAGTGTCGCTACGTTTTCGTTGAAACTTGGTAGCAGCGGCAGACACGATTGTTTTATGGAACAAAGCAAGAGGGCACGAAACTGTAAGACATCAAGTGCTGGCGAGCAGACAAACCAACTGTTTAAATTCACCGGAAATACCTCTGCATGTTTAAATTTTGACAAGCTTCATCACTTTCCGGATTCTGCAACGTCGCGTTTTTTCAGTTACATCCACGACAACGAAGATATTCAAGTAATGTCCAAGCGCTTCTAAACCAGCGATTAATATTTCTATTTTTATATTTGTATAAACGCCTATTTTAATATTTTTCCATATATTAAAATTTCTGACTTCTTAAACGTCTTGCGCAAAAAGAAACTTGTGTTTCACGGGACCCGAACTAGCGTCAACACAAGCGCTTTAAAATATTCCAACTGCGATGACTCTTTGAAGCAAGCGACTTAAATTTCGGAAAGATGTATGTCCCGACTGGAGATGACTTAAAATTCAAAAAATTTATGTTGAGGTGGTGGTGTTGACAGACAAGGAAGAAAACAAAATCATGGATGAAATGTCTCCCACCGCTGTCTACTCACCCTGGTATCGACTCCATGGTTCATTGAACAACCAACATGCTTGACTAAACAACGGGTTAATAAAGCGTGAATATAAACACCACGGCTATTAAATTCTCGTAAGTCAGTTTGTGATTTTATGTATGCATATCAAAATTAAATTACTCGAGTTTTTTCGCAAAAAGCAAAAAATGGCATGAGCTGAAGGTAGTTAAAAGCCATCAAGGAATCTTCAGGCTATTTTCAAATAGAATGCCAGTAGCGAAACATTTCTTTGCAGGTATCAAAAAACATTACTGGACAACTTGTGGGTTGGTCAATTCAACTTTAAAAACCTATAGAAAACGATTGTCTTGCGAAATATAAATCGGTTTTTGAAATCGGATTGTCACCGTCATCACTATTTCCTCCAAAGGAAAGTTGGTCTAAAGGAGCTTACAACTCGCTAGAGCTAACTTTCCTGTTCCTCGGTTGATAGCTAGTGATTGACAGCATCACCCTACCTGGCATTCCATTATCGTCCACAGCACTTCACACCAACCAAGGCCTATATGTTTTGTTGCGGCTTCAGAGCGTACAAAGAAGAGAGTGTAACAAATACGAATGTACAACTAAACAACAACCGTGGCAAGCTTAAACGTCACATTCGATACGAACTATTTTGAAGTCCATTAGCAATCTGCAAACGGTGAATGCCCCAGTGTTTGAGACACAGTCGCGTTCTTCTTTGTTCTCTTTTAAACCTTCCTTTTCGTACAAGCACAGCTTGACGGACAAGCGATTCATTCTAATTCAATTTGAAACGAAAAACTTCAACAACGGCACTTCTTCATCCTTACTCTGTTGTAACTACAGACTAATTGGAAAGCCATTCATGACTTCGTTGCCGAGACAGTGTTGCTAGCTGCATAGCACAGGTGTCATTGAACAGCCCTGTAATAACGTACAGTTTTTTTAATATAAGCCAACTGCACGGGAGCAATGGAAAGAATTGATTCGCGCAAAAATCTGAGCAATGTGTAAACTTCTACCTGCAGGGCGTAGCGCGCAGGTCGGTCTTATTTAAGATGGCGCGGAAAGGTAACTGTTCGCGACCAATTCTCACGTCATATCCTATCAAAAGCTATTTCTTTATTTATGACAGAGGGGTACCTGCGGCCTGCGGGCCAAATGCAGCCCCCGTGAACATTTAATAAGTCCCGCATCAGAAGTTTCGTTACCCAAGTTAGAACACAACATCGAGTCAAAATGAAACTCCATGACCAGCAGACACGTAGACCGTAAGTCAGAAGCATTTCTTGGTCCTTAAAATTTTCTCTCGTTGTTTTTCGTAGGAAGACAAGGGTTAAATTTTTTAATAAAATTACTTGCGGTTCGCCAGCGATATTCCACAATATATGTGGTCCGTGATAGTAAATAAGTGCCCTACCCCCAAGCTCTGACATTGCAAAACTATGCACTAACGCGAGCGGGAGGCATGGTCTCTCTGCATGACGCAACGACCCTGCAACGGAGGATGACCATCAAAACCACGAGTGAGACAAGCCAAGACCGCGTAGAGAGACGTCACGGTGGCCTCGGACAAGTCGCACGTAACCCTGCGCGTGTCGCTGTGAACTTGCTGGGACCGGATAAGACAACAGACTTGAGTTGTGCAGCCGGTTCAGCAGAAGGCAACGAACGATATTCCCACAGGAAATGAACTCAACACAATCCGCCAAACGTGTTTATGGCGACGACGCCTTGCGAAGCGCCGCTTAGAAACAGTCCCGCGACTGCAGTGGAAAATTTATGCGCGCGAGAATGGTTGCTGGTGAGTCGTGAGACACGCAAAAGTTGGCGATTCTCGTCCCAGAGTTGCTTGAAAACGCTTTGATGACCTCACCAGGCCTAACGGCAGAACCGATCACGTGCCAAAAAAGTGCACGGTCGCTGGCCGACCTTCCATTTGCCAAGTCTGCGCCGCCTGTTTGTTTTGCTTAATGATGCAGTCAACTGTATTTCGACTCAAAGCCGCTACTCTCGTTTGCTAAAAGGCAGGCGATTAACCCGAAGGATTAATAGGGTGGAAACAGTGAGTCTTCCAGCATGTGGCGTTTAACACAGCTTCAAGCACGCCTAGTTGCACGCACACGCACAGTATGTCAGCGTGCAACGGAGATAAGATCGCCTTCAAAGCAAGCGGAGTTTGTTCGAAGACACCGGCGTAGCTTTCCCAGTTCACGTTGATTGAGTGTCTGAGAAGTTTTCGTCATGGAGACGTGTGGTGGCCGAACGGCTAAGTTTTCCTACAATAACCATATTCGCAAAACTTTCAATTAATTACGCCATTCCAGCAAACTGCATCAGTGCGCTGCAAGGGTTGAGTTTGTAGCGAAACCAGAAATGTGTAGTGGAAGAGTCTGCTTCATCCGCCCTCCCCCCACTTCCTTAAAAACCTGGATGTTGCAGTAGCTTCGTTTTTACGACGTTTTTGAATCGAGTAGAGTGATTTAAAGAAGTACTCCTTTCATGGACAAGAACGTTGATCTTACCTATCCCTGCAGAGGTTACCATCACCATCACAAAAAATAGTTAAAGTTATCGGAGGAAACGTCTATGGCTTTACGCGTTTTTTCGTTTTACTTTTTTGAGACGGAATTTCACGAGCAAATATTCGATGTTCCCCTTGGCCCTGAACAAACCGAAAATGCTCTCCACACAATAAACTTCATGTTGGTTCCGCTGCGCATATGTTCCTAAATATTATCAGCCACATCATGTGGAGTGATTTCAACGTTTTATATTTCCAGCCGCTTTGATGTTTGGTGTTGCGCTTTTTTCGCCGAGACCACCGCGAACCCAGCAGAAAATGCGCGTCACGTCGCAGTTTTAACGCGTATCGAACAAAAGAAAGTTTTCTTTTATTAACGCTTGTAGCTATGTCTGAAGCACCTTTGCACGTCTAATCCGAGCAGTGAAAAACCGTTGTTTAAAACCATCAACCACTGAAATGCCAACAGTTTAACGGCGCCTACCGCTCGTCAGCGACACACTTGTTCGGCAAACACACGGATTTGCGTTAAGCGTTTTAAAAAATCTCTCCCAGTAGGATGAATGCACCAAGTAGCGACGAAGAATAAGCTTTTTCATGATACTTACCTTGTAACAGTGGCTCTTTTTTGAGCCGCCATGGTGAGGCAGACGTCAGCAAGAGCGATGCAAAGAGCAGCAAACAGTAGGTTCCAAGCTAACATTTTGCAGTTTCAGTTGCTTTTTAAGCACTAAGACTAGCTCATAAACCTACAGCATTCAAAAGAAGACCAGGTTAGTTCTAAACACAAGTTGTTCAAATCACGCAGGCTACGTTCCGGTTCATTACAGAACAAACTCAAGTGAAATCAAAGTCCATCCAAGTCCTCTCAGATCTGAGTTGTATGTTGATTTAACGGAACCGCAAAACCCGACACGCAAACTTTCGGGCACTTGTGACGTACTTCACTTCAATCATTTAAACTTGACTCTTTTCAACAAAGCTTTTTCTTGAGACTCCTTGATCTCAAGACTGAACCTTCGTTTCAGCTTCACGTTAACGGCATTGACATTTTGGACGACTTTGCAGTCTTACGCGCGGGGTGCAACGACTGTACCACAGCAAAAGTGCTGAAGGCTAACACGATGATCAAATCTTTCACCACAGCAACAGGTTAAGAATTACGTTTCAACTGCGTTGGGCACTTGCTTTGACGGACATCACGGAGAGAACAGTGGTTCTCTTATAGCTGCACGCAAGACATTTTGCAGCAGCCAACTAAGCGCACCGATCCATCGTTTCATCACCAACCTCCAGAATACTGAGCTTACCACCCGCTGCGAAATATTTATCGCTAAAACTTCTGGAGCACGAAGTTTTTTACGCGCGCTTGCCTTTTTCCCACGTCTGGCGACAACTTTTCGCAGGAGGGAATTTTTGGCGCGGTGTTACTGCATGTAACAACTCCGTGGTTTTGCATTACCACGAGAGGGAATAGTAAAGAGCTTCTTAACGTACCGGTAGGTATCCGTGCGATATCGGAACCAAATGCTGTGAATATGGATTCGGCCGTTTCTTGTGCGCTTTGTAAATAAATTTATCAATGCTTGATAAAGTTATCAATGCTTGTCTATCGAAAGGAATCCTTTCCCAGCAAAGAATCAAACAGTAAGATCTTACAGAGTATATACCTTGCCTACTAGGTAGTCATCATCAGCTCCTATTCAAATAGGATAACTTTAGGATTTATTAATCAGTGCTTGTGACTTTATTTCATGCTACTTCGTGACTTTCTTTCATGGCTTTATTGCATGCTTTCTTCCTTAACCATGTCTAAAGTGCAGGAAATTGTAGCTGTTAAATTATTTGAAAGACACGCTCGTAAGTAGTATAAAAAATGGTGATGACTCTTTCGACCGTCAAATGAAGGTTTATGGGGTCATATTGGACAATCTATCGGGCATCTGAGTTCATCAAAATGTTAAAAAACCATGGCGCAGAACCTTAAGATCTCGTTGATAGGGCAACGCTGGTACGTTGTTATTGCGGCCACTCAATTGCCTCAATAAACCTCATGATATTCGTTGTCACTTGCATGCGATTACCCGGAAGCGCATCCTCACATCATTCAACAAAAAACAGACAGGCAACACTCCCATCGTTTTAGCAGCGTTT
>JGI24158J21664_10010569_pt1 | contig 12310 bp, 7 predicted proteins | sample Ectturendosymbi3_FD_21664 | JGI IMG/M metagenome (IMG submission 21664) | reverse complement strand
GGCACGTGAAATCGATGTCCTATAAAAATAATTAGCTTGACTGATTCGCTTGCTTGTCACCTTTGTGGGGACCCGTAACTTGAATAAGCCTACAGATATGTGCAAGTTTAGATCATCGCAAAAAGATACAGCAGGCCCGTTGGCAGATTTCTGGAAATCTTTTACAGTAAATCGAAAGGTTTCGATTGCTGATGTTCAGAGGTTTATTTTTTTAGAGTTGATGCCGGCTGCTTAATGTGCATTGCACACCTTTGAAACTAAAGCATTCAACACTTAGGCTGCACTTTCAAAAGCTGGAATGTTAAAGAAAGTGTGGTTGGTCAATTCGCTCTCGAATATCTAAATAACAAATCTTTGCACTCAGGCTATAGAAATTACGCTCTACACAACTACTATCGCGAATAAATTGAACCATGCAGAAACAAGGATCACAGTTTAAATTACAAGTAGTTAGTGCTTTGTTCAGGGGTTTCACATCACATGAAACATGGACCAACATAACATTTTATGAAAATCTAGAATAATGTATAAAAATTTCGTGGGAGGCTTTGATTGCTCGGTTTGTCCCCCACCCTGGTTGCGGGCCTAATTCAGTTTACGTGCGCATTAAACTCTGTAAAAAACAGTTTTGATCTTTTATTGCTTGATCTTTCTCTTGAAGTCTTGAGTACTGTGCACACAGCGCGAAACTTGCATTGATAAAGGCGAATTATTAAACCTATGCCAATCCACTCACGAAGCTATGGGCGTTTCTGCAGTCTATGTTTCATTTATATGTGTATACACTGTAAAATAACTTTTCCTATACCATAACTGTTCAACGACTATTTTTTTCAGATTACGTTTTTTTTACCAACATTTTTCAAAATGAAATTCAATGTTAGGTTTTTCAAAATAGATCCTACGTCAGTAGAACAACACCAAAAAGTTTTTTTTAAGTGCAGCAAAAGTAGCGGTAGCGATAGCTCGCTACTATTTTTATTCAGTAACGGATACAGTAACGCCGCTATTAAATTTAACAAATAGCGGGAGCGGGAGCGACGCTATTAATAAAGTAGCGGCTCCCACCTCTGAGAAACCATCATTAAACGTTTCTCAAAAGGAGTTATTTACCGTCCGATGTTGCATTTGCACGCCATACTTGTCTTCTGTATTGTGAAATCGTTCTTGCAGATAGACTATACTGCAAAAAGTTTCTATGATTTGTTTTTGCTTCAATATCGCAAAGCGGCCACTACGGCAAATCCGTGCACAGGGCTATAACCGCAAACAGCCATTGCCAGCATTTGCACAACGGAATTCATTCGTTTCTGTCTTCAACAAAGTAGAAAACACATCACTGCTTAATTTTTGCTTAGCAATGTGTGCAGTATTTTCGACGTTTTACGAATAGAATGTTGGTCTTGCCACAACGTGCACAAATCAAATCTGCAAAACAGATGAAATTTTTGTCTAAGCAGACACAAAATAGATGGAAATTTGTAATTGCAACTGTAAGGGGGGGTTAAATGCTTGTGACTAAATGGGACAATGATGGGGGTAGACTTTTGCCCAAAATATTGCGACGTCATTTATGGACGGCCTCTTTCACAACAAAAATGCCTCATTTCTTTTCCATTAATTCAGTCCAAATCCGGCCCGGATCCTAAATTTTGAAGTGATTATAGTCCGGGTCCAATCCTGAATCAACAAAATTTGTTATAGTCCGGTTCCAGTCTGATTCATGTGCAGTCTAATGCTCATCTCTGGTAGGGGGGCAATAGGGAAGTGTTCCCCACAAATATTTCAAATATTACTTTCCTACGTTTAGTGGCTGGGCTGCCTACATCAGAGATGTGCATTGCACGGGACTTGGAGTGGACTGGATCCGGACTATGCCGAATTTTGTTGAATCTGGATTGGTTCCGGGCTGCAAATTGCTTCATGAATTTAGGAACCGGACCGGATTTGGACTGAGTTAATGGAAAAGAATCGCGTGATATTTGTTATTAAATAGCTGTATTTTGTTAATTTTTTGGACTTTATTTGGACTTGGACTTTTAATTTCAAAGAAAGTTTGGACTGTGGTTGGACCTGGACTGAGTTTTGAAAAAACAGGACTGGATCTGGATCGCAAAATATGACAGTCCGCTCATCTCTGGCCTACACCAGGGATCGGGAACCTATGGCTCGCGAGAGCCGGATGTCAGTGATCTAGTCGAGACCGTAACCTTCGATACCGAGACCGAGACCTGGTTAAAATTTCGAGACGAGACCGAGACTTCATCAAAAATTCCGAGACCGAGCATCGAGACGTGAAGTTCGAGACCGAGACTCGAGACTTCCAAATTTGTGGATTTTGCCGAAATAAAAAAAAAATGTCGCCATCGCTTTTGACATAGGTCAACATTTTTTTTCAAATTTTTGGCATTTTTCCGACGTGTTTTGGTTGTTTCGTACCTGAAAATACAAGAAACAAAAAATCGTTGGTACACGAAAAGCGGAAGTGCTAAATAGCCTTTTTATTAAAATCACGGCCAACGAGAACGATACAAATGACATATTGTAAACGTTTCGATAACTCTGTTATCATCACCAGTGCATTGCAAATTGAACTGCAGTGATCATGCTGCAGGTTCTTGTTGGTCACACAAAAGCAGACATGATCACTATCCGGTTTGCCGGTTGGATATCTGCTAGGATAGTAAGTTTGCAACCGGATAAGGATACTCAAAAATTGCTTTCAAACGGGAAGCGGATACGGATCCGGATATCCGAAAAGCTTTTATCGATATTTCGAGGATTCAGACTTTTGGAAAAAGATACACAATGTATAATGATTCATTCATTATCTTCAGAAGCATCTTTTCAGCCTTCTGTGCCATGGCTCCAAGTCTGTCTATGGTGTATAATCTCTGTACCGTAGTGCAATGGCCAAGTTTGTTAGCGTGAGGCTGTTCCTGGTGTGGCAAGATAGGGCTCTTTCACTATACATTAAGGACGTTGTTTGCTACGTACCGGGACTAAGGCTAGCTAGTGTAGGCCTACTGTGATCTCTGTGATCTATAGTCTAGACTAGCTAGAGCACTCTAGCGCTTTTGATGTGGTCTGTAGTCTACATCAGGCCTTGCAGTCTTCATGCCTATTGTACGTGAGCCTGCATTGACTGGTTGTTGGATGATACCAGGACGGATAGCGTTTTTCTTTCTTAAAATATGAGATATGCGAAATTGTTTTTTGTGACACTGATTTGTTAGACCGAAATTTTAGTTAGTCATTTCAATATAAATGAGTCAAATGACATATATTAAGCCAGTGTAGGCGATTATTTTGAATGTTGGTTTGGTTTGTAGACTAGCATTGCTATGTAGTCCGATTCGGTAAAGTGCAACAATGGGTAGGATTAATAAATGAAATTATGAATATGAACTCATGGATGGTGTTAAAATCTAACCGTTGTTACCAAAGAAATGGCTAATGAAAAGCTTGGTGTCGCAACAGAACCGTCACCAGGAAGTCTTCTATACATTTAGGGAGGCTTTAGATTTGTGCAGTGGGGCTTGACATTCTAAAATTTAATTTAATTTATTTGTTTATGACCAGACACGAAGTCCATAGTATGAACACACACACTGCAGAACGCAGGTCGATAAAAACAGACAAAACAGAACGTAGTACAAGGCATTGGAGCCGGCGGAATCACAGTGTTACAGTCACTTTTTGCAACTGCATTGAAGACAGAACCATAGGGTTACAGACACATTCTTTGTTAACACTAATGTTAACTAACCCGTAACACTTGTTACAACCAGTGGCGATTCTAAGGGGGGGCCTGGGGGTGCCATGCCCCCCATATTTTTGCTTGGCCCCCTGTTTGGCCACCCCAGTTTTTTTCTTAATTTACCGTTCAAGTTCATTTGGTTGACATAGGTCCTATACATATACAGTAGATAGCTTTGTTGGCCCCCCTACTTTTTCCTTGGCCCCGCAGTGCCCCCCCCCACTTTTTTAATTCTAGAATCGCCACTGGTTACAACACTACTGCGGAGTAGGGTAAATTTGAATAAACATCACTGTTTTATAGTGCTTCATATTTCAATTTGGTGGGGAGCTTGAAGCTTTGTTTCGGAGGGGCTAAGCCCACCAAAGCTACCTCGTGGTGATGGGACTGTAGCAAAACTTCAGCTTGCTTTTTAAAACTCAGTCCAAGTCCAATCACAGTCCACATTTTTTTCAACTTTAAGGTCCAAGTCCAAAAGCTTTAAAAATTTTGACCTTTTCACAACAAAAATGCCACATTTCTTTTCCATTAAACTCAGTCCAAATCCGGTCCGGATCCTGAATTTTGGAGAGATTTACAGAAGAGATTTCGTGGCTGTTGCTGCATACATCCAATATTGTATTTAAAATATGTTGTCCTCCTTGTGGTTTTTGGTGCCCCCCGCTGCGAAATCCTAGCAACGGGTCTGAAAAAAACAAAATATTTATGTTACGAACAAAAAAATATGAGTGTGCTTATTTGATTTATAACTATAATCGAATACTGATTTAATTGTAGTTCCTCTTTGTAATTTTCTTCTGCAACGCAAACATAAACATTTGGAAGACCTTTTTTGTTGCTCAAGGCGTTTTTCATAACGTTGGTAACATACAGTACTCCGTTGATGATATCTCCCAAATAATTGTAGGAGTACGTTTGTTATTACACTAGGAAATTTTGTGCAATCTTGAACTGTAGCGGGATCTAAAATCCCACAAACTATATTCCTAAAGCCTTCTTCCTCTAATTTAAAATTTAATTTTTAATTTGTATGCATAAGGAAACATCGAAATTTAAACAATCAGTCCTAACCCTTGTTTCGCCTGTTTCTTCAGTTGGCATTACAGACAATAAAATTATATATGTAACCCCGACGATGATCTTATATGAGGACATGAAACCGATTGTGCACGTTCCGCTTGATCCGATATGCGTGGTTTCTCACTTGATGTGCGCATGCAAACACTGTAATATAAAGTTATCTTTATATTATTGAACACATTGAAGTTGCTGATGAATTTTTCACTTCAAAATACACAGATTTCACGAGATTTTTAACAATTAAACCTATACACCCAGGTCAACTACAGAAGCAGATCTGGGTGAAAAAACCTCGCAGAGGGAGCTCTGTATGGTCACGTGCGGAAAACGCCTACTTCCGTAACTCGAAGTGAACATTTGAGGATTTAATGCCGTGTTATTGTAACGCAACAAAGACCCACAGTAGAACAATCCGCTCGCTAGTTTCGCAACTTTCCTCTACAGTCAAAGGAGCGGACAAGAGCGAACTGAAATCTCATCATTGCATGTTTGAACAAATTAAGTTAGTTAACCACATACAAACTGCCGTACAGGATCACCACAATTGTCTTTGAAGTGTAGGCTGCCACATCGTACCGGGGTTTTACGGAAGGCCGCTCAGTCTTTAGTCCGCCCATGGGCGCTAATTTTAGAAGGGCGTTTATATTGTGCTAAGATTTCAGTTGAATACTATTTGCACCTGTTCCCTTACATGGTACGTCCAACGTTATACAGAGTTTGAAAACTATTTAGATATTTGTGTGTGAAGGGTTTGTGGACAGTGACATATATAGCAACCTGGTTTGTAAGCTGACAGAACACTTGGCATCACTTGAGTAGACGCTATACGCTATAACCTTGACTAAAACTTTGAAATAAATATGGCTTATACATACATCTATTGTGTATGGATTTTGTGTGCATGTGTAGTTGCTCAGACACAGGCAATATGCAAATGCCGTATAACAGCCCGGGCGATTACTTGGTCCACGCCTTATTTTCCCAATGTGTCTATTTTCCTATTAACGGCCCTGAACGGCCTTCCGGAAAACCCCGGTATCAGTTTTGACGTTTTTAACCGGTGTTTTTGCAAAGTTGAAACGAGGGTATGTGTAACGCTGCTCAGTTGCGCTAAGCGTGTAGGGGGTCTTGCGGTCACGACTTTGCCCGGGGCCTCGAGCTCATTTAATCCGGTCTTGCACATGGCCTACGGTTTCATAAGTTGCACATCTGATTTTACTTATCTGTGCTCAGAAAAAACACCTTGTACATACAGTATGTGTGGCGGCATAAAGACGTTAAAGCACAACGTGTGGACCACGTTGCGACTCGCTTACCACGGATGTAAATATCTCACACACACGAGCAAAACACGTCAAGTAAAACGCACCCACATGGCTGCAACTGGTAGGTTCACGATTCGCGCGTTTGTTACTTTTTCAGACTGCTAAGAATCGAACGCAAGTCGCAACGAGACGGCCGCGTGAAAGCATGTGAGATTTAAACCAGAACCGTCCTCGGAAAGTCTTCACTAATAAGGGGTTACACTTTACATTTGCGAAACGGGACTTGACATTCTGTAAATTTGATAAAAGCTCCACTGATTACACTGCTTCATGTTTCAATTTGGAGGGGCTGAGTGAGCCCACCAATGCTCCCCGTGGCGACGGGAGTGTTTTAAACTTCCCTGATGCTGTCATTATTGAAAAACGTACAAAATGCTACAATCATCGAAGCAAGTAAGACTGAACAGAGCACAGTAAAGAATTAAAAAAGATTTTCGTCCTGGCCTTCTTAATAACAAAAACATCTAGGACTTAAATAAAATTTGTTTGCCTAAGTTTGTCACTTTTAATGCACCGAATGCTTAGTGTGGGCAGTGCCAGCCTTGGCAAGTGCGGGGCCCGATTGAAAGCACTTTTGCGGGCGCCCACTCAGAGGAATATACAGAAATTTTTGAGGGGTGCATCGAGTCATAATGTTATAAATCGGTGATGTTAAAAAGAGAAGCTTAATGGGGCGATACCAAGCTAGGAGGATCTGGAGTTATACCCCCAGTTTCACATATCCAGCAGAGTCTTCAACGGACATCTGCGTAACACCCAATAAATCCAGGAGTTGCTACATTCAATACCTCCTCTCTGGCCAGGTACCTACTGCGGTGTACGGCAGGCCAAGTGGGCATGTATTAAATGGAATTAACCACACTGCTTGTTATGATCAGCCAGCAAAGATAAAACAGCTTAGCTACAAAGCATCAACAAAGGAAAAAGCGGGACAACAGCCAACAGGACATCACACTAAAACTGCAGTGCAACCTTGTATTATAATGCTGCACAATAATGACAACACCGAATGAAACAGACAAGTCGACACCAAGCAAAACCACAAAGGGTGAAACGAAATCGGCGCACTTCAGGCTAATGTAGCCTGCGATACAAATGTTGCTTTTGCTAAGAGAAACTTATGTTTCGTGCTTTAACATTAGCAAAATCTTCCAAAATTTTTTCCGGGTTTAAGCCTCTGCTAACTTTGGATTCAATGGACATAATCGTCAAACTATTTAAGGGCTCTTGTTGGATTGAAGATCTCAAATAAGCTTTCATTAGTTTCAGCTTAGAAAAACTCCTTTCTCCGGATGCCACAGTCACTGCGATGGTTATGTAAATCCTGAGGGCAATAAAGAATTTAGGGAAAGAGTTGTAACCTACCTGTTACTGTGTGCGAGAAATTCAAACAATTTCACGGGTTTTTGAACCTCGGTTGTGGAATTGGTTTTAAAATGCTTCCATTTCCTCACGAAGCATAATTATTAAGGAACTGTTATTTTTGCACACCTGTAATAGCCATTCAGTTGGCATAATTAAAACTAGGTGTATTTCAAGGGTTTTGCCAATCTCATGTTGCCTCATCAGACTTGTAGGACAGGAAAAATGAATAACGTTTAAAAGATAGAATACATTTGTAATTACGAACTAAACTTAACTTTCAGAAGACAAGTGGCATTAACTATTGAAACAGCAGCAACTATCGAACCGTATCTTGCAGCAACTATTGGAACGTGACCTGACAAAATACGCTTACAACTGAAACAGAAAATAGCTTCAAAACCTAAACTCTCTCTGCCGTAACCAGGTGCCATTGAAAAAACTGGACTACACATTACCGGATAACAATGACTTCTGTTACGATTAAGGAAATACGATGATTAAGGGTGTTAGCAACGGCGTATTTCACTTTGATTTTCGTCGACATCGGGTCCCACATTTTGAAAATACTGTGGGCCCCGCGCCGGCACTACACAAACAGCTTCGATACAAAGTGTAAGTTTGCGTACGTGTAGCGCGGGGCCCCCTTCGGCGCGGGGCCCGATTGGAAGCAGTCGGTCCAATCGGCTAAAGGCCGGCCCTGAGTGTGGGCACTGAGCAACGTCTCTTGGAACATTGCGACCCTTTAATTCAGTTTTAATTCTTTTGAATCTTGTAAAGACCTTCCTCCGGAGCAGTTGCTGTAGTAACCATCAAGCTAAGAAATAAGAGTCTGCAGGGTTGGATAAACCAAGCACCACTACTCTAAGGCATCACACCCAAACGCGCTTTTGTCATTTTCTTGGTGTTACCCTTTTCTTGTTTTTATTATAGGATAATGCTGCTAGCCCTACACAAACATGTAGGGTGTAGTACACATAGCTTTTATCTGCAGTGTAACTTTTAAGCTTTGATCAGGTGCATTTCAAACACAAACTGTCACAAGTTCTTTCGCCTGATTCCACACGTAACAATCGGTACGATTCAGCAAAGAATAGATGAAAAAAACTAAATTTCACGAATAAGGCATAAAATTTTGACGAATAATTGTCAAACTGATCATCTGCCGGCAATTGACTCTACGCGTACTACACTTTGCTGGGGGATCCCTCGGATCTTGAGGCCCTAGGCTTAAGCCTATATAGCCTATCGGTAAATCCGGCCCTGCCTGATTTGCTTGAATTATTAAAGTTACTTAAGTAATCTGTTAGAAATTCCTTATTACTTAAACCAGCGTGGTCCAACTGCAGACCCGCGGGCCACATGTGGCCCGCGGACAGAATTTTTAAGGCCCGCGAGCTTTCTCAGTATTGATTGTTGTGTATGTTTTACAGTAGATTATAGTGGTTGGAACAAGCATAACACCTTTGAATAAAATATTAAACGACGTTACTCTGACGAGGGGTGGGGAACCTGCGGCCCGCGTGAACATTTGATATGGCCCACAACATAATTTTCGTTACCAAAGTTAGAGTACAAAATCGCGTCAAAATAAAGCTCCATGATAAGCAGGTACTTAGATAATACCATGATAAGCAGGTACTTAGATAAGATAAGCAGGTACTTAGATAAGTCAGAAGTTACTCTTCCTCACAGTTGGCTAAAGGTAGAATTTAGGATAAAATCAATTGATTTTGAGGCCCGCCAGCCATAATGCAAAATTCATGCGGTCCGCGATAATAAATAGGTTCCCCACCCCTGGTCTAGACTGTAGAGAGCTTCTGGAAATTAATCAGCAAAAATAGGTTTCCCAAACTCAAAGATATCGCACTAAAAATGCACGCAATGTTTGGAAGCACATACTTGTGTGAGAGAACCTTTTCTTTCTTGAAGCAAGCCAAATCTGAGAACAGAAATTGAAATGCACCTGAAACACTGGGCGATAGTCTCCAACTTGCTATCACTAACATACTGGTATTAATATAGGAACGATATTGTCAGAAGCCTCGACCACAGGCACCCCACTGATAGAGATCTGTAGCAAATTGCTATTTGCTATTGTGTAATAATTTCAATGACGCACTCACTTATCTTCCCTTTTCAATTTTAAATCTTGTGAATCTGTTGTATTATACGTAATTTTGTTGGAAGTGGCCCGCAAGTTGTCATGTTTTTGTAAAATGGCCCGTAGATCAAAAGCAGTTGGACCACACTGACCTAAACAATAAATTTTTGTTACTTGAACCCAGCCGTATAATCATCACTGGCAGCAGTCAGAGTGGCAAAACACTTTGCATTATTTCGGAGTAGAACCAAGATTTCAAAACAGCAAAAAAGGTATAGGGGTACCATTCTTTATAGAAATTTCTCCCAACGTTAATAGGTGCACCTTGGGAAAAAATCTGACCAAATAAACAACAGGAAGTTAGGTAACGTAACAGCTCTCACTGCTACCTCCACATGCAAGTAACAGCTACACTGATGAACTTATTTTCATGTTAACTCAATAAGTCTTATGTTCCTTACAAAATTTTGCAATCGAAAACCTTAAACATTTGGGATTTTGGTCAAAATCTGCAATCAATTAGTCAAAAAAGTTAAAATATGGTTTCTCAGACAAGACCCAGGATGGCCAGATCTAAGTTTTTCAAGGGGCCGTATCTAACCAGGAAAAGGGCTATTAAAGAGCCAAAAGGCCAAACGAAAATTTTTGGGCCAGCAAATGCTATTTGGTACTAAACTTTGTAAAGTTGGCCTCAAAAGGACTAACCTGCCACCCTGAGCTAAACGCTCATTCAATTAAATTGAATCGCGCGGTCAACAGGTGCGAAGTTTGTCTGAACCGCCCATCGTGTGATTTGAAAATTGCAATGATTTTGATGTGCCTTATTGTTTTTAAGTCTAAATGTTGATTTTCCTGATTTGCTTGAACTGCTTATGTAATCTGTTAGAATTACTTATAACTTAAACAATACATTTTTGTTACTAACCCAGCCCTCCAAGAGACCCCACCATATTACTCCCTTTTTGGTTTTTCGTTATAAATTATTTCAAACGTTTGCTAAATGTTTAAAATTGTCGATAAGGCAGCTAGTTTTCCGCTCAAGTTTGTTGCATCGTTACACCGTGCAGACGTGCATTAACACTTTCTTTCTGAACATTGCTGAGCGATACCCGCCATTGTGAAAAAGAAAGTATTTCTGTACTAGGTTTAGGAAGGTTTTGTATGGAACATTACAGTAACACCATAATTTTCCATAGAAGGTTAAAAAATCTGTTACTGCACCTGCAGCCATTTTCGTGTGTACATTACATGTTTTAAATTGTATTTTCATTGTAAAGTAAAAAAGCGTTGAAAGTTATAAGTAAGCCTACTTAAAGGTATTTGACGAATTAAAGCCGTAAGATGTGTAAGTAATTCTTTAAAAATTGGTTCCAATCGCGTATGCGCAAATGCAGATTTTTAATCGGAGGTTCGTTTCACAGGAAATACATATACTGCGATTAAATTGTAGCGAGTACAGGTGCGTTCTTGCATTTTAGTCTTTCTTAAAATTGTGCTAAAAGGGCATTCCAAACTGTCAGTAATCTCCCGGTTAAATTCGTAACTTGAATCTGAGCTGTTTGTGCGAACTTATGTGGTAGGTGCGAACTTCGCAGTTGTGCTTTTAACTGCCTTAGCAAACAGATGCTGATCATTAGGGCTAATGTTTGAAACAGGGACGGATTTACGCATTGGCCAAGTAGGCCATGGCCTAGGGCCCCGGGCTTTTGGGGGCTCCGCGCAACGATCTTTCCTATGACGACTCAGTGCAACTAAAAACTTGCAAAACTGCGCAGAGGCATAGCTTCACAATTTACCTTGAAACGGGCGGAAACGCAAATGTATAGTCTACTCTAGACTCTTATCAGTACAGTAACAACATGACAATATTGTGCATCTGAGTGTGAGAGAGATTCAGGCCATCTGTATGAAAGCGGTTACACAAAAAGTATGAAAAAGAAAAAAACGGTACTTGATGTTCAATTTTCCACTGACAAAAAAGCTCGCAACAACGCAAGACCACCAGATACTGCAAAACTCAGGTAAAAAACAAGATTGTCAGTTTTGGATCCTACGTTTGGTTGTTTTTACTAGATTTCCCGCAAACAGAGATTGCTTCTTGAAACCCTAGATGTTAGTTAAATCAGCTAGAACAGTTTCTCGCGAGCTTCACTGGGAAAAACGTGTCTACATTGGGCTTACTTCATGGTTAACTGAGAGTGTTGTAACAATACTTTGCTTCTGTGTAAAACCTGTCTTCATGCTGTTTATCAACGGCCTATCATAGGCGTACGGGAAGGCATTTCACTTGGGAGGCGGAAAAAATTGCCCTGAAAATAACAGTTTGCTCTAAAAACAATCAATTTGCGCTGATGCCCTGAAACTAACATTTTTAGTACAATCCGAATGGGGTCTGAAATAAACCTCTTGTAGATCTGTTCTGTACAGTTGAATTCGTTTATAACGGCTTCGTATGTAACGTCAATTCGCCTATAATGTTACATTTTGTGCCGTCCCGATGGCATCTTTTACATGCATTTCAATTCGCTTGAAACGTCAATTCGGCAACAACTTTCTTTATGCAATCCCCTCGAGGTGCCGTTATAGGCAAATTCTGTAGTTACCTTGCTTGTTAACTCAAGGGGGTGAAGTTCCTTGCGTGTTGTGTTCTCCCAGACAAGAAACTTTACGGTAATTGCC
>JGI24158J21664_10010568_pt1 | contig 12311 bp, 9 predicted proteins | sample Ectturendosymbi3_FD_21664 | JGI IMG/M metagenome (IMG submission 21664) | reverse complement strand
TTTCCGGACGAGAAGCCGAAATTAAACAAAGTGAACGGAGACGGTACAGCTGCGTACGAGAGCTTGTCTGCTTGCAAAGGCTGGCTCGGGTCAGTACAAGTTATCGAATTGCCTGGAATCAACCACCAAGGAGCACTAAAGAGTGAAAAAGGTATACAGACGGTTGTCAACATTCTTTTCCAGGAGACCTGAAGGTCGGAATGCTGTCGTTTCTGGCCCCATAGAAACAGTACTTCTGTAGCAATGGTTCACACATTAATGGGTGTGAACAAGGATTTGACCTGCATTCAAGTTGTTCGACATTTACGAATGCATTCATCGGAAAACACGATTTGATTTCGCTTTGCCCTTAAAACATTACTATTTACCGCGTGAGTGGTTGTGACTTCAACGTTACTCGTCGCGATCGCACCACTTCCCAAGAAGTTCATTCAATTTTGAAAAACTTTTTTTATTTTTCAAACACTTGTGTCACGGGATCAGTTATAATTTTTTAGTTCACTTTTGTTGGTTTTACTGATTTATTTCTTGAGTTCGCTGATGACAAGCCCTGGATAACACCTGAGCGAAACGTCGCTTTCTGTTTCAAGAGAAATTAAACACCAATAAATTTTTATGTAATACGCAAATGTGTGATCTGATACTGTCATTTTTTGCGCAATCCTCAACAACAGAAATTCTCAGTATTCTCTTGATTGTCGCATGGCATGTCTTCTTTTTATTCGAGCTTAACCGTGTACTATCAACATGACAGTGCTGACAAGAACGTGTACTTGTGCTTTATTGAAATCTCGTATTCAGTTTTGCAGTGCCTGGTCGTGCTTGCAATACCTAGTTTTATGGAAACCTCTATTTTGTCTTATCTATCAAGTAGCTTTGATGTGACTGCGGAATATATATAGATTGTACTTACTTGAGTTAACATACGTGACTAGACGATTTAGCCATCGTAGTTTACGTGGTTGGGAGTATCTGAATTTTTATTGTTGTGCGCATGATAGTTGAATGCAATGTTGTGCCTGCATCAGGTGAAATATGCATATTTTGGTGAAGCTTTTTTGTTGAGGTTGTTTTGTTGTTTTTGTTTCGTTGTATGCAAAACTTGTGATTCCAAACACTGTAATGTACGGTCTCTGCTTTTGATACGTTTTGGAATAGTGGGTATTACTAAAGCTTAGGAAGATTTCTGCTGAAGAGAGCAAACTTATTTTTTACCCGTGCTCACGTCACCGTATGGCTTTGCAAGCAAACGTGCGTGTTCAACAACGATTGGAAAACCTTCCCTGTTCAACTGCGGATGTTAGATTAAGTGCATTTGTGACTTGGTACTGCTGGCAAGGATCGCATGTAGAACCTCGTCAGCAGCGTGAAACTTTCATGCGGTGACGCTTAAGGACAAAAAGATCCTGCAAAACCAGCGGCAATCTGTAAGCTGGACAAAGCATAGCATTTCTGTAAACAGATTTTGTACAAATTATTTGTTCACCACATTGTAGAAGCCTTCGTTTTGACATGGCTTGAGGTTTTTGTGACTCTGCTGGTGTTATATAGGCCAGGTATGAAGAAGCCGACTTCCTGGCAAACTACGTTTAATTGGACACACTTTGAGTTCTGCGTGTACATCTAATACACTGGTGTTACGAGTTCATTGAATAACAAAACAATTTCTGGCTTCCAATAAATTTGAAACGCAATTGTATTTGAAGTAACTCCGATTCACGTTGGAGTTGACAATGATCGTAATTTTTCTACTTGTTTTCTGCAACCACTAGTTTTTGCGGAGTGATGGATGTCAAAGCATTGGAAGCTTCTTGCAACAAAACAAAAATGATGATTATCGAGTCCTTCGCGGATCCAAAAACCTTTCGTGGTTATATTGCAAATTTAAGCCAAGCTTTGATGATACTAGTGCAGGTTTTCCCAACCTGTGGGCCAAGGAAGAATTTTTGACGCGTCACGACCTGGTATTATTGAAATTCTGCATATTTTGCAAGTTAAACCTTTAATCAAACACGTAGGTAACTCTTGAGCTGCAAGCGTCATTATACGCTCTCTCTCGTCAATATGTTTTAGAAACTACTGCGACATGGAAATTTCCTCGTAGCCTACCATGTTGTGCACAATGTACAGTTGTTGAAGGCATTGTGAGGCAGGCAAAGGGGCTCTTGTTGCCATAAAAACAAAATCTAAAAGAGGGGTTAATGATGAAGATGACTTGATTTGTGTATTATCATGTGTTGAGTCTCGAATATTTATACTTTCTAATAATAAACAGGCTCAGTCTTCGCACTGATTGTAGCGCACATTACGTTATTAAATGTTGCTATAAAAGTTGTTTTATTTCTGCTCTGTGCACGTGCAACAGTTGTCGCATTGGAGAAGTTGTGCAATGTACAGCGCTTTTGGTGGCCCACGCACCTCTGTTTGAGTATTAATTTGGTCGCATGCTTGAAAAGGTTGATAATCTGGACTAATAGATAAAGCGTTAAATTATTTGACCAAGCCATGCTTATGGTCCAAGCATTTAAAGCTGAAACATATAAAATACGCATTTTTGATTTAAAATATTTTTGAACATAACCTCAAGCTTCGACTAAAAGTTTTCAAGGTATACTGTAGTTCCAAATTTTGGTGGATCTGCTGAAAGTAAGTAAAAAGAACTTCCACGATGCGTTGATATGTGGGTTTCAAACATTTAAATCCAATATTTTAGCATTAGTGACAAACCGCTGGCTTCCTCTCCCACAAATATCAGCCCATTACCAAAACAATCCACGGAACATGTGTCATCATAAAAACACAGAAATTGTGTTGCCCTTTCAAACTGGATAAATTGTAGCGTTGTGGAAGCAGCAACGGTATTAACAACTACAACGGTCGGTGATGCCCCCATTTTATGAACGCGAAACTAATTTTAACTTTCCCGAGCGCAGCTAAGCAGCACCTGCCCACAGCTGGTGGAGTGAGCGGTCACAACCCGGCCGAACTTCAGTTCTAACACGAACTGTTGCATAATGCCGTGTGACGTCACCTCAAACAGCGCCAACAGGAAGTCATCTAGTTAAAGGAGGCGCGGTGCAGCTAAGGCAATGGGCAATGACAGTAATTCTGGTCGAGCGTGGAATCGCTTATTACTTGTGCTGCTGAAAAACCACAGTTCCTGCATTCGCGTCTCCAAAAGAGACTGTTACAGCGGAGATTACACCTCTGTCCGGCTAACTAAACCATATACTGCAGTTGGTACAAGAAGGCGCTGGGAAAGTGGCTATATGGCAGTTTTATTCATGGCCTGAGAAAACTTTTAAGCGGCTTTCGAGAGTTCGTGACAGGATATGACATGCGATGCAGAGATGTCACGCTTCAGACACAAGTGAATTTGACGCAAACACACTGCGGATCGTGAGCTGCTTCATTTCCCCGCAGGTAGCCTACTAATCGTCACAACCAGGGCATACATAAGTGGGTGCAAGAGATACAGAAGATCGGGCCCGGTAGATACTGGGGCGCTGGAGGATGAAAGTGCGCACGCTAAGTTTTTCTGTAATCAAGTCCCAAATTACTTGTGTAAGCCAGTGTAACAATATACAGTATTTCTAAATTTGAGCATGGTAGCTGTTTTATCTACTGTATATTCTGATTACTATACAAACAAGCTGTACAAGTTTCGACGAAGGCCCCAGAAGTTAGGGGTCCCGGAATTGGTCTTCGTAACCCTTGTAAAAATTCTCTCTGAGGCCATGGCCCCAACCTTTGCCAAAAGCTAGAACTTGTTACCACCGCAAGAGTATTACCACTGCATCTTGACCCGCAGTCAACTAGCAGATGATACTGATAGCTGAGGTTTTGCAACCGTTTGTTCAGTTTAAGTTTAGTGAGCTAGATTTTCGCATTGTTCCACACTTTCATCGTAAAGTATTTAGAGTGGAACACAGATTGTCAACACGCAAACTTTGCACAATTTTAGCTCATTGTTTTAACAAGCTTTATGTTGGCGTACATACCCTGGCTCCAGTTGAAGACTGCAGGTGTCAGCGTGACTTCATACACACTTCTATGACGTATGCGTGACGAGCAATTCAGTTTGCGGCTCTCGGGCGAGCTCCGGCTGCAGCAGCAGCAAAAGCGAGTGGCTTCAACCCTTGCTTCAACATTCATCTTTTCACCCATGAGCTAACAGCACGCAAGATAGTTGCCTGCAGGTAAATGCTTCGTTATGCGCCGCTGCAACCAGGAGAAATGATTTTATCTCCGTAAGAAAATCAGAGTTGTTTCAAAGATTGCAGAAAGTACAGTACAACAGCTCCTCTCAACCTGTGTGAAGTATTATAATTAATATTTCTCTTTGTATTGGATATACCAATGTCCATAGTAACGACTCTAACAGGAAAATCTGGTAATAATGTTACTGACTGGTTCAACATGTGCCGAGAGATGTATGCATTCACATTTTCTCACCAACGACGAGGAAAGATGGTCGGAATAACAGAAAACCCCATCCAAATTGATGAGGCAAGGTTTGCTGGTCGATGGAAGTAAAACCGAGGTAGGATGCTGAATGGAGACAACGCTCCTCTCTCTGAAGACAGTGACGCAGATCAAGAAAACAACAGAAACCATTTGCGTAGAATTGATGGGTCTTTGGTCTTAAACAAAGCTCAGACTGTCGGTACTTTTGAGTGGAACGGCGTGACCGCAACACTCTAATCCCTATTATTGAAGGGGAATGTGCATATGGTTCGGTTATTCATTCAGATGAGCGGCCTGCTTATAGCAACCTAAATGCCATCGGATACCAGCATTCTACAGTGAACCACCAGTAACATTACGTGGATCCAGCGACAGGAGCACACACACAGGCAATTGAGCCATCGTGGTTGGACGCTAAAACGATGACACTGAAGAGAATGCGAGGTGTTGGTCGTCAGCTGTTCCAGTCTCACCTTGATCATTTTTGCTGGAAGAAGAGAAAAAATTCCAATAATTTATTTGGGTCATTCTTAGAAGATGTACTAAATGTACGTCGCTAGAATAAATGTATGGGAATACTATCTTTTAACTTTCTTCCTATAATGCAGAGGTAAACCTCACGCTATAGTGCCAGCGGGAGGTAGATCTCACGCTATAGTGTGGTAGACCTCACGCTATAGTAGCACCATACGACCTGGCGGCGTAGCTTAGGTTATGGAAGGGCCTGCAAGTTGTGNAATTACAGTAANATGTGTTTTGGTTCAGTTATTTCTCGGCTGGAAAAGTGGGAATGCTTTCATATTAATCGTTACATAACAGTGGTAAATCTTTTTTCAATATCTCATTGATTTTGGCATTGGAGGGCGGACTTCTGACTCCATTAAAGGTTCTGTACTAGCTTTGCTGATGAACCGTGATACGATGATCAGTGTATTGTACATGGCTTAGTGTAGTACTTTGTAGAAATTATAGCTCATCAGCAATTCGAAAAAAAATTCGTCAGAAGTATCCCTTTTTCAGAAAAGGACCAAGTGATTTTGAAGCTGAGTGAATTACGTGTGGTTGCATTTACAAAGTTTGCAAAAGAGAGCCAAAATATTTTTGTGACTTCGCGGATATTGACTGCAGACATGGGGCGATTACAGCACAAATGTAATCGATTACGATTGCTTGCCACATGCTCGATTACGATTACGAATAATCAAAATCACAATGTAATCGATTACGATTACATTGAAAGTAATCACGATTACAATCGCGATTACTTTTGTCTTCAGACATCCTCAGAAAGAAAACACAACACAAAAGCATGATTTGATGTATTTTTCAGGCAATTAAGATATGAACGATTGCAGTAAACGATATTACGAACCACGAAGGTGTAGGAACTGAAAAAAGAAAAATTACCGAAATTGTTTGCTCAGGTATTTGCCCAGTCAAGAGTCAACAAACACTTTAAGTTAAGTATTAAGTAAAGAAAAATAAATCAAGGTTTGAAATGTTTGTTACTGTTGACAAACATCAACATTTCAAATCTTTATCAGTGATGCGACAACTATCAGGCTTGAACACTCAGCCAACAACGCTGAAAAGTCGTTTGTTAGTAATTTCAAAACTTTTGACTATTACTTCAAACTGGGTTACGATGTTTTCAACTGTGTGGTCACCTTTGGATCGTGTGTAAGCGAGCATAACGTTGTGTAACTTCTAATTTGAAATGAAATGAACAGTGATGCCAATATAGCTGCGCATCTGTATATTGGCGCAAAACGCCAAATAAAGCTCACTGGTTTCGTTGAGTTCTTCACCACTATCTGGTGGATGATCTCTGTTGACATGCTAGTTATCAGCATTTGTGAAAAGATGCGGTGAACTTGAGTTAATGAATTACTTTATTCCTCTGAAAAGGTTAAACTATTGCACTAATTATTAGGGCAACCAAAAGTCAATGTGCCTTTTCAAAGTTTATGAAACGTCCACAAACCAACTTTCACGCTGATACCATGAGCCACTCCAAAGTCATTAGATCAAAAGTCAAAATGTTTCGTTAAAGTCCAAATTTTCGTGCAGCAAGAGTTTTTCTCTTTATCGATATTTTGTTAAAGGCTACAACAACACACACTGATGTGCTTTTGCAAGTTTAGTTGCAAGTCTAAAATATAATGCTTTTTTGCAACTTTTGACATACTAATGTTGTTTTTCCACTGCTGGACCATTGAATATTAAGTAGGCTAGGTGTGGCGAGGCACAAAACGTGGCCTTAAAATGGTTGGTTTGGTAAATGCTCAACCCATTATGGATATAGAAGCTTTGAAGGCAATAATGTAATGCATTGCATGATGCTTAAGCATAGCAATGTAGAACCTTCTCAGTCTTGTGCTGCCAGATTGATTTTCGTCCATGGTTTGTCACCTCTAATTTCGTTGGGTCTTTTACACTTTGATTTTTGTTTCATTTCAACTGAATACGGATTTTTTTCACTTACCGCTTTGATTTCTAATACATGCTTTGTATTCGGCGTTTCAGTAAAAATTGCAGGAAATTGATAAATCAAAATAAAGTCAAATTTTGCAAATTATAAAGTCAAAATTTTAAATTTCTTGGTAAAAACATTGGTTGCCCTGCTAATTATACACATAACCTACTGCAACACTTGCATTTATGGGTTTACTTTGAATGTACATAATTAAACCAACACCTACCCTCGTAATGTAAGGCTAACTTTTCTGTTACTGAAGTGCCAGTTTAGCCAGGATAAATTATCTCGCTCTTGCTGATTATTCCTAAGAAAAGTTCGTGCTTTTCTACAATTGTTTTCATGTCAACATTCGCTAGCAAGTTTTATACTGGCTAAGTTTTATATCCGCAGGACTGAAGATGTGCTTAAATACGCGAAACCGGTCTATCTTTGCAACTGCTGGTTTTACTTGCGTACGTCACATACTGTGACTTCACCGATGATAAAGGAGGAAACCCAGCCTTCAAAACCGCGGTTCATCGCGCATTGACGACGTAGCGCGAAGAATTCCATGATTAATCGAGAAATTAATCGCCGATTACGATTAAATTCGTAATGTAATCGATTACGATTAATATTACTCAAAAAACTGTAATCGATTGTAATCGATTACGATTGACGGTTACAATTACCCCATGAATATTATTGAGTACCAAAAGCTTATTGCTCACAGCGTAACCAGGTGGCTATCACTTTATCTTAGTTTGCCAAGCATGCTTCAAATGCAACCAGCTTCACATTCATACTTCATGTCCATCCACAAGCCAACTGTTGTTCCGAAACTTTTTTTTGGAAATTCTCTGAGCAAACTCTGTTTAAGACATTTGCAGTCATTTCTGGTTGCTTAAAATGAGCAAGTTCAGAATAATGAGAAGTCCAAAGCATCATTTGTTGAGGACATAAAATCGAAGAACATGTTGTGGTAGACTTAGACTACGTAACGATGAAAATAGACCTAGTACCAGCAGTGCAGTAGCAGAAGAACATCCAGATGTATCATCGAAAAACACGATATATGAGGTAGCTGACGCTATCACTGGAGGCAACGATATTGGCCTCTGGTCCCTCTGGCCAGCCAATATACCAGAAAAATCCCCGGAATATTGGTTGAAATATGAAACAGGTTCTTTTTGACATTGTCATGAAAATCATTTTTTAAACATGATGTTCCACAACACAGAAAAGACAGAAACTTCTCACGGAAATGTACCACAAGTCTTATTCGTCGCCAGAACCACAACGGCGAAGTAGTTGACAGAAACTGGCTTTGTTTTTCTCCTTCACAAACTTGTGTTAAATGTTTCAATTGTAGACTGGTGTGCGCGGATAGGACTAATGTGCGCATTTCCTTATTAGAAAAGGGATCTTCGACTGGAAGTACACTCTTGAGCGCCTAAGGACCCACGAGCATTCAATGGAACATCTAGATGCCTCCATTACATTTAGTCGCAGATGTAATCAGTGCCGGATTTAACCTATAGGCTATATAGGCTTAAGCCTAGGGCCTCAAAGATCCAAGGGGGCCTCCAACAAACTGTAGTATGCATAGAATCAATTGCCGGTATGTGACCATTTAGATTAAACTTCGTCAAAAATTTGTGTCTTATTTATTATTCACGAAATGTAGTTCTATTCACCTTTCGTGGTGGTAACGCCAGAGTCTTCCAACGAGTTTCCATGAATATCAATATGACAGTTAGTCAAGCCGCATGCCAACTATTGCGTCGATATACTCAAAACACGCTGACTGCGTCCTGCGCTTGCTGAATCGTACCGATTGTTACGTGTGACTCTATCAAAAGAACTTTTGGCTGTTCATGTTTGAAATGCACCTGATCAATGGCATAACTGACGGGTGGCAGGGGTGCGAACCACTTCGTCCCCTGCCAAGCAAAATTAAAAAACCGGGCTCCTACCTAACTTGTATTTTGGTATTTACTATTCTTTTGGTTTCAGTAGATTGCTGTTTTTTGCGTTTTTCGGAGTGTTTTCCAGTGATTTCGGGTTTTTGTATAGCCGTTCAATACCAGATTTGCCATTGTTTTTCAACTATTTTCTGAGTGTTAGCTAGTGGGCTAACTTCGGCCAAGTTTCCCCTGGCTCGAACCTCTAGTTACGTCATTGCATGTGATCATAGCAAGGTTGTACTGCAGATAAGTGCTATGTGTAGGGTTAGCAGCAGTATCCTACAATAAAAGCATAGTTGTTTCTTAGGTGACTGAGCAATACAATAGTTCTGTCAGCGTTTGTATCGCGTAAAGCTCGATTGGCATTTTTAGATGTGACTTTTTTCCATTTGAATTTTCTTCAGTAAAGTCATTCAGAAATCAGATTGCTGTTGAGTACTTGCGCAAGTTTGTACTGCTCCCATGCTAAGCAAATCAGAGAAATCTTGATAAGCTTGAATAGCAAGCAAAAGCGACTTTGCCAACTGGCAACCGCAGAACTCTATACAACGAGACCGGGAAATAGCAAAAAAATGACAAAAGCGCGTTTGGGTGTGATGCCTTAGATTAATGGTTCTTAGTTTATGCAACCACACGAAACCTTATTTCTTAGCTTGATGGTCACTAAATGCTCAGGCGAAAGGCTCTTTTCAAGATTCAAAAGAATTAAAAATAAAGGGCCGCAATGTTCCAGGAGAGGTTGACCACACTATAAGCATTCGGTACATTAAAAGTGACAAATTTAGACAAAAAAATTGTAATGAATTCTTAGATAATTTTGTTATGAAGAAGACAGGACAAAACCGTTTTAACTGTTTACTGTGTTATGTTCAACCTTACTTGATTCGATGATTGTAGCTTTTTATTTCTTTATACATATTTCAATAATGACAGCATAAGCGAAATTTAAACCAGTCCAGTCGTCACTGTGGGCATTGGTGAGCTCAGCCCTTCCAAATTTAAATATGAAACACTGTAAATCAGTGAAGATTTTATCAAATATTCAAATGTCAAGTCCCCCGTGCGCAAATCTAAATCCCCTAGTCAAGACTTACTGGCGACGGTTCTAGTTTTCAAACCTAACATCTTTTCACGCGACAGTTTAGTTGCGTTCGATTCTTAACAATCTGAAAAAGTAAGAAACACGCGAATAGTGAACCTAACAGTTACAACCATTTGGGTGCGTTTTACTTGACGTGTTTTGCTCGTGTGTGTGAGATTTTTACATCCGTGGTAAGCGAGTTGCAACGTGGTCCTCACGTTGTGCTTTAAAGTATTATGCCCACATACATAGTATATACGTGCAGTGCGTTTGTTGTTTTTTTTTAACATAGATAAGAAAAACAGATACGATTCTTATAAAAAACGTAGGCCATGTGTTTTGTCAAATATTTGAATTATGGCGATTTCGGTTGGTTTGCCTGTGGCAGTTAATAAGCTAATAATCCTGTTCCCGCTAGCTAAGTAGGATTTCAACAATTCCGTGCAATTGAACGCTTTTGCCTTCGAAGGCAGCAACAAACGCATTGATCGTGGGCACTCCAGTAATGATTTAGAATTTTTTACTGACCGTACTTTCAGAGCGTCATTTTCAGATTTTCGCAAACTGATTAACGCTTTCCGTTAGTTTCCTCGCAACAATGGGAGAGGGGCCTCACAAGTGAATTAGCCTAGGACCTCGCATCAGTTAAATCCGGCCCTGGATGTAATTAATCACTATTAGGAATTGATACAGAACTAGCCAATCAAGTCAATCAATGCGAACAATATTGAAAATCGCCTCTGCCTGCAACGTTTGGTTTCTGTCGTAAAATATAGCTGAGCGAGGACTGGCGTTTGTAGATGATGAAAACGTTGGATCGCCCAGAAAGTTTTTCCAAAATGTTTTCAAAACTTTTTTAAAACTAATCTTGAAAAAAAGAAGATACGATGCTTCTAGCGACTAGTTTTGCAACAGTTTCACAAATCACTAATCCTTGTCAAATACCATGTTGCATCATAAAGTCTTGTTACAGTTTAGTTAACAAATGTGACGTCACAAGATCACGTCATAAATATTAATATTAATGATATGTGGAAATACTGATGACTTCATCGATCATCCCTACCTAAATACTTTATATCTGCACGTGGGGCCTCCCACCACCACTGGGCCCCAGGCCCCCCACCATCTAAATCCGGCGCTGATCAGATTTGTACGTCAAGCTAAATGTTTCTATTACCATTGCCAGACTAAAAAAGTGCGATAAACGTCGTTGAATCTGAAACATAGCGAACTGTCGTCAAACTGGAGAAGTAGGACATGCATAACGAAAAATTTTGTTCTCAATGCAGCGAAGAGAGCTTCTTCAGTTTATAACGATAAACAAACACATGTGATGGAGATACTGCGGAGAGATTGGAAAACCAAAATTGTTTTAATCTTAGCCTGTTTTTATCCCAAAATTAGGGGAAATGTTATAAACAAAATTAACAGCCCAGTGAACTACAGATTTGTCGCCAAAACATCAGACATCAGAAATTTCTCTGAAGACACCAGATCTGATGTAAAAATATCAGAAGTGGCAATACTGATGGTAGGTACTGCAGTAAGATTTCTAGAATAACTTCAATTTATCGCAGGCGTTACATTTTGTAGACCCTCATTTTTGGCGACAAGAAATGCCATTCATGCGTTATCTTCTGTGATAGCACAGCAAAAGACCAAATATTCACAAAGAAAGTGTCGCAAAGAATAGTCTAGGTAGCAAATATAAACCGGCCCGTTACAATTCCAAGTTATATGCAAAAAGTTGTACTGAAGTTTCAAAAAGCATTGACATCTGCGAGTTTCAACAACACCACAATTATCCAAGGGACAGTTTAAAGATGATTCCATGAAGAAGATTTCCGTCAACCGCAATTTGTCTGATATCCTCCTGGGGATGCCCCCGCCACATTCCCATGACGAAAAATGGGTTTGAAAATGAAAGAGTGAATATTTGGTTTTCATTTCGTGTTTAAAAATTTCGTTCTTGTTCTAGAATGTGCTTTTTCCGTATCACTTTTCTTTCCCTGCACAGTTCTCCAACATTAATTTTCGATTGATTTAATTTGGTCTGTTGCAAAGGGGTTTTGCAGCCAACCTGCAACAATGGACCTGTAGGTCTTGGAAAGTTGTATTGTGCAATCGTAGAAATAGCTGCACATGATTTTTGCCACATGCCATCTTTAAGGCTTGCACCTCTACAGATTGGATCCCAAGAGTACCAAATCAACCATCATCCAAATGCAAAAAAGCACTGCAAACAAATTGTAGAGCTTGCTAGATGCGAAAGAGTTATGACAACCCGGGCAGAGTTTCATTTTAGCTGGGTTTATGCTTTCTCTGCCACGCCCAG
>JGI24158J21664_10010567_pt1 | contig 12311 bp, 7 predicted proteins | sample Ectturendosymbi3_FD_21664 | JGI IMG/M metagenome (IMG submission 21664) | reverse complement strand
AATGTTCCCTCTAAGGTGCGCAAACACTCATGACCACCAGAACTGTTGCGAAGTGAAATCTCATTCTCGCGCACTTGCAACATTCCAAAGCAATGGAAAAGCACTCAGACAAGAAGCTATTTGAATGAAATGTTTATTTTGTTCGTATTTTGATAAGAGTGTATTTATTATATCATTCACAACATTTGTAATTCATTGAAAACTCCACTTACTCAGCCCTAAAACAATCATGCTCGCTCACTAAAACAAATATTTGCTCAGCGTAAATATATCTTAGAAGGGTCACTGATCGTCAGCAATTTAAAAATGATAAACAAAATTTGAGAAAAATGATAATAAATTTACGGTGAGCAAATTGTTTTAATGAGAACAGGGCTGTTTTCCAAATTTGGTGAAGTGGCAAACGTCAATCAAGATTGATGAATGGTTAACGCAGCATGACGTCCTTGCGACTAAGGTCGACACCAGATTCAGTTTTCGCACCAGCGACTTGCTCGTTTTCTCTGCTGATGCTGTTAGCTGTGTTCTTTACATAAAAATATCCAGCAGAGTGTTCATTAACTTCCATTACAAAATACACAGCAACGTTCCTAACTTCACCAAAAAACTGCAAATACGTGGTTACCTTTCCAAAGTAAAGTACAAATGCCAGCTATATATACCAAAGCAAAGTGAGCCGATACGCAAAACCAGGCCTGAATTCTGAGAGATCGTTTCCTTACTTCAAACCTATATTACACAACTTTTCGCTTGTCATCCAACAAGAAAATTATATCTTTCTGTGTGTATGCGTGAGAATATTACAAGTATAAAAAAGCAGCGGATTGCATTCAAACAGAACTGAGACGCCAGACCGCAATTCTCTCCTAACTTTTTATCGCACTGACACCCAAACACTTGTTTGAAATCACAATGGTGTTCGTTTGATTCACTTCATTCAGTGACAATGACAAGCATAAAGTTGTCTCATATATTTTGAAGTAATGAATCACTCTTGATTCATCCCTGGGTTGGCGTATCATTGCGGCAAAAAGTTAGATGATTTGTTTCAGATCCCGGTTTGTGTATTTTCATGTAACGGAAGTTCTGGAGAAGAACCTGGCTTACGTATACTGTAGATACAGATTAGGAATCGATCGGAAACCAGCTGCAATCTTTTTCTCTTGGAAGGTCGTGCTTTGTGGTACACAAACTGTGAAGAGAAATACTGGAATATTACTATATTGCATTTCTGGAAATTTATCACTTAGCTGAAACGTCACATCGTCGAATTGTTGCGTCATGAAATTCTCCTGCGGTTGGTCTGACCAATGTGCAAGCAGTAGACCGAGATGAAATACTGCATGTTTTCATAACTTCTATGCATAAGTTTGGTTAAATGATTATGAAAAGAAAGGCGTTTGAGGCTAAAATGTGTCACAAGCTTTAGGAAATTCTGCTATGTTATGGCTTAAATGCAAAATAAAGCGTCAAGTCCCAATCGCCTATAAGTTAGCAACTATCAAGAAAAACACAAATGATTTGTTACTATTCCAGATGACTAGCTATGAACATGTTACCAATTGCAGTTTTCCTCGATTCTTTTGTCTCCTTCTGTGGTTATAAGCTTCCAAACCGGCGTCTTGTGAGTTGAGGATTATGTGTGTTCTGAAGGATTTGTGGCTTTCGTTATTGTGGAAGTTCTTCGCTGCTTCACGCGATTTCGGTAAGTTGGCAAGCATTTTCCTTTGCTTCACTTTTAAAAGTTGCTTCAGTCTCATGAAACCTTGCAATAGCTACGTTGAAATAACCAATATCACTTCATAACCTACTCCGGGGAGTCGCTGAAAGATACAATTTGAAACAGAAAACCTGTATTTTTTAGCTCTGAGTTTCAGCAACTGCGGAACTAGTGGGTAACTTAAACTGTAATACAACCGTTACAAATTTACATTGTACAAAATGAGCAATGCAACGAACACTGGTTGCAGCTCAGCAACTGTTTGTTAATACATTTGTCATTTTTCTGCATTCAACAACGTTCTTAAAAAGAGTTGAACACAGCAAAAGCACTGATATGGTTATAAAACGATTACTGAAACATCCTGGATTTTCAATTAGGTTTTTTTTTTATAAAACTTCTAATAAAGTTTCTTGCTTTTCAAAATAGGTTTAGTACTCAGGTGAACATATGAAACGTAAAAATTACTTGAATTGAAGAAGAAAAACGTGGACATCTAGGAAGTTTAACTGATGTTATGAAAAATATGTGCCCATTCCTCGGCCTGACCAAATGCTACCAACAAAAATTTTCAATCTTCATTAAAAATGGACTTTTTCGTAAATTTTACCACACGTTTTGAAATTTATGTCTTTTGTCTTATATTCAAAGTGGATCGTGATCAAAACATTTTTATACACAGTCATGGGCGTCAGAAGGATTTTTTCCACGGGGGGCCACTGTTTTTTTTTCCAAAAATTTTCTGGGGGGGCAAAAGTGGTTAAATTTGTTTTTTCCCACCAGAAACTAAAAAAACAACCTTTTTTGCTAAAATTTCCAAAGGCCCCTGCCCCCCTTTCGACGTCCATGTACACAGTATGTGCAAATTATCTGCAAAAGCTCGTAAAGCTTGCTTAATTGTCTGTACAGTATGAAATATTTGGTGTGATTTAGTGAAGAACAACAGAACGTAAGCCACCACCAGGTATACGCTGCATTCATTAGCATTTGCTAATTGCATAAACATAACACGTTTACACAAAACTCACGTAATACATCTTCCATTCTCTGTACTACAGCTTCATTTTTGTCTAATCAGCGCCTGCGACGTGGTTAAATAGGAAGTGATGACAGTCACACTTTTAAGGAAGTCCTCACAAATTTCCTCTGAGGCGGTTTCTCTGGAATTCACTCATATTTTTACTGTGCAGTGTTTTCTCTATGTATTGTAAACTTTGCTTCTTCTAGCCTCATAAACGCGCATGGGTGAAAAAGCTTTGATGGGTTTCGGGAAGAGGCTCATAATCTTAAACTTCATACATTCGGTTAACTTCGTCATTCGACAAAGTTTTGCATAAACAGTATATATGACTTCCTAAAGGTCGCAATAATATCAAATATGATTTGGAGCATGTTAAATCTTGTACTCCACTTGCACTAGCATTAAACAGTATTAAAAACCGGTTCCATCGCTCAAAAATCATGTTAAAGGATCTCACAATTCGAGGAACAATGCACATAAATTACTAATGCTCCACGAATGTGTTTTCCAGGTTTGAAGTATTTTGCCTGAATCTTAAACTCGACATGATTGACTTCGATCGCTTAAATTTCCCGAAGGAAAACTGTGCGTCTAAGCTAGACCTGTTTCCGACATCATTCAAATTTATTGTTAAACCACAAGCAAAGTAACTTTCAAGTCTTTTTAACCGATTTTATAAATACTTGCATGTTTTCGGTTTGTAATTGTTCCATTGTGCCTTGCTTTGTGCATGTATGGAGAACAATGGATTCTGTCGCGCAGGTCGATACATTATAACGAGTGATCAATAGTCCGCTAGGGATCTTTTGGCGAAGCTGAGTTGTGATTTGAATTGAATGAAACAGATGCTTCTTCTGGTAGACACAGCTCATGCCCTAATCACTTGTGGAATTCTAGACATTTTTTTCTTTAGGGTAAATAGGGTCACTGCCAAGTGCCTTACCTCTGAAATCTAATCCACTCTTTGTTCAAACTGTAATGACTGATGAATGGTCGGAAACACGTTTTTGTAAGTATAAATGCAAAATCTAAATATTGTTCAATCAGTAAGAGAATGCCTTATGTCTTTCCTCGTATGATGTCGAGATAATTTTTGTGTTAGACACTGGAGATAATGTTTGTAATTTGAAACATATATCTGTGGAATAGATCCATTCATACGCTTTTGCTCTAGATTAATTACACTTTTAAATGTTTTTCAAGGTGTCAATTTGCATGTTTTTTAATGCGATTAAATTCAGAAAAAACAAGAGGAAAATCAAAGAAAACATCTTTTTGTTGAATGGTAAGAACTTTTTTGTTACAAATAAAACAAAAGAAACAAAATGCAAAATTGTTTCGTAGAAGAGCAGGTGCAAATGTGGAGAGACGAATGCTTGTGTTTCACAGTAAAGTTGGAACAAATGAAAATAAACTACACATAAGAACTGATTCAATTAATTAACAAATATTTAGCCAACAGATAAATGCAAGGAATGGCGCAGTGAGCACGAAAATGCTGTAAAAGAGAGCAACAGAACCTGCAACGGCTCTTGAATCTTTTATTAAGGTGATCACGACAGGATTTGGACAAACTTTTGTATCTGTACTAACAAGACCCACTGAGATTTAATTGTTGGACTGAAACAACAAGTACTTGGTATTATGATTGTCTGACTACCTCTCAAATCATCTTTCTACCGGTAGAGAAAAATTGAGTAGTTTTTGTTTATGCTGCAATCTATGTTCCATCCAAGGTTCTCAACTTTGCAAATGCGCAATAACATCAGATCAACTGCGCAGTGAAATCTAATTCTCGCGCACTTGCAACATTCCAAATTTAAAAGTGAAAAATGATTAACATTTTTTGGGCAGAAGCAGAACGTTTCTGAGTGTATCGTATAGCGCTTTCAAAAGGTATTTTAATTTAATGTGTATTTTCTCGTAGTTTGATACGATTTTATGTTTGTTCCAATAATTCAACTCAGCCTTAAAGTATTCATGCTCACTGAAACAAATATTTGCTCAGTGTAAAATTTTCTTAGAGGGAAAACTGGCTGCAATTGCATCACCTTCTTAAAACTCGCACAGTAAAGTGTAGATTCGCGAAAGACAAATTTTTTTAAACAAGCAGGTCCCAATCATACGATTTTTATTTTTTATCTTTCAACCTTTCAGAAAACAAGCAAACAGAGAAATTTGTGGAACAACAAATGGTTAATTTCGACAACTTAACTTTGCTGACACAAAATCATTCATTTTTAGGCGCAGGCTAATATATACACACTATACAAACATAGCCAGTATCATTTGCACACGATAAATGCTCAAACAAGGAAAATCGAAACTTGATAGGATGAAACATGAGATAGCATGTGCTGAAAACAATTGAAATTTTTTGGCCAGGACGTAAAATGTTTCTATAAATAGTAAGTGCATTCCTTGAAAATTGGTTATTTTTTTTATCCCGAGATGCTTTCAACTCTTAGTTGCTTGTTGACGTAGAAAGCCATCTGCGGCTGAATACTGGTGTGTTTTTTCATTGTCAAAACATCTAATATAAGATTTATTGCAGCAAAGAAAAGCAAATGAATCCAATGAAAAACAGAATAACATTTTCCTCAAAAATTGTTGCCCGTAGCATCAAATCGCTTGTGTTCACGGAAGCATTTTTGAGATTGAGAAATTTATAATCTCCAAAAGTAAAAAATTGTCTGAATTAAATGCAGTGGTTATTCTGGAAAATGATTCAGCGAGCGCATGGAATCCTAAAGTGTTTGTTCTTCTTCAATACTGCTTACGCTTACCACCAACCCAGTGCTTGTTCCTCTTCGGTATTGGCTGCGCAAAGATGATGAGTACCGACTAACACATACGCTGTAATTTGCTTAGAACCAACATTTCACCATTCTTGTGCTTTTGCCTAAATCGTGTGATATGGACCATGCATCAGATGGAAACACGAAAGCAAATAAAAATAAATAAAATTTTGCTTCCTTTTATACTTTAGCACATGACTTTCTCAAAGGTGCCATATTTCAGTTCAATGAAATAAGCTTTACAGAAATGCGACTCCGACTAGAATTTAGAGAAGTTGCCTTGTTTGTTGTGAAGCTGGTAAAACTCCTTTACAAATGAAACAAGCTTTCTGTTGAAATATCACTCAACTGCGAAGTCCCCTGGATATGGCATGATCAGTTGATGTACGTCAGACGGAAGCTTAACTGCATGCACAACCTTTACCAGTTGAACAGAGCGAAAAACTATATAAACGCTTGCTTTGACTGATGTGTAAAGAGTGCGTTCTTTGCAGGTGCACCGTCAGGTTTCCGATTATTTTGGGGCGGGCAAATCGGAAAGGAGGAGCCATTTTCATAAATGTTCTCAAATTCGTTGGTGTAGTGAAAAAACTTGTTCAAGAAAAAGGATGAAACATTTTTTGCACTGTTTGCCTTAACCCCTTTGAAACTCTCAGCTAATAACCAAAAATATTGAGAAAAAGTTTCAATTATAAAATTCCCATGATTTGTAGAAATGTTCCAAAAATTAGGAAACTTGTGCTATAGCTACTCTTTTCACCCAAAAACTCTAAACATCAAGTGAGGCATTATTTAATTGTAAATGGCTGATCGGCAACACTGTATCACACTATCGACGACCCTGATTCTGAGTGCCATACCTCTCTCTAAAGACACGAAATCGAGTTGCTTTGCATATTCCAGCACTAGCTCAAAAAACAATACAGTGTTCTCAATTTTCGATCTATGTTTCACACGAAAGGCTAACATACAAAAGCTGCTTGATAACTGAGGATATTCTGGAAAATAGCAAGCGCTGCTTTCAGAAACTCTTTCTTTGCTTTCTCTGCTTAAAGATCAAAGCAAAATATCATCCTCAAGCGACTCCATAGGAAACTTCATTGCTTGCTTTTCATATTTGCTGGTGGGCATACGTCAAGTGAAAACAAGATGTGCTGCACAGTGATTGAAAAAATGCTAAATCAAAGCATTACAGTCGTTTCTCGCTGATGTGATTCGTACATTAGTTTGAAAATATCTAGAAGTGTTTGATGAATCTTTACAAAGCTGTTCACTAGGTTTCTTATAAATGCAGCCAGGGAAATATTAAAAACTTGCTTACCTTTTCACAAAGAATACCCATAAACAGAGACTTCCACTTGTAACAAGCGCGCACTGAGGTCGAAGCAAAAGATTCATTTCAAACTCAGCTATGACTGTTGCGTGGTTCATAACGCAGCTAAAATCTTGGCAAGAATCAATACTCAATTTTGTGAGATGGAGCCTTGAAGGATTTAATCCCTACTCTTCGGCATGTAATTACCAAAGGAGCGGAATGGGTTCTTTTGTCAGGGCTGAAAATCACGGCGCAGTGAACCGCATTGCGCCTGTCGCTTTATTAAATCATTTTCATTTTCTAGAAAGTAGTTGACGTGGAAGAAAGCTGGGAAATGTATTTCATGTTATTTTAATTGCTTTTCAAGTCTTTCAGGTCGTCAGATTTCAACCCATCGATTTTAGAGATAAATTCTTGAATAACGTTAGAGGTAAATTTTAGAGGTAAATTCTTGAAATACGTTAGAGGTAAATTCTTGAATAAACAAGAGTTGGGTTTACTATGCATGTTGGTCCTGCGTAAAACACATTTCAGTAGTTTCAAAACTTAACCACGTAAAATGTTGAGTATTGTAAATAATAATTAAAACGTATCAACGCCAATGTTTTTCGTGACATTGTTGATATGAGATTGTGGAAACTACATGTTTCTGGGTGAAAGAAAATAAATGTTAACAATGCACACAAATTATTTACTGCAATGCAATTCAGTGATTTTGCTGTTTGTGATTCATTGAAGAACTGCGACCAAAAATGTAGCAGATATTGCACAAAGATTTGTTGTACCGAACGTTAAGTACTTTCCAATGATGCCCCACTTTCATCCATGCTTCTCTGCTGTAGTTACCTGAGCACGTTCAGATAGGACTTTCATGCTTACATGGCGTAGCCACGAATATGATTTAATATGTGATGAAATTCGGGGTACAAATCTGAGTCTATTAATATGGAAATCACCTACAATTTTCGCATTCCTTAAGCGCATGTCAATCTTGTTTTGTTGCAAAAAGACAAAATTTTCTATGTAAAGGAATATGAAGAGCATAAAAAAACATAAAAAAGTCAACGACTATTTTGCGACCAAGACCATCACCAAATCACGTTTGAATTTGCGACAGGTTTAAGAAAAACTGCTTGTTGTTTTCGTAATCAGGTTCATTTTAATCTTGGAAACAGGCGGAAGTCACGGTCCCACTGCTCCACGCCGGAGAAAATATGAATTATAAAAATTTCTTGAACTGAAGAAAAAAGTGGATATCGACGAAGTGTAACCATTTTTTTGACTAAAACGCGCCCGTTTCCCGAGTGGACAATATGCTGCCACCAATGTCTTCGAAACTGTGGTTTTGGAAACGAAACATTATGGAATAATGGGCCTTTTTAACAAATTTCATCACACGTTTTGAAGTTTATGTATTTTGTCGTATATCCAAAGTGGAAGGTGATCAAAAAATTTTTGTATACAGTATGCGTAAATTATCTGCAAAAGCTCGTAAAGTTTGTAACATGTTCTGTACAATATGAATATTTGGTGTGACTTAGTGAAAAAAAATATAATGTTCAACGGATCTCACAATTCGAGGAACAATGCACATAAATTACTAAGGCTCCACGAATGTGTTTTCCTCGCTTAAAGTGTTTTGCATGAATCTTAAACTCGACATGATTGACTTCGATCGCTCAAAATATCCCGACGGAAATCTGTGCGTCAAAACTGGACTTGTTTCCTACAGCATTCGAATTTATTGTTAAACCACAAGGAAAGTAACTTTAACCTTAATTACGCATAGCCTTTTGGTTAGTTGAAAGTTGTACAAGTTGTTTATTTCATTATTTATGAATGCTTGCATGCTTTCGCTTTGTAATTGTTCTATTGTGCCTTGGTTTTATGCATGTTTGGAAATACTGGTTGCTGTCAGACAGGTCAATACCTTATAACGAGTGATCAATAGTCCTCTAGAGACCTTTTGGCGAAACAGTGTTGTGATTTGAAGTGAATGAAGCAGAGTTTTTTCCTGATAAACATAGCCGATGCCCAGTCATTGACAATATACTGGGTAGTGGCGGAGGTAGAGGTTTGAGCCAAGGGGGAAAAACTTAGCTGAAGGGCTCACTTGCCACCTTTTGCGTATGCAATAATTAGGCCCAAAATATTAACACAGGTTATTCCACAAACACATAAAGTAGATATGGGGTGATGCAATGAACTTTGTTAATTGTCAGTAACGAGCTTTAAGTGGTAAAATTACTTTGGAGGAGAATTTCACGTTTTCATGTAAGATAGCCCATTCAAAATTGATCCTCATCAGTGATTTGTGATTGCGTTGAGGTAGGTTTGCGATTTGCTGTAAGACTTCTTTATTTTATTTTATTTTTTATTTTTATTTAACGACGACGAGCGGCAGGTCAGAGCCTGAAAATACTCTTCGTCGCGTCATGTCGAGCGAACCAATTCACGACGAACAGTTAACGAAAGATTGCAAACAAATGACAAACAATTAACAAAATATTGCAAGAACGAATAGACACAGATTGGTAAACTGCAAGCATACAACAAATTATAAAACGAGAAAAAATGTGAAATGGAGAATTAATTACAGAATGATAAAGAAGTTACTATAATAGAGAAATCCAAGGTGTTATGGCGAGGTAAGAGGTTAGTTAATTCAAGATACTTAGAGACAGCATTATACATATTAGTTGTGGGTTTAAGTTTAAGCGAAGGATGTCCAAATAGTAGAAGTTGTAACAGTCTTGAATGATCGTGTAACACACTTGGCAATAAATCTTGCAGACCTTCTTTCAGTAAAATTGATTTCACAGATTGTATCAGGTCAAATCGAAGCGCAGTGTGAAGAGAACAGTTAAGGAGTAGATGTTCTGTTTCTTTACTACCACATAAACACACACGATAAGTTGCGCTTGATTCAAGTTTTGGACACTGTGACCCAAGCGCAGTCTACAGCGTAACGATGTATTGCGGGGGTTGCTACCATGAAAGTGCCAACAGTTACGCTTTGAGCCACAGTAGAAAGTTTCTAGACGTAATTTAAAGGACGAAAGCTAGCGGAAGATTTGACAATGGGCAATGCATTCCACAAACTAGCAGCTTTTCGAAAATATGAGTTAAAAAGTATGTTCTTTTTAGCCAAAGGAATCTGTACATTTGAACTGTTTCGAAGCATGTATGGTGATAAATCTTTATACATTTTTGAGATGAGAGGATGCAGGTTGGTGACGCCATACCAAACATTATCTTATAGTAGTAAAGTAGAATTTGCTTCTCGCTTCTAGTACCGAGCTTAACAAAAGAAATGTCTTTCAAAACAGCGTCATTGGCTGTTGTCTTAATGCACCCTGTGATTATTTTTGCTGCTGTTGTCTGGGCAGAATCCAAAAGTAAAACATCAGATTGTGAGCAAGTGTCATAAACGACGCTGCCGTAGTCGAAATTGGTAGAATAAATGAGTTGCAAATCGAAAAAAGAGCAAATCTAGGCACAAAAATTGAAATAGATCTAAGACGGTTAACATGTCGCATAGCACGCTGATGAAGGCTTATAATATGAGGATGCCAGGAGAGACTGTTATGGAAGATCAAGCCTAGATGCTTGTGGCTATCAACTTCTTGGAGCTGAATGTTATTAAAAATCAGAGGACGGTGTTCACCACGATTACTATATATAGTCAGGGTTTTTTAAAGGTGTTTTAAAGGTGTAGAATGTTTGCGTAAATACTGCTACATGCATCCTTTGAAAGTTGCTTACTTTTTCGATCCCGTTATGCTTTCAACTGACAATTGTTTGGTGACGTAGAAAGCCATCTGCGGCTGAAAAGTGGTGTGTTTCTTCAGCATCAAAACATCTAATAAGATTTATTAAGGCAAAGAAAGCCGATGAATACAGCTAAAAACAGCACACCATTTTCCTACAAAATGTCACCATTGGTATCGAGTCGTTTGCGTTCACAGAAGAATTTTTTAGATTGAGAAATTTCAAACACGAAAACATAAAAATGAACTTTTCCTTCACTTTGTACTTTAACACATCAATTTATAACAGGGTCCCTAGTTCAATGCAATGAGATAAGGTTTACAGAACTACGACGCGGACTAGAATTGCAGAACTTGCTTTATTTGTTGTGAAGCTGGTTAAAACTGAAATCAGCAAGCTTTCTGATTGAAATCACTCACACGACATGATAAGTTGATGCACGTCAAACGTAAGCTGCATGCGTAATCTTTGCCAATAGAATATAGCGAAAAAATTGTTAACGCTTGCTTTGACTAAAGTGCAGAGTGAGGTCTATGCAGGTCCATCGTCAGTTTTCCGAAGTGGGGGGAGGTGGGTCAATTCGCTAATGGAGGAACCGCTTTCATCAATGTTCTAAAATTCGTTGCTGTAGCGAAACAAAACTTCTTGAAGAAAATGAATGAAAGCTTTTCGCATTTTTTGCTTAAACTCCTTTGAAACTCTCGGCTAATGGTTAATAGTGTTCAAGAGAAATTTCAATTATAAAATTCCGATATTTTTTTAATTTTGCAAAAATGTAGAAACTTTTGCTATAGCTGCTACTTTTCACTAAAACTCTAAACATCAAGTGAGACATCACCAATTGTAAATGTCTGATCGGCAAAACTGTATCCCACTATCGACGACCCTGGCTCTGAGTGCCATACCTCTCTCTAAAGACACGGAACCGACAGTCGTCTTACGTAATCAACCTCAGAAAACAATTCTGTTTCGTCGATTTCTGATCTATCGTTCACAGGAAATGCTAACCTGCCAAAGCTGCTTCATAACTCTAGTATACGTCTGGAAAATTGCAAACGTTGCTTTCAGAAACTCTTTCTTTGTTTTTTTCTGGTTAAAGATCAAAACAAAACATCATGCACAAGCCAATCCATAGCAGACTTCAATACTTCCTTTCCATGGTTGCTGGCGGGCAAAAATCAAATATAAACAAACTATGCTTTACAGTGATTGAAAAAATGATACACCAAAGTTTATTACAGTCGTTTCTCGCTGATGTGATGTTTACAACGATTTGAAAACATCTTGAATTGTCTGTTTAATCTTTACAAAGCTGTTCACTAGGTTCCTTGTAAATGTAGCCAAGGATGTATTAAAAACTGGCTTACCGTTTTACAAAGAATACCCATAAACAGAGACTTCCACTTGTTACAAGCGCGTACTAAGTTCGAAGCAAAAGATTCATTTCAAACTCAGCTGTAATTGTTGCGGAATTCATAACGCAGCTAAAATCTTGGCAAGAATCAATACTCAATTTTGTGAGATGGAGCCTTGAAGGATTTAATCCCTACTCTTCGGCATGCAATTACCAAAGGAGCGGAATGGGTTCTTTTGTCAGGGCTGAAAATCACGGCGCAGCGAACCGCATCGCGCCTGTCGCTTTATTAAATCATTTTCATTTTCTAGAAAGTAGTTGACGTGGAAAAA
>JGI24158J21664_10010566_pt1 | contig 12311 bp, 9 predicted proteins | sample Ectturendosymbi3_FD_21664 | JGI IMG/M metagenome (IMG submission 21664) | reverse complement strand
GTATAATCTAAGCATGGGCGTCCGAAGGGGGGGGGAGGGGTGCCGTTGCCCCCGGGGTTTTGAAAATTTAAGCAAAAAAGGTTGTTTTCGTAATTTCGACTGGGGAAAAACAAATTTCACCACTTTTGGCCCCCTGGAAACATTTTGGAAAAATCCCCTAGTGACCGCACCTGGAAAAAATCCTTCCGATGGCCATGAATCTAAGCGCAAACGTAATAATCTAATCGCAAACGTAATAATCTAAGTGGAAACGTAGTAACGTAAGGTGCAAACGTAATAATGCATGTGCAAACGTAATATGTAAATGCAAACGTTATAATATAAGCGCAGACGTTATAATCTAGGTGCAAACGTTATAATCTAAGTGCAAACGTAATAAAGCGTTGCAATCATAACACGGATCGATAAGTCTGCACTGTGCTTGTACGGCGTCAACTGGCATCTCTTGCCTGCATCAAGCACCATTCTGCAGTGCAGCCTTCGCGTTCACGTACCATGTTTGCAACAGCCACACTCACAACATGTTGCGCACGCAGAATATGCGAAATGATTCCCGAATCAGCTTTGGACGAAAAGGTCCTGATGCCTCTCCTCACTGCAATGGTCGAAAGTCTCAACAGCGAGCCACGTGTTGCCGCCAACATCTGCTGGGTATGGGCTGCTTATGAGTTTTTGCTGCTGTCCGATGTAAACGTTGCTGTAGTTAGGATTTTTAGACATATTTGAAGGATGCCGATCGTGCAGGTTAAATCTGGCAAAGACCCAATATGCTGATGCCGACAAGGCTGGTTTTTCTCAAAAAGGTCTTCTGAAAATAGTTTTGAACTTGTAGTGGATCTTACAGCGTTTCGGGTCCTTTTATTGGCACGTAACTCTACAACTGAACTTGTTTTCGGTATCTGGCGAGGAAGAATAGCGTTTTGAATTGCTTATCGTGCTCAACTGCTTTCTTAATGTGTGTGCTGTTAATAGAGACGTTGAAAATCAACCACCATGTGCAGCGCAACAACCGGTTGCCAATGGCGGTCGATCACTTTTGTTTTCAAACGTGGCTCTTGCCTTAAAATGAATGAAACCTGAAGGGATCACGCCGGTAGCTTTTATTCAATCCGACACACTGGGCGCAGCGACGCGCACAGATTGATCAATATTTATTAACTTGAGTGGTGGAAATGGAAACGGAGTCGCTTCCTGTCTTCGACGAAACAGTCGCTGTGTTTGTCAAGTGCAACGTTCTTACATTCGTCATTTCGGCCAACCTGTTCCGTGTTTTCCTGTCGCATTCAGGCTTTCTCGTCTCTTGCCGAATCAGCTTATGAAGCTGCGGAGAATCAAGACGATGACCCCGAAACCTACTGCATGTCACCAGTCTACGAGAAAGTCGTCGAGAAACTGCTGCAGACCACAGACCGGTAAAAGAAACCGACCGCCTCAAATAATCAGTCGTTTTGTTTTTGTCATGTGTCTTGGTTTCATCAAAATATTGCTGGCGATCCGCTTGGATGCAGTTGTAGTCTTGCTGAGGCCAGCGTGCTTAAGCCGCATTCAATTTGAATTTATTTCATATTTGCATGTAAAAAAGGCACCCCTGAGTTAGACACGTTTCGCTGTCAAATGTTTGAAACCTGCTCTCTGCTGCCGCAGATCGGATGGACACCAGAACAATCTACGTAGCGCAGCTTACGAAGCTGTCATGGAAATGATTAAGAATAGTCCGAAGGACTGCTACGAAACAGTGCTTAAAACAACCACCGTCATAATGGAAAGAATCCAAGCTTTATTGCAAATGGAGGTAAAATACTAGCCTAGAACAGAGTCTTTTTTCTGGGAAGAATGTGATCTTCATTGAGTTACAGTGCCATTTCAGTTGTACTTGCATGACCCCTTTGTTTTCTTTGATTAGCTTGAAAGACCCAAAAATCTTCAGCGAATCCTCGACTCACATAGTAGTTAGCGCACCTTATGACTACCATGGCAGGCACGCGGTTTGAAAATATAGAAGTATTGGATCAGAAAAGCTGTGAATTTGGACTTTGCAGACTTACTGGAGCGAGAAAAGCCTGCTTGCGCCAAAAAAACATTTTACTTCCGCAAGCTTTCTTATCTCCTTCGCGCGTATGTTTGGATTTGACTTGACCGATTAGTCAACGCGAACCAGCAAATTACCGCCAACCAACCACCGGGTTAAGTGCCCTTCAAAATTAGCGAAGGTTGGAACCGGGCCGCCTGTGACCGGCTCAACTCTCTTCGTTTTGCGCGGGCGTGTCGCTGCTGGGAGCTGACTGCAGGTACCGCCGTATCGGCTGTGCACGGAGAGCTTAGCGCACGAGCGCATCCCGACTTGTCCTTCTGTCTCGCTGTCTGTGCACCTTCTTCTTGTCTCGTCACAGTCGCACATCCAGTCGACGACCGATCGCTCGCACTACAACGACCTCCAGTCCCTGCTCTGCGCCACCCTGCAGAGCGTTTTGAGGAAAGTGCAGGAAGAGCACATCGCAGGTGAGTGGGAAGCGTGAAACTGCCTGTTCCTCCCACTTTGCTGGCCTCTCCGCCTCTTCGAAGGCCGCCGGGCATGCCCGATGCTGAGCTGGCAGGACAGGAAGTTTGATTTGGGCTGTTTTTCTCAACGCGTATTATTTTTGCATTGGAGCAATAGCTCGCGGCTTCGATTGGCCGTTGTTGTCGTCAGCTCCTGACGATTCTTCCGTTGCTTTATTTGCGCACCTTATCACAATGCCGCCTCTTCATGTTCTCACTTCTCTCTCGCGCGCAGGCATAGCGGACAGTGTGATGGCCTCACTCCTGCAGATGCTCAAGTCCAGTTCGGGATCGGGCGGTGTGCAGGAGGACGCGCTGATGACCGTCGGTACCTTGACTGAAGGTGAGAGAAACTCGTTTCGCTTCTAGTGGTCCGATGTCTTCTTATGGCCAGTAGCGCCGGTGGTTTGAGGAGTCGGCGACGAAATACTTTCTGTTGTTTTGTTTCCTCCATGTTTCACAAAGCTTGAGTACTTGGATGGAGATTTGTTAATCTTGTCAGTTTATGTAAGAGATAAAACCGTGTCGGAATAACCTGTATAAAATGCATATTACGTTTGTATATATCCAATGTATGAGAAAATGAAATAGATATTAAAGCCTTATGCCGAGGTAAAGACTCTGGTAATCTTTCCAATTGTCTTCTTATTGCCAAAAAACTTCCTGCACGTTGCATTGCACTTACACTAGAGACTTCGTTGACCTTTCCAACAACCTAATGGTTGTTGGCCCTTTACAAGTTTCACCTTTAATCACGTCCTTGTCACCCTCGTTGCAATTGTTACGCATTGCAGTTGTTGGCGCGAGGTTCATGGGTTACATGGACGCTTTCAAGGACTTCCTGATTGCCGGCTTGCAGAATAAAGCTGAGTACCAGGTATACACGAGTTTATTGCTGTTTTTTTTTCGCTGAGACAATAGGGTCATTTGTTCGAATTAGCCTAAAAATGTCTGTCATTTCTTCGTTTTTGGGTATTTTTTATGACTGGAAAATAGTGTTGTGAACGAATTGACTGATTTTTTCGGTCATTTAAAAAAAATCCGGTCAATGACCGACAAACGGCTGAATAAAACCATAGGTTTATTGTGGCTGCGTAATCAGTCGATAAATACGATGCGCAGACTTATGTGAATCAACCGATGTTTGTTAAAAGGGAAAAATTACAATATGTTCAAATCTTCTTGGGTGTGCACACGTTTACTTCGTTGAAAAAAAACAAACAGTGAAAATGTTTTGTTTGTTTATTTTCTATACCGACTGACGTTAGTTCACGTTTTGGACGCTGGCACAGTGCTTGCGTAGTCGTAGAACATCACTGCATTGTTTGCCGGACCTACTTGTGACAATCCGCGGGAAACTGTGGCTTGTGGAGTTCGTCATATCGCTCTTGTTTAGGTGCATGATTAAAACATTACCAGCGATTGAGTCGAAACAATGTCGTGCAAAGAAAAATTCGTGTGTGCTTCTGTGCATTGTGTGTGCACAGTCCTGTACACCGCAGAAAAAAGAGAAACGAAATACTAAATAAGCAAAAAATTAATTGCGCGTCGGTCACTGCGTTGATTTGAAATTCTTGCCCAACAGCATCAGCTTTTCGCTGCAGTTCCACATTTTCTTCTTCTTTGTCGAACATTCTCGGGGACCAAAAAACCTTATTTTCCCGATTTTTCAAAGGTCTGCATCGCCGCTGTCGGCGTGGTCGGCGACATCTGCCGCGCCGTCGGCCGTCAAGTCCTGCCTCATTGTGACAGCATAATGACCATTCTGCTGACCAACCTATCGGATGCGAGTGTGCATCGCAGCGTGAAGCCGCACATCTTGTCGGTTTTCGGCGACATCGCTCTAGCCGTCGGCGGCGATTTCAAGAAGTACCTGGAGATCGTCCTTCAGACTCTGCAGCAAGCCGCCAGCGCTCAAGTAGATAAGGTGCATGACTGGTTTTCATTCGTGTTGAGCCAAAAGTTTTTCGTGGCCGCTGGTGGGAAACTCATTATTTTACAGTTACAGCTATGGCACCCTTAGGATCGTTGTTGAAATCCATCTTGTTTACAACGTGTTATTTCGTCAAACTTGCCATCAGAAAATTTACCCAATTTTGTGTAAGCTATTCCGCGAAGATCCCTGAACTTCCAGAGGAAAACGCAAGCCTTTCACTCATATCACTTTAACCTGAGAAAAGCATAACAGACATGTATTTTTTTGCATTCGTCTGTTTAACATCCAACTGCTACCGAAAATTCGTTACTACTTCACTGTTCATCTTTCCTAAATCGTGGCTGAGGCAAACTGTGCCGTTATTTTTGGTTTCTTTATCAGGGCCTGGTCGCGTCCACGGGCCGGGAGAGCGGGAATGGGTGCTTGTGTGTAAACTTTTTAACATTAACTGGTAAATGCACAAAGCAAACTTTCCCAGCAGGAATTCCGAGCTTTTTAAAGTTTACGAACATCTTCCTTCTGACTTCTAAAAACTGGAGGAGACAACCTGCACCGGTCCCCAAACACTGCTGCCTGTTTCGAAGTACCTAGTTTTCAAAACTAGCCCTTTGACTCTGCGCATGCCTGGAGGCAATGAACAAAACGTTTGTTGCTGATGAAAGACACGACGTTTTTTTGACATGGAAGTAAAAGTGTTCGTGTTGGTTTGGCACACGGCAAACCACCGGTCGGGTCTCAATGAAATGGGGGTGAACCCAAAGCTTGCGGTGGAACGCGTTTCGTGCAGCGTCCACCACTGTCGGATTTGGTCACGAATGGGCCCGATCCAGTGGGCTACGGTCGACGAGCTAGCAGTTGGTCTTACGCTTTTTCTTGGCCCGTTATAGGCGAGCAGATTTGACACGACATCCGTAAATAGTTTGTTTTTCGATTTTTACCCGTATAAGCCGACGAACAGCGCCTCGCAGGAGCCTCTCCAATGAAAGTCGAGGTTAACGTTTACAGGCGTTGCAAAAACTTCGCTCAAGCTGAGCGACACAAGGGCAGTGGGCCCGAACCGTGAAGTGAATGCGTGGGCCCGGTAAGCGCTCGTCCACACCGGGACACATACCAAGTTACGCGTGGGTAAGGAAGGAGCGGCAAATAGGTTTTGACCTCGCGACAGTTCAGGTGCGCGCTTGCTTTGGTTTGTTGACAAGCGTCCAGGCGTGGAAGACAACACCCGACAACAACCACACGCTGTTGCTTATGCGACCATCAAGATTACTCAACAGCAACGCCAGCGTAATTATCTCAAAAGAAAGAACTAGCAGAAAACACAAGATACACAACCGAGGCATTCCCAGTGCTAGACTCTGTATGGTTTGCCGAAAGACACGATTCCTGCTTGATTGCCGAACGGTTCTTTGAAACTGAAAGTTTAAGCAGGAACATAGCGTACATATTAACCTGATTAATACTGAGTTTTTTAAACTACCAGAAACAAAGAGTAATTGAACCTCGATGGTGGGCATCGAAGGTGCTCGGTATTTAATTGTTTTTACTTCCACTTGGGGTTTGATATGAAAGTTAATCTGACTCTTTTAAAAGCTGCAGACAACATGGTACAAAAAGTAACGAAAAGCATAAACCAGTGGTCTCCGGGCCGCGGAATAACATGCAGCAGGCTTACCGGATGGTTCATCTGGTAACTTCATTTCAGTTGTTGAAAAATAACAACCATCGTAGAGTACTCCCGCGGGCCACGGTGTTGTCAAGCTTTGACCGGTCCCCTGTTACAAAAGGGTTGGGGACCACTAGCATGGACGATATTGTTGTTTTCTTCTTTTTTTGCTTGTTTCTGTAGCTCCTCCACTGTCTGCTCGCAGTAACATTGCGTTTCTGGGCAAGTAACATTGTCTTATTCGTTAACTGATGTTTTTTCATGAAAACGAACAATTGTTATTTACTGCCTGTGCATTTATCACTTTCTGTGACATCACAAAGTGCCGTTGTATTCAGTCTGGGCTGAGACGTGTACTTTGCCCGGTGTCGTCAGACTTATCCTCGATAACCTCGATTCATTTTCTAGTGACATTTGCTTGGCACTATGCGCCTAACCGAAGTCATTTGTGTGTAAAAATTGATCCTTCCTGACCTTGTCGCGTCTGCGCTTCGATCTCACAGTCGGATTACGACATGGTCGATTATCTGAACGAACTGCGAGAGAGCTGCTTGGAAGCGTACACTGGCATTATCCAAGGCCTGAAAGGGGACAAGGAGAGAGAAATCAACGGTGAGCAATTTGCTTCCGTATGCAGCCTGCCGTCTGGCGATGCTGGTTGAATGAGCAGTTTGTTGTTGTGCGCGTGGAAAGGATAAAAAAGCTCTTCCGTTTTCGAAGCTTTTACTGAGTTCAAGCACGCTTGTGTAGACCTGAAAACGCTACCCGCGACCGCGCTATTCGCGAGACGCGTTCGGGTTTGATTTGCCAATAAAATTTGCGCTTACTGATGAAAAGTCATCGAACTTTCAGATGACGTGCTTTTGGTGAACGACCACATCATGTTCATACTTTCATTCATCGAGGCGATCGCGATGGACGAAGACCACTCCGAAGGCACTGTGGCTGCCGCTTCAGGACTGATGGGGTCAGTTTCGCGTTGAAACTTCACGCGGCGTTTCTTTATCTGTACGCCTTTGCGCTGACGCTGAAAACTAAGTGGCTGTTGCTGAAACACTTTTCGTTATGTTTTGAAATTCTGTAGGTTCGAAAATTTTCAGCCGATCAATTGTGAGGAAATAATGATTGCTATGTCGCTTGTGACTCGTAAAAACTAATCAGGATTATCTGAACTGCCTTGACGGCGCATGCAGAGATATTAAGACAAATGTTTCTACTGTTCCAGTAAAGACCACGGTCACCTTGTTTCTTATTTTGTGTCGTGGTCAGCGGCGCAATTAGAAGCTTGAGTCAGGGGGGTTAACTTTGCTGAAAGGGGCCCACTGGCCACTGCAGGGGGCCCATTAGTCAACACTCGAAAAAATTTAAAAATAATGGTGAACCCGGATGCGAATGGCTATACTAAAATCCTAAATCACCGGAAAATACTCCGTATAACGCGAAAAACAACAACCTACTGAAAAGCAAAAGAATACTAAAACCGAAATATAAAGTAAGTGGGGACCCCGGTTTTCACATTCAGCTTGCCAGGAGGAGGGGCGATTCGCCCCTGCAGTTACGCCACTCCTTGTGGCGCATGTATCCCTGTTGTTTTTCCTGGTGAACGAGTTTGTGCTATCGGAGACTGAGATCTTCACTCTCATTCAAATTTAGGCGCGGCTGTGGTTAAGCTCGCGTTAAACCTTATCGCCAACTTAAGTTCTGCGCTTCGGGCTTCGTATATTGATTTACGAATTTCTTGGATGCTTTTCCGCCTTTTGCTTTTCATTTTTAACTGCTCCTGCAACTTCTCGCACGAAACCGCGTCTTGTTTTTCACCCCAGTGACCTGTGCGTCGCGTTCGGCCCGAACGCCGGGGCGAACCTCGTCAAGCTGATCGACACGAAAACGGCGATAAGCGACCTCCTCACCGAAGGTCGACGCTCGAAAACCAGCAAGACCAAAAGCCTGGCGATCTGGGGAACGAAAGAGATTAAGAAGTTGCGGAATAAATAGTCTTTTTCACTTATCAACAAAGTGAGTGCGGCTGATGGTCGATTTTTTTGCACCCAACTCAACCGGCCGCTGGTAACTTCACAAAGGTGCGGCGGTTGTTAAGCGGCAGTCGCATTAGAAGTTGTCTTTCTTGCATAATATCGAGCGTGCACGCATTTGACCGTCGGGCATCCCAGGGATGCAGGTTGTAAAACAAGCCCTCAGTGGATTGTAATCGGAGATAAAAGCGATATCGCTGAAAGTGTCGTCGCTGATATCTTATTCACATTCAGTGCAGCCGCTCAAAGTTTATTTGCTTAATCGTTTCGGGGTATCACTGCCAGGGACGTAGCGGGGCCAGATGGCGCCTGGGGCACAAAACAAGTGTGACGCCCCCATTTTTGAACCTAAGGTTTTTCGGAAGCAATTGTACTGCATCGAGGAAAGCGCTTGCGACACTGTTGGGACTTATCGGCGCCCGGGGAATTGTTCCCCCCTTGCCCCCTCGTTATGCCCCTGATTACTGCTGCAGCGGTTGGAGGGACGATAAAATGGTTTTACGGGTTTTCCGGAAAACGACGCGGAAATCGGTCGGCGCTTCACCTAGTCTTATAACTGTGTTCTATTTTAACACGTGTTTTGGAGTAGGAAGTTACGCAGTGCCCAGGCGACTTTCCATTTGCCAACCAAGGCAAAGGTCTTTCGCTCCCTTGTGATCAAAAATTCTTAGAAGTCGTACGTGGTTCACCGTGAAAGTTCGTGACCAACTAGTTAAGCAGCAAATCCATTGCTGTGTTATGTTTCGGGTTAGAAACTCGGTTAACCCTTGTTCAGAATCTGTTACGAATGTCGCGAGATTAAATATTACTAAATTACAAGACTTAACGCTTTTAGTTATGACTGTCATCTCACGAAGTCCAAGATTCTCTTTCACAGCCGCTTGTTTGTTTTTTGCATTTCAGGTCAAGCTGGCAAGTAGTCGCTTCCAATCTCTGCGTGATCTCTTGCGTTGTGTTTATGAACAAAATGCCTGGAGCGTGGCGATTGTGCCATCACAGTTGCGAGTGTGACGTACGTTGTGCGCTAGTCGCATCTGTGGTGTGATGAATGCCTGACTGATGTGATGTCGTGAGTGTGTCACTGACTGCGAGGCAGCCAACCAGTTCTCGTCCCCGGCTCGTGACGTAGTTACTAGGGCGTGACGTCACGAGCCGATGCAATGATGGAGTGAGTGGTGTGCGTGATGTCAACGAAAACGTGTAAGAAAAAAGTAACGTAAACGAAAATAACGATCTGCCCGTCATCGTCAAGACTCAACTGCAACCTTTGTCGTCACGAAGCCAAACAAAGTTCAGCTACATACTGTTTCGTTACCGGCCGACGCCAATGTATGCCTGTGTGTGAGCTGCGTATGTGTGACACTGTGCCTTGTGCTGACCCAACAAACCGATTGACTATTTATTTCGCCACTGTCCCGGATGTACAGACCCCTCCCCCCCTCTTTAACACGATTGTAATATTTTTTGTGCTCAACCATTGCTCAAATAAAGCGAGTTGAACTTCCTGCGTTGGTCTGTTGTGCTTGAGGCTCTCCACGGATCGCGTACGATATTGCGGAGCTCTGTAAAAATCTGCGTAAAAATGGGTGCTGCCCTTACGTCGGGATGTAAGCTTCCCGTAACTGATAGGCAAAACAAGGTAATCGCATGCACTATTCTTTCATCCACTTGCCAGGTCAAGTAGATAGACACGATTCAGTATTTTTTCATTTTATGCAACAAGACCTGTTCACGCGACGTTCTGCACGAGTGGTTTCCTTTAAGGAGAAGATCAGCAAGTCAGCCAAGAAATGTTGCTTTGCCTGAAAGTTGATCTTTGCGAAAAGTGTCGGTCTCTGGAGCATAAAATTGGGATAAACTTACGTTTCATTAATACAGTACTAAAAAGCCTTGAAGAACTATACACGTTTTATTTTGAGACGTTCCGGATTATTCTTAATCCATCTTCAGTCAAAAAGTTTCTAAGCTGAAAATTTTTAAAAACATGTTTCAGTTGTTAGGTACAACAAGTTACAATCATTTCGCCCACCTCCCCGAAAATATCAGCTGGTTGCTGTACCAGGGTATACACGAAAACACGTTGCAGTAAGCGGCCATCTTTATCACAGAACAGTTATAACTAGGGCAACCAATCTGTTGACCAACAAACTTTAAAATTTTGGCTGTATAATTTACAAATTTTGACTTTAATTTATCCTATAAATTGTTTGGGTTTGCAACAGCAAAATAGTTCAGCCTTAGCCTTAGGTGTTGAGGCTTGCCCAGAAGCATATACAGAAGAATTTGTTTAATTCGTCACATTTTCGTCGGTCCCGGCAAAATTCCTATCTTCTGTGTACATTTCTGACCGTCTAATCGCCATCGTGTAATTGGCTCAATTCGTCACCTCTCTATCCCTGAGAAGCGTTTTGTTCGGCTAATCAGTTATTTGCAGTTTCGGTTTTGATGCTTAAGCAGCTAGTACGTGTGGGAATTCAAACAAATTAAGGATCTATCTGAGAATTGTTGCACCTCACGATTTGTTTATCGAATTTATGCACGAGGTACGAAGCGCGACCCGACTTCCCATTGAGAGAACGCAGAAAGTCTTTAAAAGTTTATTACAGATTTCAAAGGTACTAGAGTAAATGCAGGAGTCTAGATAGAGCAGAGGAATTAAGGAGTTTAATTTAGTAAACAACCATAACGTCATAAACTTGTATTTTACTGCAAATAAAAGCGCTATGTATACGAGTTATTTTGATAAAGTATACGAGCTTTTATGACAGAGTTTTCACCTGTTTGCATAATTCGTCACTTTTTTCTAATCCTCTTGAGGTGACGAATTAGGCGAATTCTACTGTACATGCACGTTATGCTTCGAAATTAAAAAAATTCGCTTATTTAGTTTTGAGGATGATATGTTGATAAGTAGATCAATAAATACAGTAGAGTCAATCCTGAGAACATCATAAAGTTTAAACACTATATGTATAATGGATTGAGCATTTACGAAACCAAGTACTGCAAGACCACGTGTCTTGCCTTACCACGCCTATCCTACATAATATTCAATCGGTCAGTAGTGGACAAAACAACATTATTACGTCCGAAATCGCGGTAAACCCATTGTGCATATCAATATCTGTTGTAGTTTCAATAAAATATCGGCAAAGAGCAGTGGCGTAGTGTAGCAGACACATTTTTAATGGTCTGTACATGTTTAATGTTAATACGATTAAAAGAAACAATGTCAAAGGAATCAAGCAACAAAGACAAGAAAAACCAGCCCAAAGGCTATAAACATTCAAGCATGAAAAACGTGACACGCAAACGTTACTTTAAACATGCTGAATATTAACAGAATCTCATTGTGGTCTCAACACAGGAGGCGCTGCTGAACGCTATCAAGTGACCACACACCTATCATGTGATTACATAACTATCATGTGACCTTATCAAGTGACCTAGTCTAAAAATAGTAACATCATCATGGGCTAAAAATAGACCNNGGAAGGAGAGTAGTGCCCTATATAAAGAGAAGGGTTTAAATAAGGCTGATTTAACAGACCCAGGTCAGAGTGGTGCTAGCATCACCTGAAAGGCTGGTCCTTTTCTGACGGCACTACTCTCCTTCCTTGGTCTACGCCATCTTTGAGTGGTTTAGCCATTGAAGTAAATTGAGGCTCTGCCTCATGGTACACCAAGGCTCGGACGGTTTGCCATGAGTGCTGATTGCAATTCGCTTTGGTTTTGCCAGAGGATATTAGTGAGCAGCTTGAGTTCTCAGACTAAAAACGATGTCAATGACTCGTTCTTTGGTCGACACTAGTGGCTTTGTCCGAGTGAATTTATGACACTCAGGCCCATAAAATTCGGCTTGTCCGAATTAGTTGCTGCCACATGGACCGATATTGTGAAAAGGCCATTTGGGGCCTTGCTCAGTCCTAGTGGAATTCTGCCACACTATTTTGTCCTCTGGATTGATATTGTCAAAAGGCAATTTATTGCCTTGCTCTATCCTAAGGCGAAACACCGACACCCTGCCCATTAAAATGGCAATGCAGGTGCTCCCTGTCACTCTGTTTGACGATTTAAAAAGTCAATACATAAATCGAGTTTGACAAACAAATTGGGATTTGTCTCACTCTAGGTTTCCTTT
>JGI24158J21664_10010565_pt1 | contig 12312 bp, 6 predicted proteins | sample Ectturendosymbi3_FD_21664 | JGI IMG/M metagenome (IMG submission 21664) | reverse complement strand
GCACAATACTGTGATGCACGGACAAGGCACAATACATATTTTTTATCGGACACACGCCTAGGATTTGCTTTAATCAGATGTTGTTTTTTACATTGGTGCCATGATGCCAAATGTTTTTTACAGAAACCAACAGCCCTCATTCAACTTTCAGAAGTTTCCACACCTTGTTGAATTCGACTATTTCACACACCCGAAGACAATTTTTTTGTCAGTGTTGACAACCATATTTTCTACAACTCACCCTTCCGCAACTGAGGCATAACTCTGCCAATTGCGCACAGGCGCTAGGAACACAGCACAGACTCCTTTCACCAGCTCAAAGCAGAAAAAATTGGCTGGACTTTTGTGTAATGCAAAACTGTGTCTCTTACACGGTTTTCAGTTGCACGGAACTCTAGCCAAGCACAGACACTGCAGCCTTATACAAAAGAAAGCAACACAGACCAAAAGCTATCCCCAGTTGATCAGCATCCCACTTTTCACCAAGCTGTTAGAGTAACGTTAGTGATTATAGTTTAGACAATAGTTCATTAAAATATGTTGCGAATCAGAAAAGCGCTCCGCACAGCACATAAGGCCAGTTAAACGTTATTTCCGTTTTTGCTTTAAATCGGATCGCGTTACAGAACAGCAGTCTGTTAAGTATGTCACTGCGGTTTGATCAAACAAACAAACCCACGTTTGAGTTTGCACACTACAACCAACAGGTCCTTTTACCAAAAGCCTTCATGCTAATGTTAGATGTAACAGTTTCACATCATGCTCATATCGCAGGATATGAATTCGACTTAGACTTTGTCATTTGTGACAATTTTTTTAAACATAGTTACAACGTCTTTCAACTAAAGCGACCACAAAGACTAACATCCAAATCAAAACCTCTTTCATAACGAGTAGAAAAACAACGAGTCAAACGCTCGAGTCAGATCACAACGAGTCAAATGTTCACGAGTCAGACAACAACGAGTCAAATCCCGACGAGTCAAATTACGCTTACGAGAATCACAAGTCAAACTAACACAATCCTAACCACACAAACACTTCGGTGGCTTTATCTTAAACTTACAGACCAACAGGAAATTGCACCAGTCAATGATAAAACTCAAATACAGGGACATTCACAAAAGATTTTAATTTTCAAGTCAAAAACGAGACATATATCAGGAGAAACGACACTAAAACAGATTTTTCCACAACTAGAGTTCTCCTGCCCCCTCTCAAATTAATTTTTGGACAAACTTGTCTCAACAACAAAACCCGAATATGGAAATCCTCTAATTCATGGAAGATAGTTATACAAATTCAAACAATTGAATGCAAACTATCGAATAAGCTTTTGTAAACATGGTGATTGTGTCTCGTAATTTCTATGTCAGAATCATACACCACATTTGTCGAATTTTTACTTACCTCTCTGCTGAACAAATATTTCATGAGAACACCCCTCTCATTTTACATAAAGCATAAAGTTTTGCTTACGTTTTCAGCATACATGCGTGCGTACATAAAACATGTTTTCTTTTCCAGAAAAACTATGAAATCATATTAAATATAAAAAGCATTGTTTTTTTAAGTTCAAAATGACGAAAACGTCACCTGAAAAACCTCTCTTAAACGACTTTTCGAAAACAAGGACGTCAAAGAACCACCCAAAGCAAATGACATTGAACAAGTAGTGTTACAACAACATAAATCAGCTAGACAAATAAAAAAAAACTTGTTGACGACATACGACACAACCAACATAAAGCGGTTGTCGGCACTTCTGATTTAGTCTCCCAACTAAAACATCTTAAACACATAGAAAAGAAACGACAAAAATTAGCCAACCAATATATTATGCAACAACGCGATGACCCAAGCCTATCACCTCTAAAAATTGTTCAAACAATCATACCTGACCAAGACACTTTACCCCCCCTACACAGAAACAAATACCACACCTACTGCCCCCCTTTATCCAGAGTTACATCAAATTCAACACATCATGTCACTTCCCGCAAACCTTTTTGATCCTCAAAACATACAAGCCACTTTAAAAGAATGGAACATACCTGATTTTGACTTGAAAGAACCCCTTAAAAGGAACCAAATTGCACTTCAAAACGAATTGGAACAACAAAATCAATTCTTAGCCCAACACCAAAAGCAAGGATCACCCAACTTCCAGAAATTGGAGGAGATTTTACAACAAATTAAAATACTAAAAAATTTAAAAGATCGACTACCATTATTTTACAAAGACAATGACTCATTACATTCACCTTACCGACAAGAACCATCCTCTAAACTGTCATCTACAGCACATTCAAAACAAACCTCAAGGGCAACATCTCCGTCCATCTCTGGACATATTGAATCACTTTCATCTCCAGATAGATCTCCATCCAGAGTACGACAATTACAAACCTCAACTGATGAACAACCTTTTTCACAATACCATCACACACCGTTAAATACGTACCTTATTAGAAAAATTGCAAGAATTACACATAAATACAAAAGAAACACATGATCACTGGGAATTTCAATTAAACAAATTACAAAATGACGCTGCTTATCAATACATACAAACACACACAACTGAAACAGCACGAAAAAAACACATTCTTACACAAGCCATTACAATACATCAATTTACGTACAGGTAACACAGTTTGATGACAAAAAATAACACGTTTCAGTCTATCAGCGACGATCAGCTATCAGCCAAGTCATTTTAGAATAACACACATATTAGCAAGCTATCACGTACCACTATACAATGACCCAAAGCCTTCTCTTTCTCAGATTTATAGACAAGGACTTATAAATCTACTTTTTTTTTCTCCAGCTTTCCAAGGGGATACAAAAAAGCCTTTTTTATCCATTTGCGGACGGTTCTAAGTTCTTTCACACATAGAATGCTATCGAGTTATTACTTTCCCCTTGTCAATGAACGTCACAACACGACATTCAACGCCCTGTACCCTTCAAATACCACTTTTAGAACTAGTCAGTCCATCCCCCAATGANNTACTTTCTCATAACCCTATGTAACTGCCTAAGCTTTTTCTGCAAAGTTTTTTTAACACAATTTGGCAATTTATTGACATTTGGTATAGCCATGAAACTCCGAAGTCAACTTTCAGCCCAAAACAGTTTCAGTCCTTTCCTCTTTTCCAAAACTTTCAGTTATCATCATATAAATTACAATAGTCATTTGCAATAAACAACCGGTTCGCTCATACCTCAGACACGACAAACTAAACTTCTTTAATGGATCACAAACCGATAGCGCTAACTAACGCTAAATGTGGCAACGACAGTAACTACTGTTTCTCCCCTACCACGATGGCGGAAGACCATTTAACACTACGCTTTATATTAACGGGTTCGCGTACAAACGCCATTTAGACAACCTGTAACGCAATTTTTACTCTTAAAACAATCGCTTTTGCACGCCTTTCGCGATAATCATAATACATTAACACAGTATTTTTCACTAAATCCAGCATGAAGCACTATGCATTTTTCTCTGTTGACCGGTACCTTACGAACATTTTATCTCTTATAAGGTTATCAGTTCACCCGCATGACATATGAAAAGTTTCACGAAATAAGTGACAACCCGATGTTTTCATATAAAGCTAGGCATACCTATTTACATGCCATTTTCGACATTTCACAACAAAATGAACATTTCCTGACCTTGTTCTAACATTAACTTGACGTGCCAGTCACTTTCTTTTCAACCTACGGATACAAATTAACCTGTAGAATACACTAATTACAATTTGTGACCACTAACCACACAAATGATACACACTTTCCAACAAGTTATAGATAAATAAGATGAAACGTTTAAGATCGAATCTATAGGCTTCCACATCATAGAGGATTTAGTTTTCTTCGCGAATTTGCTCCTCTCCACGCCTAGGGCTTTGGAAATAATGACACAGCATGAAGACACAACCCCCCAACAGAAGAACCTTTGTAACAAGATTAATAAGTGCCTGCAACAAGAGCTGGACTCATAAAAACAACATCGGCAGGAATTTCCCCTGTCTACGATTGTCACAACGTTTGCTTTTAAATACTTCAACGCCTTTCTTGCAAATTTTTCGCATCGTTGGGCATTGCTTGCATTTTAGTTGTCCACGCAAGTGCAATTCTCTAAATCAATAGCCTTGCCATCTGTCATTAAATAAACTTAGCACGTATCCAGACAGCAAAATATCATCATGAAACACAAGATACTTTTTATACCCTCCTAGGGGGTAATTTCCAATGTTTGCATCCTTTACAACGGAGAGTGACCGTTGGTGTTGCTCCTTGATTTCAAATGCGCACCACCAACATTTGTAAGTTCGCAAGTCGTCTTCTCCTTAGCGCCACCTTCCGACAACCGTCAAACAAGTGCTGGATCTTGTACAAACGCTTCACATCAAGCTTTTTTCTAACTTAAGAACTTGCATCTCTCCTTATTTCATACTTGGGAAAACTTCAGTACATACTTGATCTCAATTTATCTGTGTCTACGAACTTAAAGGTGTCATCTTTATGACTGCAAAATAAATTGCAGCTATTGTAAAATAAGCTCACTGTCAGAGCAACGGAATTTTAAGGAACTCAGTATTTTTGTTTGCAGAACCTGTCACATGAATATGTTTTCTATCCCATGCACAATTTTTTTTTAATTTATTAATAACTATCCACTTGAGAATATTTTTCAAACACTTCCAGTTATTTTGCATTAAATTAATGAAAACTGGAACATGAGATCTCTTGGTCGCCAGCAAAATTCGCTGTAGTGCTCGGCAGCATCCTTGCCGCAGGCACAACTCCAGCCTATGAACTTTATAATTTTTTCTTTGCAGGTTTGATTAGCGTGAATACTTCACCATTCTATGCACCAGTCTCTCTACGTGCAGTAAAGAATCGCACGCTTTCCTAATTAATATATTCTTTATCATATTGAAAGATTGCTACCACTTCTCAAGCTTTATTTAACGCAGTAAACACTGCTGGACATACATTGGTGGATATATCTAAATCTCAACACACAAATATAACGGAAAACCTTCCACCACTTGCAGTTCTACTCTGTGTTTCATTCAACTCCCTAACACAGATAAGACAAGATTGGAACCTCTATATGTCTGAATGAAATACCAGTCCAAACATTTCTGCTTCCACATGCCAACCATTTGTTCAAACCATTTTCACAAATTCACGAAACCAACGCATTCTGTTGACACACCAGCGCACATAACGAAACAACGTCAACAAATTTACTAACTTTTACAGCCTTTCTTTTCAACAGACACTCTTTTCCTCATAACAGCCCAGTCACTGAGCCGCAATTTAAAAATGCCGAAATTTAAACTCTTCAAACATTTCTCACTAACACGCGAGAACGGTGAATCTATGCACCAATTGCCTTCTTCGCTGCCAGCGGGTGTCAATCCAGTGATCATACAACAAACGAGAACTTCGGATATACCCATAATTATTGAAAATGATCGAACTCATTCACCAAAGAGAACTGAAGCACAACCAACATCGACTTCAGCTGAAGGAATCACTAACGATCTTATAAAACAATCTTCAACACCTACACCGCGGCCAAATGACAATCTTGCAGGAACATTTAATTTACCTCCTCAAACGCAAGATCCGCAAACCACTTCCAATCACTCACTAGCTGCTGACATTCCGGAATCTCTCACTGCACAAGTCCATTCTAGACCACAGAAACTAGACCTACAACCACGCAAACAACGAAAACATCAATATCGACTTTGTTATCACTGCCGTCAAACGGGTCATTTAAAATCACGTTGCCCCAAAAGAATACCAAAATAAAATTTAAAGAAAATAAATTCACCGACCAGTTCACGTAACTTTCTTACATATCAAGAACAACATTCGAAACATTTTCTCACAAGTCAACATTTTCGTCTGCACAAGTTAATGCTTCTTGTGACTGACGGTTCACGGATCACTGAACGTCTTATGACTCATTACATCCGGACTAATTTTCAAGCTCCTTGTTTTTCAGAAATCTCAATAATCCAGACATGACTAACGACACCTCTGATACTGATTTCTCTGCAATCAATGAACCATCTGCTGAACCATCAGCAGCGGCAGAAACAAGCTCGCAAACACTCATTTCACATGCACAAGATAGCATTATGAATCCACCACAATCGGAAGAAACTTCTCCAGTGGACATATCATCTCCCCGAGTTTATGAAAATAATGAGGAATCAACTAATGACCTACTCATTGTCAAAACTTTCATTCATTCGTTAATCAAATTGTCACAAGAATTTCTTATATCCTTAGATGAAAAGGAAGATACGAATACAACTCTAAGCACCATGAAACTGAAAACAAATGAACAACCGAAATACCGCCACTCCAAGGAGACGTCATACCATCAATTTCTCCGCGAATTACTCAATATGATACACACTATGAAGAAACAGCAAGATTCTCCACAACAAGACAAGAAATTACACATTACTCCTCCTCAGTCCACACATAAACTTCAGCAATCTCTCCTGCAACAAATTCACAATTTACAAAAACAAGTCGAAAAAATTTACCGACTACAAACGAGTCAAGAAGGTCGTCAAAGAAACTCTAAACGCAAACCTGAAACTCGTAAATGTTACCGTTGTAGCACATATGGTCACATAGCAAAAAATTGCAGACGGCCATCTGTACAAAGAACTGAAGATGGAAAAAACAGACAACCCCCAACCAACACTCTCTCAACCTACGACGAAATCCACAAAAGCAAAACAACGTACAAATCTTTTCAGACAGCAAAACTCCATTCGACGGCCGAATCATCAACTGTTCCATCCCACAGGTCATAATCCATCCGCTTACCACCCCCTGCATAATTGACAATTATTGACTTTGAAATCAGGAAAAAAATTTCTCTTCACATAACACAACAAGCCAACATAGACACAAAACCAACCAAGCCTCTCCTCAAAAATCAAGTTTGATACCAGCAACTCACTCAGAATAATTGAATACGCGACAACACTAGTTACATGGTGAGTGAACAGTTGTCAGTTGTGGTCCAACGATTTTAATATTAGCATTGAATTTGATTTAACAGTGATTTTTATTTTTCATCGATATCTTCACTCAAAACAACCCCGAACAGCACCTGCATTTTTTTAAAACAGATAATACTAAGAAAACAAGCAAAATAATATGAACCGATGCGACATGACTCATGAAATACAAATAAAATGAGTCACACATACATATATTTTTTATGTCGCATCCCATTCTGACTAATCTAACAGGTACCCATATCAAGATTCGCCGGATGAGCGAATGACTAATGGAACACGAGCTCGACATTTAAACGATACGCAATATGATAAAACTGACTTACTAGTCTGGGAGAAAGTTTTCCCCGTATGAGAAGGATAATGTAAAACAAGCTAGCTTCACCTTTCACTTTACAAAAACGAGAATCACACAAACAATACTACACGCACACACACACATGTTGGGATCGCAATCTTCACTGGACTGACGAAAGGTTTATCATGTCATCAACAACAGTGTGGATACGTTCTCAACTTCTACCAAACAAACTCATGTGGAAATTTGGCAATTTGACTCTCATGCCGGTATCTTTCTCTCTCTATCTTCTCTCTCTATACTTCTATTTTCTTCTTCTTCAATGAGTGTCAATGCGCGAAGTTTGCACATACAAAAACCACAGAATAACAAGGACTTACACAGACATGACACACGAATCACACAATACATTGTTCTCAAACACAACAAAAGAATGATTTATTTTTAATTTGGCGATAACTCAAATATCGCTGGGATAGCGACAGGCTTACCATGCTATCTTAAGCTGTGCAAGTGCACCCTGGATTAAACGTTTTTTGCAAGGCCACATGACCTGTGAATATTGTGCAGACACTATTCGGCAGACATTTTTTTATGGATGATAACTTGCACTGCACTGGGACTTTGAAAGGCGCATCATATTGTCTTAAGCAGTGCAGGCACATTCTAAACCTTATACATACTTCAATGTTCAACAGACTGGGACAGTGTAAGGCTCATCACGCTGTCTGAATATTTCAAAGCAATATTATGCACTCTCGCTTCAACGAGAGAGGAGGAGAATGAGAATTTCGTTTTCACGTGGGATATTTTATATCTTGCGGATCGGACTCGCATCTTGTGAGCAGATTTGTTTCATTGTGAGCATAAAGCATCTTGTGAGCAGATTTGTTTCATTGTGAGCATAAAGCATCTTTTGAGCAGATCTATCTTAGATCGATTCTACATCCTGGTGAATTGAATTTTATCTTCGAGGACGATATTTTTCTTCTTCTCCCTTCCCACTTTAATAAATTCATTTTATCATGGACCATTCTATCTAAGCAAAAACCATAAATCTTTTCATTAATTTTTCCCATGTGTAATTGGACCACGACTGTCACTGCTTTTTCATGACAATTAACAATCATTGTTAATTTACAGGAATCAAAATGGAAATCAACATGACGCCAACTTGGACGAAATCTTCGCTCAAAACCTACACAAAGCCTAAACCATTAAAACTCGACCTTTTAAGTTCATTTTATTTGAAAGCGCTGTTTGTTTAAACTTCTGCTCCGCGCTAATCACGACACGCATTCATTTCTAATAACCAAAATTAGGTCATGCACATTTGACTATAAGCTCACATTGATTTCATCACTTCCGCCTCTGGTGCACTGCAATCCAATAATTGCAATGCAACCGCAATCTAGTGATGAAAACAAACACACCTTATCAAAGATGGGCATGTTTGCCGTTTGACATTGTGCAGTCAACGGAAACCTCACGATCTTCCCACCTTTTATTGTTTTCACAAAGTTGCAACACAAACACACACACAGGTCTTCACTGATTAATTGACAATCCCACCATAGACCTGCTTCTCAAAACTTCGAAATCTACATTGTTTTTAATGACGCTTTAAAGCTTAGAATTTCATTTGCTGAACACCGCGCCGATTCCAGACTAAACTGCTCCGGTGCGACTTGTGTGGCCAAGTCACGATGAGAACTGACCTACAATGCACACTTGTAAAAGTACAAGACATCTGATGCAAAAACCAACCTTCTCGCGACTTCAAATGCACGCTTTACCAAATTGTGCTTTCAGTCTAAAGCTTTGTTTGAATTTTCACCTTACGAATACCCGAGAACTTGCTGAATTAGCAGACATGACTCAACATAATTTTTCAATTCCTCTCACTTCTTCAAAGCAAACACTTTTTGATCAGTATGAAAAGTCATTATATATAATATATATCATAGTACGAATCACTAATGAAGACACAGGCTCTTCTTAAAATCCATTCCACTAAATATGTTTACCAGAAACATTTAAACTTTACCACTTCCCAATCTCTTTTAAGGGGCATTGCGACCTTACCAATTTTACACCACTCCGTTACATGCGTGGATTTGATGAACGGCACTTTATGAGAATATCTTACTCATTATTTTTTTTACACTTACAGAAAATTAAGTAACTACATAAAACCCAAAACACAAGGACTCAACAGTCAAAGACATCACAAAATCCTCCACTCAATGATTCTTCTCCACGTCTAACAAACCTACAATTGATGTTCCCGTGTAACAACCCTGTTAACCCTCATATGCGCACATTACAAGCTCGCCTCTTAACATTCCACGAGCACCTCCACCGATGGCCTCAAGAACGTCTTGCAGCAACATCAGACGACACGGCCAAGGCTGGACTTTACTATTTAAAAACAAATGATCGTGTCAAATGCTGGTACTGCAATGGAGGATTACAAAATTGGGACAGATTTGATAACCCTTGGTTCGAACACGCCAAATGGTTTCCTCAATGTGAATTTTTTCTTCAACAAAAAGGACCAGATTTTGTTGAAAATATTACCTGTCGATTTACAAATCTCAATCGACCACGACTCTCCAACCCTGTCAGTCTAAGTGCAACAAACCTTTCTTCTATCAGTCCAGGTCCACTGATTGTAGATCCGAAACAAGAACAAGCAAAACAAAAATCAAAAGCTGTTGCAGAAATGGAAAGATCACCTTTCACATCTGAAGCCAAACTTATGGGTTTCACCGAGAATGCAATTCTTCATGCTTTTCACCAAAAGCTCAACAAAGACAGCTGGACATTCACAACGTTTGCTGCCTTAGTTGATTCGTTACTGGATCTTCAACTGGATACAGAAGAAAATTTTGTAACAGACACCACCACAAATGTGCCAAATTCAGATCCATCAATATCAAATCATACAGAAGTCAAAAGGGCCTGTGATTCAACAAGCCCATCTTTAGCTGAAATAAACAATCAATATCTCTGCAAAAAATGCTTTCAAAATAAAGCATCTACAGTATTTTTACCTTGCGGACACTTAGCAACATGCAAAAAATGCAGTATGAAAGACTCTAAATGCCCTATCTGTCGGATCAGAGTACAAGAGCGCATTCATGCTTATATTGCATAAATCAATATCCATCAATAAGATTTTTTCTTTGTCATTTCAATTTAATTTCTATCTTTTCACAGAAAACTATTTTACGATAATCTTTAACACAATAAAATGCCAAAGATCTTACTACTTCTAATGAGTCATCTTATCCATCTTGCATCAACAAGCCCATTCCCAGACCGAATGCTACACGGCACGGATGAAACTACAGTTTTAAGTGAACTTCATCGCGTGGGACATCACACCACCAGCATCCCAAGACAATTACAAGCAAGTAAACAAATTCCTTTACATTCCTTAATGCTTCAAAAATGTAATTTCTCTCAAATAGACAGCTATACTCTTCCACCACAATATGGCTTAGTTGGCTTTCAAAGCAAAACTTATACACAACATTACTTTCCGCAAGGACGTTACTATCACTCAATAGCAGAATATGACCAACATTGCTCTTGTCCATACACAAGAGATTTCACATGGAATCCTGAGTCTCATTGGTCAACCTTAAATTCGGGTGAATTCCTAAACAGACAAAACCGCATTGATGTTATAAAATTTAAAACGTTACGGAAAACTCATTACGAAATTTTAACTTATACAAGTAAACATTTTCAAGATGCCCGAGAGATAGCTGCTATACAAAGCACCTATATAAATGACATATCAGTAATTATACCATTTATTATAGCAAGCTTTTATGAAACCTCTACTTGGGTAAAATGGAAAGTGGAAATAACACATACAAATAATATCACAAACACTACAATAAAAAGGAATAAACCTTGCCAAATTCCGATAGAAAATCTTATGTCACCCTTTTCATATCAAACAAAAGCAGAAATATTGAAACATAAAAATGCACGAAAGATACCATTATGCAATACAACAGACTTTACACAAATACAAACAATAAATGATGACACAACAAAAATCACAATCCCCGCAGGAAGATTTCGGATCATACCAATCAAACAAAAACGGTCCATAATACATCTAGGATGGGGACTATCAAATATATTTCAATGGGACAATTGGCAACTACAGAATGGGATTAAAATACCATCCTGGTATGTAATAACGATAGTAAACGGACCAATGCGAAAAAACAAAGTAGCAATTCATTTTGCTTTGCAAAATTTGCAATCATATTTAATGACAATACCGAATGCCATGCTAGATGAAAGTCTGCTACCAAAAAACACTTTCATGGCATACTATCAACAAAATAAATATTGCAAACGTATAAGTTCAGCAAAAACAGATATGTATAATGCTTTAAACATAAACCAAATAGAATGCACAAACTGCTTTCCCTACTACAATAACACTGAAACATGTGCAAAAAAACAGGAACCACAATGCAACACGTTCACTTTAGAACACCAAGGTGATAACTTACAGCCTCCCGCTGAGAGGCCACGAAACGGAGCAACGTTCGAAACAAGTGACCCATTTTCTGATCTTCGTGACAGCGCAGTGGATAAAAATGGAGGCGTGCCAAGTATCTCCCACGACAAACAAATTTTACGACAGGTGGGTAACAAGTTCACATCAGTATTTTTAAAAGTTGTAAGTATATAAACGAATTAATCTTCTATTGTACAGCCTGCCTCTATTTTAATGTAGAGAGTGTTATAGTGCAGACTAAAACACTCTCTACATTAAAATAGAGGCAGGCCCATCTCACTTATGAAATGCAAATTCATTTGTGATTTTTTTTCTACAGGAACTGCAGACTTACAAGGACTGCGAAGGCCGGGCTAGTGACTCGAATCCGCTCACATTCT